>Ga0181466_1000147_pt1 | contig 15577 bp, 10 predicted proteins | sample InSIn4gowninarea_FD_119078 | JGI IMG/M metagenome (GOLD analysis project Ga0181466, IMG submission 119078) | Clean room microbial communities from NASA Spacecraft Assembly Facility at Jet Propulsion Laboratory, Pasadena, California, USA -... ... | reverse complement strand
TTTTTATTTTTAAAAGTTCACTAAAAATATTAAAAAAATAGAAAACTAATTTTTTGTTAAAGCTAGTCTTAGAAACAACTAAGACTCACTTGCTAACCACACTCAAAGAGGCCACTTATGAAGGTTTCTAGTCTAAGTGAGATGGAGTGGATGACCTTTGCTTCTTCTAGTGAATCAAACATGTTTGTAGTTAATTTTTCTTCCACCTCCTCAAGCTCAATGAATTTTCCTCTAGGGGTTGAACAAAGGAGATTATAGTGGCTCATTAGACCAAGAATTTAGTGGACCACCTAGTTTTGGTCACAATGAAGAAATAAGTTCTGAGCAAAGGGTACCTAGAAAGAAACATATAAAGTGTTTAACAAGTAACAAAAGCATCAAGGAAGCTTCTCAAGCATTTTGTTGCTCCAAGTTATGCTCGAGAAAGCTTGGTTTCCATAAAATAAAACAAGAACAAGAAACCTTCCTTAGGTTGAAGAGAGCACACCAAAATATTTTTTTAAGGTCTTCAATAAGAAGTATCACATCCCCAAGCAAATATGCAATCTCAAACTTTGTAGTGCATTGAGGGTGTTTCATAAGAGTCTTGAAAGTGAGTGCTTGTAGACTTAGAAAAATTACCTCTACCTCAACTTTGGAGACACTTGAGTTTCCACATTTTACTTTTAGTACTTATGAAACTACACAACTCTTCTTTCTTAAACAATGGCTTGAGAATGTTATTGTATTAAACTTAAACTTCACTCACTTGTTGCCAGACAATTTCACTGAGAGAGAAGTGTATAATTTGTATGTAGAGGCAATGAAATATGGTAAAGAGTCCACTCTTTCAAAAACCTCCTTCTTGAGAATTTGGACAAAATATTCTCCTCATGTGAAAATTCCCCAAAAACAAGAATGGGTGTTTGTCAAATTTGTACTGAGCTAAAAGCTAAGTGTGATAGTGCAAAGACAACAAATGAAAAAGGCAAGTGTTTTTTTAGTTTTTCTTTTTTTTTAAGAGATTTTCATGACTCTCTTTATTGATTTCATTTAAATTTACTTATGTAATGCCTATTCAAAAAGCTTTGAAGATTCACAAAGAGCAACAAAGCACAGAACATCAAAAACAAGCCAAACACAAGAAGAAGTGTTTGGAAGAGAAGGACAAGTACTTGGGTTTGGTGATTGATGGAATGGATCAAAAGAAAACTATGATACCTCACTTTATGTGACCCCAAAAAATTTTAAAAGAAGAGAATTTCATTCAACTACATGTTGTGGGGGAGCATTAGTTTTCAATGGTGTCATGGCATCTGGAGTGTTCATTAATTTTTCTAACATTCACAACAATGAGAAAAAATTGACTATCAAAATAATTTAAAGGATTATTTCAAAGTGTCTAGGACCTTTACCCTCAATTCTATACTTGTAGTAGCTAGATAACACTAGCAAGGGAAAAAAAATCAAGTTTTTTTAGCATACTTGAGCATGCTGATGCAGAAGAAAATATTCACAAAGGATAAAGGTAGGATTTTTGTTGGTGGGTCACACACATGATCAAATTGATCAAATGTTTAGTAGGTTCTCTATCAAGCTAGACAAGAGGAGTGCTTTTAATCTTCCACAGATTTGTGTAATACTTGAAGAGGCATATGTTCCAAAACCAATGATTGAGATCATCAAAAAAACTTTTGATTTCAAAAGTTTTACGATAGGAGGAGCAATAGGTGTGTCAGCATTTGCACAACTCAATGATCACAATTTTTAGCATCAATTCAAGATAGAGAAAATGGAAGATGAAACTCGTCTTTGGTGTAAAAAATACTCAAAAGTTGAAAATTGGCTTCTAAAAGAGGGTTTAAAATTTTTTTGCATTCAAAAAAATGGATGAGTCTCTTTTTTTTAATACTCATCCTCTTTTTGTAAGTAATCACTCGCCAAGGATTAGAAGTGTTATTAGTTTTAGTGGGTTAGCAAGATTATCTAAGACTGTTTTAATGGATTGGATATGTAAAGAGAGCATCCAGAGGAATGTGGACACTCACATCAAAAATTGAGATATGTACTATAGTTCCTCACTTGGTAACATTGAAGCATCATTGAGCTAGTCTTGTAGTGTTATTGCTTCCCTATAAGCTAGCATGTTAGACTGGCAATGTTACATCTCCTACTTGTCTTTTATCCCATGTGCTTTTAATTAGAAGTGTTATTAGTTTTAGTGGGTTAGCAAGATTATCTAAGACTATTTATTAATGGATTGGATATGTGAAGAGAGCATCCAGAGGAATGTGGACACACACATCAAAAATTGAGATATGTACTATAGTTCCTCACTTGGTAACATTGAAGCATCACTAAGCTAGTCTTGTAGTGTTATTGCTTCCCTATAGGCTAGCATGTCAGATTAGCAATGTTACATCTCCTACTTGTCTTTTATCCCATGTGCTTTTTATCATTTATGTATAAACTTTCCTCTTTTGACTTGATAGTCAAGCTAATTTACAATGAATAGTGTTGAAGAGCTTTGAAGACTCCTCATAACTTATTGTTGTTGGATGAAGTCATTCATTGGAAAGTTGGAGAGGCATTGAATTGTTTTGACTTGCGAGGCTAAGAATAATAACTTACACTATTTATTTCATGATTTAGTCCATTGAGGTGGACTACCTAGGGTACACATGCAATTGAGGGGTTGGCTCATGTACCTAGCTTGTTGTTATTGAAGAGATGTTTAGCTCTTGGTGGGAGGTTCTTGTGGCATTCTACCCTTTTGCATAGATGGTTCTTGTGACTCCCTTGTTTTGTTTTTACCTCCTCTCTTGTGAGCAACATGTTCTTGTGTCTACTCTCCTTTTTTAGAGAGTAGGTTCTTATGGCTATTTGTGAGCATTTGCAACATATCATTGAAGAAGAAATTCACACCTTCTTTGAAGTTCCTTGTTGTTGCTACTTGAAGAGACCTCAAGATTCCTTTTCTTTAGAAACTTTAGTATAGTTTGATGTTGATGACAATTTTAGCTCACCTATTGATAGCACTAGTGGTGGCCTTTTGCACTAATCATAATGTTAAGATGCTAATTGTTGAATTTGAGAGAAAATGTGAGGGGAGCATTGATGGTTGGTGAAGAAACATTGCCATGCTCTCTCGTAAGATGGGTTCTTGTGTAGCTGCATCATTTTTAGATACAGATTCTTATGGGCTCCACACTCATGGAAGCTATAAGAAGCTTTCATTGAGGAGTAGACCCTGCTTTTAGGGATCATTACCTTTTGTTTTCACTTGTGATCTTCTTTGCAAGCATGTTCATGTGTGTTCTTTATTTTTAAAAGAAGGTTCTTGTGTGTTACATGCTCATCTCCAGCATACTTATTAAGGCATTGACCTTGTTTTAATGTTGAAGAAGAAGTTTTGGTTTGTTGCTTTTTCGGAACCCATCTTTGTTGTGTGTAGCTTCTTTCTTTATTGATTCTTGAGGATTTGATGGAGCGAAGAGTAGTGGCTTTCTTGTGAGGCTATGAAAAAGTGCATCTCTCATAGAAATCTTATGCTTTGTATTGCTCCTCTTTTGCATGTGGCTTAGATGGACTCCCGGGGGCCATAAATCTTCAAATAGAAGCTCCTCTTTATGTTGTTGAAACACTCTTGGATGAATTTTTCAAGATGATGGAAAAGGCAATAAGAAATCCCATTGGGAAGCAAGAATGACTAAGAAGGAACCCTCCCAATAAATATCTAAGCCCATGGAAGTAAGGGGTAAGGGGGGGGTAAGCAATGTGGTCACAAAGGGGTAAGGGGGGGGGTAAGCAATGTGGTCACAAAGGGGATGCTTCCTATTGAAAATTGCCACCACCCTATTGTAGCTAGTTTAGGAGGCTTACAACATCAAGAAGATGCTCAATGGATGGCTCACAAGATACCTAATCACCACTAGGTCAAGGTAGAGTGACATGCAACTCACCTCATCACAAGGGAGGGCTCAAGATTGGCCATGGAAGCTTCATAAGAGCTAGAAATGTAGGAAATGTCCAAAAAATCAAAAATTGAATTGTTTTTGGATAGAAATTGGATCAAGACTCAAGCTCTAATATACCAATGCACATGAGCAAGGAAAGTTTTCCTTGATTCAGCCATGGAAGCCAAGAGGCATGCAAGCCTCAAGAAATGACTTAGTAAAGTGGTTAATACATAGTATGCCTAATTTGGGGTTATAGTCACTTATATACTAGCCCTATGTGTTCACACCTCTTTAACTATGCCCATGCCCAACTAGTTTGGCTCTTGGCCTATGTCCCTTTATATATGGGCTATACATAATGAGCTTGGAAAACATTTTGTTACATTTGTTGTGTCTTGATTTATTATTTAGTGTTGTGAGTTCTTTCACTTGATAGTTTGGTGAGTGCTTTTTAATGATATCTTAAAGGCTTTGATCGTAAAATAGCAAAAAATGAAAGAACTATTGCTTCAACCCCAAAACAAATAGACAATATAGAGAGCATAAAAAGACAAAAGAGTGTAAATCAAAAGCTAGGGTTGTTTCTTTCCTGCTCAAGGGAGTCACATCCCTTTTGTCCTCATCTTTATCTATGCAATCTAAAAGCTTCCTCCCATATACTCCATACCAATAATGAATTGGCTCTAGCATTGCCTACCCACTTAGCCTTGGTTATAGATTCCATCCAACCAAGAAAATAATAGTGCAAATGGCTCTCATTGTTGCCAACAATGATGTAGGTGTGGAATGGACGACTGACTAGTGTGGTGATGTAAGGGTAGAATCATCATGCAAGCAATGATGATTGACTAGTGTGGTGATGTAAGGGTAGAATCATCATGCAAGCAACGATGATTGACTAGTGGTGTAAGTGTGGAATGGGTCATGCAAGTGATGACAACTAACCCCACTAGTGGACTAATGTGAGTTAAAGTTGATATCTCAACACCCCCCCTCAATAACTCCAAAACTCCAAGAAAACTCCTAAACTTGTGGAGCTTCTCTCTCCCCAATTCTTTAGTAAATATGTTAGCTACTTGATCCTATGTCATGATATACATAAGGTCAAAGGAACTTGCCAAGACCTTCTCTCTGATAAAGTGATAGTGGACCTCTATATTCTTTCTGTGAGCATGAAATATTGGCCAACTATATGCTACTAACATTATCACAATAAATAATATCCTATCTATGCATTGGTGGACCCAAGTCTCCAAGTAGCTTTTGTGTCCAAGCTACCTCACATGTTACCACCTTAGTAGCATGGCCTCCTCTCTGTACTAGATAGAGAAATTGTAGGATGCTTCATGCCTCTCTCCAAGTCACAATAGCACTCCCAAAAGAGAAAATAAAGTCACTAGTAGATCTCCTGTCTAAAATGCTACCAGGCTAATTGACATCCATGTATCCATGTACATGGATGTCAATTAGGCTGGTAGATCTCCTATATAAAATGCTATTAGCCTAATCGACATTGGAAAAGATAGAGGAGATGCCAATTAGGTAAGTAGATCTCCTATCTAAAATGCTACCATCTTAATCACTCAACATCAAAAAAGATAAGTAGGTAAGTAGATCTCCTATCTAAGTAGGTAAGTAGATCTCCTATCTAAGTAGATGAGGAGATGCCAATTAGGTAAGTAGATCTCCTATCTAAGTAGATGAGGAGATGCCAATTAGGTAAGTAGATCTCCTATCTAAAATGCTACCAACTTAATCAACATCAAAAAAGATAAGGGGAGATGGAGATAAAACTAAAAAACAAAGTTCTAAATAATAACTCAATAGGAGGAATTCAACAAGAGGACCTAGTCATGTCACAAATGAATTATGATAAAGGATATTATCCTTGAAGACCTTCTTGTAAGGGGGAAGTGGGATAATACATTCATGGATGAGGACTTGTTCTATTGTGTTCTTGAAAATATTAAACCCACTAGTGGGACAAAAGAAAGTGAGGATATCTCTCTCTTTTAACATAAGTTAAAATATTATCTTTAAATGCATAATATATAAATTGTTTTTCATTTTAGATTTGGATGATGGGTGGAGAAGGAACACAATCCTCATAGGTCCAAGAACCCCCATGAACCAAAAATCATATGTAGAAAAATGGTTTTAGCCCATTTTTATAAACCCATATCCCAACATTTATTAATAATTTAAGCACTCGGTGTGGGGTATTGCAAAAAAGAGTATGAAAATAAATAAGTTTCTCCCTTATTGACAATGTTAACCACCAATAAGACTAGCTTGAGGTTTTTAAAGGGCATGTAATGCCAGGGAAAAAGGTCAAATGCAAAATTGCAAGGGTTGAATACTACTCTAGCTTCGATATGTTATGCTAAGAGTGTCCACCAAAAACATGCATCGCTACTATTTATGGCATATATTTTGTAACTAGATCCCAATGTTAATCTTTGAGCTTAGTGACTTTATCCAATAGCATGTCAACCACATGGAACATTTTGAGGCTCTTCCTTGTGCCAATTTTTCTTCTACTTTAGTTTTAGAATTAGGCATCCCTTTCTTGCTTTGCTAGCATCTCCAAGCACTCTAGGTTAGGGTCTCGTGTTCTCCAAATTGTGTTGTGAACTACCCCTTTTTCTTTTTCTTCATTTTTCTTGATGTGAGGGTAGTTTCCTTCTTGCTAAGTCTAAAAATCCTCATTCTACTTTTGTAGCTCTTTCAATAGCATTTTTTGTGCATAGATTTCATCTACATAGACCCGATCCTTCTTAATCTATACATGTGATAGTGTGAGGTATGTGATCGAATGTCGTTGTTTTCCCTAGACACATTGATAGAGACATCACATTACTTTGTAAAGATCCATGCATCTTTTAGGATAGTCGGCCACCATAGGCCTATTTACAACACCTTTTTGCACGTGATATCACCATAGAAATAACCTCCCTTGGTGTGCCTTTGTCAATATTTCCTACTTCTCATGGTCTGGAACATAATGTTAGAGGACTTGATCAACCCCTATTTTGTGGAGAGTTCCAACAAGTCTTCCACATAGATTCTTCTCTTGAGAAGTAGCTTCTTTTGTTTTATCTCTAGTTAATCCAATGGGTAAAAACATACTTGTTATTATGGATGCTAGCATAGTTAGGCCCCGACCCCCTATTTAATAAGAGGTAGGATACACACTCGTCGGGGCCTAACCACATAATGTCCTCCTCATAGAGAATAACTTATTGGTTATCCAAAACCAACTAGGAAAATCATTTGCTATAGGAAATATCGACAAGTCCTCTATGTGATTTTAACAATTATACTCAATGGATTTCCTCCCATTAAGTCTCACAAGTGCAACCATCGAGTAGCTCCTCAAGCCTTAATAAGATGAAGTACAATCCTCACTTAATGGAAATAAATATGATTGATTCCTCAATATAACTAATTTATACTAAATCCCATACCATCCCAATAGTTTGTTTGTTCAAACATAGAATACAAATGTTTGGTGCCATGAGGAAAGTACTCGCAAGCTCAGGTCCACCCTACCACCCACTTTCCATATGATTTCATTTTTATAGGAATCTAGCCTAATCCCCAACCATCCCTTAGGTTAGCCCTCCTCCTATCATGGGATCCATAGGTTCACAGCTTTCACACACTCAAATAAAAAATTATGATTCACGCATGCACATCTCTTTACACAAATTGAAATACAATATACAATATGAAGAGAACTACATAAATATGTGTGTAAATAACTATGAAGAGAACTACATAAATATGTGTGTAAATAACTATGTTCATGATCCACAAACAAAAATGATATTAATAGCTCACCCATGACCATTTATAGAGTAGCTCACTCTCACCCATTCCAAAATGCCAAAAATAAAATCCAAAATCACAAGGCATATCACTTGTTTCACACATTTGTATATCCACATGTCCATATTTCCATGATCCTTTATAGTACGGCTCACAGTTTTCTCTCTCTTGTCTACTAGGCTACTAATAATAGGGTATGTAAAACCATTATTGTGTCTCAACACAAGATCAACAACCATTGTTAGGTGTAATTCCCCCACCTAGTGTGCCAAAAAATTACATCCTTTTTGCAGTCTACATCTCATGCTTAGGAGGAGGGTCACTACCTTGAGTAGGTCAGCATCAATTCATTCACCTTGATGATGAAACTATCTTAGAACCAATAAGATATGGATTCATCCACCATCAATTCCATGCATCATTCCATATTCTGCATTCACAACCATGAAAATATGTAATGCAGATCAATAATTCTTTTATCAAGCAAGAAAAAACATAGAAAGTGGCCCTTCCATAATCCAATCTTCGACCTTTGGAGGTCACATCCCTAATTTCATTTTTTAGAGTCAAGTCCTAAGGCCATCCTAGCCCTATCATAAAGTCTTCACAAATAATGTGAGTGTGTGTTTCCTCTCCCTACATTTAATAATCCTTTAGCTTATCTACCATCATGGATAACTTTCCTTTGTATTATGGTACAATTTTAACTCATAGGTCACAATACTTATTCTATAGGGATCTAGGTCAAACTAGGTTATAACTATGTGTATACACTACTTTCTCTCTCTAGAATTTTATATGTAAAGTATAAGATATGGGTAAGGATTTCAAATAATCATGGCTTTATTTGGCCTTAGAATAATATAACAAAACAAGATTTCAACTATTTTGGAATAAATATGATTAAATAAATTTAACCTAAGGTCTATTCTAAGGTTATTTACATAATATATTAAATAAATTTAACCTAAGGTCTATCCTAAGGTTAAATAAATTTAACCTAAGGTCTATCCTAAGGTTATTTACATAATAATTAGGACAGTGTGAGAATAAAGAGAAGAATATGGTTGGATATTTCACGAGAAATAAATTCAAATTTTTTAAAATTGATTTTTATATTAAAATAATAATGAATAGGTATTTATACCGATTTGTGAGTGTATTTGATTAAAATATTAATGAAGGTGATGCAGAAGGAAGATTAGGTATTGTAAGGTCCTAGGTTGTCCTCCTTGGTCTAAAACCTAAGGTAGGTTTAGTTCTAGTAGAAGGTTCATGGGTGTGGTGTAGTAGGTATAGAGAACTTGCAAAGTACAAATTGAAAGTTATGAAGCCAATAGTAAAGTAGTAAAGTAAAGTAGGTTTAGTATTGGTAGAAAGGTCCTTGTAGGTTTAGTATTGGTAGAAAGGTCCTTGGGTGGTGTAGTAAAGTACTAAGTTGAAGTTTTGAAAATTGGATAAATTACCTCTTTATGATATTGATGTTATCATACTTGTAGAAGTTCTCTGGTACAAAGTAATTGCATGGATTTTTTTAAAACCTGTCCTCTTTTTTAAGAAAGATATGTATGACCTTCTATATCTGACTTTTTGGAGCAATCTAGGCTTTGTCTTTACCATGTGAATCTTCTAGATTAACCTTTTCCCTTTTTTGACTTTATCTTACACTCTAAGGTCTTTAATACATTATTTTTATAAAACTCAAGTGCACATTGTGCACTATTTTTGCACTATCATTAAATACTCATCGATTTAAGTTAAATTAATGTTTTTGGATTTAAATTAATTTGTTTCTATAATAAATATCTTTAATTTTATTATTTTTTTCTCAAAAAATAATTTTACAAACCCTAGAAAATTTGTCTTGTCCCATAATTTATTTTTTCTTGTTTTAAATTAAAATTTATGAATTTCTAAGATTTTTTTGCCAACTTAAAAATAAACAATTAGGCCAATAATAATTATGTGCAAAATACTCATGGTTGTTTATTAATAATTCTATATCATGTAAGGCATCTTACATCCTCCCCCACTTAAGATACAAGATATCCTCATCTCACAAACTAGGGATAATCTATAATTAATTCATCTTCTTTCTCCCAAGTGGCATCTTCAATAGGGTAAAACTTCCACTTGAGTAAGAATTCTCTTAGTATCATGTTCCTAAGTGGTTTCTCTTAAATGTCTAAGGTAGATTATGGTTCAATTTTGAGTTGATCTTGGTGGGTAGGAAAGGCAACTTGTTCTCATCATCCAGAATAGGAACAGACACATATTTCTTCAATAGGCTGATATGAAACTCATTATGGATATTCACATAAGGGGGAAGTAGAAGTGTACATGCTTAATCTCCCACATAAGGAGGAAGTAGAAGTGTATATGCTCCCACCTTCCCAATAACTACATATGGTCCACAATATCTTGGTGGTGATGGCTTCTTATATTTTCCAAGAGTTAATGAACTTCTCTTAGGTTGTACTCAAAGAAAAACCATGTCTCCTTCTTCAAATATTTGATCTAACCTCATTAAATCTACATACTACTTTTACCTATCTTGGTTTACTTTAATATCCCCTACTTTAATGTCCTTTTTAAGGAAATTCATTTGATAGTCCATCTCATTTGTTAATATCTCCACCCTAATCAATGGGTTAGACCATGTTATAAAGGAGTAAGGCAATCTTGTCAATAACATTTGTTTAGATATCTCCAAGTTAATCAATGGGGCATATCACTTTAAAGGAGTGAGGCAATCTTATCTATAAAGCACACTCTAAAGGGGGTCATCCCAATACTAGGATTATAGGATGCATTATAGGTGAATTCCACCAAGTGAAGGTAATTTATCCACCTTTCAAGGTTCTCGTCCATAGTAATCTAATATCCTCAATGACTTGATTCAATCTCTTTGTGAATTCTGGATTATATGCAATGCCAAGGTCTAGAGATGTTACCACTACTTCAAAGAAGCTCCAAAGAAAGCCTTCCAAAAATTCAAAAGTGAACTTTGCATCCCTATCGCTTAATCCTTCGAGATAAACCATGCAATCTAAAAATATCCTTTAGAAATACCTTTACAACATCCAAGACTGTGCAGGTATTCTTTAAAGGAATCAAGTGGGGAAACCTCGACCAAAAATTTTGGTCAATCAATCCACTACTATCATTATTGAATCGTATCCCGAACCATTGGTAAACCTATACAAAATCTACACCATATAATTTATACAAAATGTTTAAGGGTTGAAGCCTACCATGCTTCTTTATCCTTTCTGCCTTCAAACATTGACATTGGCATTGGGTGGACATGTTTTAGTACCTCCCTTTTTAGTGCAAGCCAAAAGAAACTCTTCTTTATAGACATAATTATGCCTTTATGAATCTTGAATGCCTGCAACAATCACACTATCATGTGCCTCAACCCCATTAAGCCTAAGGTCGAACATAAAGGTCCATTAAGTTGAGATTAAGAGAGTGGAACTTGGAAGGGGTTATACCCAACATAAGGTATACCCCCTCCCTTATTCTTATGTTTACTAGCTCTTAAGATAAGGAAAACCTAGAGAAGTATAACCATCTCGGAAAAAGACGAGGATTCCTAAAAGATTAGTGGAGGCCATGGAATAAACATAAAGGTCATATAACCTTAAGTTAATCCATGTGCAGTATGAATTATTGACTAGTGAATTAGATGTGGAAGAGTTTTCCCACTTAATTGAAAAAAAAGGAATGGATGAGTATTAAGTCATTGTTAATATAAGTGGTATGAATACTGTTGGGGTGTAAAGCCCATTGTGCTAGTCCCAGTGTCCTGGGCGGCCGGACACTATTCTTTACCCTACATACCTAATAAAGGACTCAACCCTAATCACACATTGTGATTGGAGTCCACCACAACTAGTGTGTGCTTCTTCTTCTCCATCTCCTTCTTCAAGCTCACGCACCCACACACAGTACGTGCACTTTCAACTGGTATCAGAGCACAGGGCAGCATCGCAGGTGCACAAGGTCATTTCCTCCATTCGCAGTGAGGCTTGGCGTGCGCAAACAAGGCGATAAATGCTGTGGGTGAGCCCGTAGGGCTCGATACTCTCAGAATTTCGATCTGAAGTCATTTCGTGGGTCGTTCGAGCTCCAGAAGGTCTGCACAATCCATTTCGTCACTCTGTGACAGTTCGCAGGTAAGCGAATTTGGGACATTTTGTGTTTGTGTCTTTGGTCGAACAGCAAGTGCAGGTTACAGTTTAAAAAGCAGGTGCAGGTTCCATCATTCTCACAGGTCACACAGGGCACTTTCTGCAATTTCTGCAGCTTTGCCTGTTTTTCTGCAATTTCTGCAGATTTGCCTGTTTTTTCTGCAACTTTTGGCAGATTTGCTACATTGTTGTGGCGGATGTATTCTTCTAATGTATGAGATATTGTGGGTCTGATTCTGTCAGACAAACCGCCGCAGCGGTTACAGATCACTATACATTGTGGTCTATGAATGTCTCATGTGGTTAATCAGAAAATGACTGCATTTTGCTGACCTGCCAATGTGGCATTGATTCTATTCTATGCATATGCCCAATTGTCAGAGATCAGAGTGCAGATATTAGTCAGTGGACAGTTCATTTGGACCTCACAGTGTTTTTTTGGACAGTGGCTATAGTGCAGTTGTGCTTATTTGTTGAATTCTGGTCATGGCGTCTTCGTCAGAGAATTCCCTGTTCAACATAGAGAAGTTGGATGGCACAAACTTCCCGTTTTGGAAGGAGCAGGTTTACAACGTGCTCGTGCAAAAGAAGCAAATCAAGCCTATCAAGCTCCAAGGTGTAAAGCCAGAGGATTTTTCCCAGGAAGATTGGGATGACTTGGACGAGCTAGCCAGGTCTACAATCATGTTGACATTGTCCAAGAGTGTTTACTTCAATGTGAAGGATGAGAGGACCACATACACATTATGGACAAAGTTATGTGATCTGTACGAGAAACAGAGTGCTGCCTCACAAGTCTATTGGTTGAAGCAGCTTGTTGATCTCAAGATGAAGGAGGGAGTTGCAATGTCCAATCACCTCAACGAGTTCAACACTATTTTCAGTCAGCTGTCAGCGCAGAAGATAGTCTTTGAGGACTCAGTCAAAGCAATGTTTTTGCTTGTGACATTGCCAGAGAGCTGGGACACATTCCGTACAGCGATCAGTAATTCTGCACCAGCAGGTGGTCTTACAGTGGCAAATGTGGAAGGCAGTTTGCTCACTGAAGAGGTTAACAGAAAAAACCTCGATTCTACACGTAGCAGCAATGCACTTGTTGTACGTGGGAGGTCCAATGAAAAGCAAAAACCTAATGACACAGGTCGGTCAAAGTCACGTGGCCGTAATACAAAAGACATCGAGTGCTACCATTGCCATAAGAAAGGGCACGTCAAGAAAGACTGTCGCAAGTGGCAAAAGGAAAATGGTAAACAGAAGCAGGAAGGCGGCAATGACAAAGAGAAGACAAAGTCAAGTGTAAAGATCGAGGAGATCAATGCAGTTTGCTACAAGGAAGAAGATGGGGATATTCTTCTTACTTCAGCTTTGGAGTATGCACATTTGGTTGCAAATGATGGGTCTCTTATGCATGAGTGGATCATCGATTCAGGGGCATCATTTCATGTGACTCCACACAGGGAGTGGTTCACTACTTATGATGCATCACGCACAGGCAAAGTTCGTCTTGGCAATGATTATGCATGTGAGATTGTTGTAGTGGAAAATGTGCAGCTGAAACTTCAGAGTGGAGCTGCGTTTACACTTAAGAATGTGAGACATGTGCCTAAGCTCACCAAGAGCTTGATCAGTACAGGAGGGCAGTTGGATGACGAGGGCTATAGTTGTTATTTTGGTGACAATGCTTGGAAAATCACCAAAGGGTCTATGGTTGTAGCTCGTGGGCCAAAGTCAGGAACCTTGTAGATGTTGCATGTATCTAACATTAAAAACCATTTACTCTATGTAACCGAGCAGCCAAGTGTTTCTTTGTGGCATCGCCGGTTAGGACATATGTCCCAGAAAGGAATGGAAGTCTTATCTCGTTGTGGTTATTTGCCTGGTTTCAGTTTTTCAGATCTTCCTACTTGTGAACACTGTTTATTTGGGAAACAAACACAGTCACCACACAAGAGGGGCAGTACACGTAAGAGTGAGCTATTGTCACTGATACATAGTGATACAATTTCCATGGGGGGAGCACAGTATTTTGTCACCTTTATTGATGATTTTTCACGTAAAGTGTGGGCTTATCCCCTTAGAAGCAAAGATCATGTTCTCACAGTTTTTCAGAAGCTTGTGACACTTGTTGAAACTCAAACAGGTAAAAAGGTCAAGTGTTTGAGGTCAGACAATGGTGGGGAGTACAAATCTAAGGCTTTTCAGGATTTCTGTGACATGAAAGGCATTAAAAGAGAGTTCACTGCTCCCTACAATCCTCAACAGAATGGTGTTGCTGAGAGGATGAACCGTACTATTCAAGAAAAAGTACGAAGTATGTTGTCCAATGCTAGTTTGCCTAATGGATTTTGGGCAGAAGCTCTAGCTACAGCAATCCATCTTATCAATAGGTCTCCAAACAAGGCCTTGGATAATAAGGTTTCAGAGGAGGTATGGTCAGGGAAACCACCCTCGTACAAGCATCTCAGAGTTTTTGGTTGTGAAGCATTTTGCCATGTGCCTAGAGAATTCAGGGATAAATTGGCCCCCAAGTCAAAGAAGTGCATATTCCTTGGCTATGGTGCTCCTGGCGAGATGGGATTTCGATTATGGGATCCAGCGGCTCAGAAAATTGTTCGCAACAATGATGTCTTCTTTAATGAAGATAAGATGCACAAGAAGCCTGTTCCTACGGCGGTTGAGATACGCAGAGTAGTGTTTCAAGAAGATGGTGTTGTGCATGGCAGAAATGATGCACAGAATGCTCCTAATGTTCAAGCTCCTCAAATGGAACAAGCTGTTCCAGAAGGTCAGCCGGTTGTCAGAAGGTCTATGCGAGTCACAAGGCCTCTTGACAGATATGTCCCATCGTTGGACTACATCATGTTGACAGATTGCAGGGAGCCCTCTTGCTACAAGGAAGCTATGTTACAGGATGACAAGCTTAAGTGGGAGAAGGCTATGAAATCCGGAATGGATTCATTGCATCACAATGCCACATGGGATTTAGTGCCATTGCCAAGTGGCAAGACAGCCTTACCATGCAAATGGGTGTTCAAAATGAAGGTCACAACTCATGATAGCACACCAAAGTACAAAGCACGTTTGGTGGCAAAGGGTTTTAAGCAACAACATGGCATAGATTTTGATGAAATCTTTTCACCTGTTGTCAAAATGACCACTTTGCGTTCTGTGCTTGCATTGGTTGCTAGAGAGGACATGGAGCTTGTCCAAATGGATGTTAAGACAGCGTTCTTACATGGTGATCTTCATGAGGAACTATACATGCGGCAGCCAAAGGGGTTTGTTGTGACAGGCAAAGAGCACTTGGTGTGCAAGCTACGAAAGAGCCTTTATGGTCTTAAGCAGGCACCAAGAGAATGGTACTATAAGTTCCACACATTTATGCTCTCTCAAGAGTATAAGAGGAGCAATATCGATCATTGCCTCTATACAAAGCGTGCTACAGATGGTAGTTTGCTGATTTTGATCCTATATGTGGATGACATGCTACTTGCTGGACAACATAGTGATGAGTTAGCAGCCTTGCAGTCAAAGTTGAATGATACGTTTGACATGAAAGATTTGGGTGATGCGAATCATATTTTAGGCATGCGGATTAAGCGAGACAGAAGT
>Ga0181466_1000222_pt2 | contig 15581 bp, 8 predicted proteins | sample InSIn4gowninarea_FD_119078 | JGI IMG/M metagenome (GOLD analysis project Ga0181466, IMG submission 119078) | Clean room microbial communities from NASA Spacecraft Assembly Facility at Jet Propulsion Laboratory, Pasadena, California, USA -... ... | reverse complement strand
TCTCTTCTCTCCAACATACTTGGACCAGAACCTTCACTTATGGTAGCGAACTGTGACAAACGAATTTGCTGACCAGTATTATTAGTAAACAATAGGTTACTTACATCTTGTATACTTTGCCTGTTAAAGCTTCCAAAGCGAATATTGATATCATACTCATACTCCCCTTGTCTAAACTTACCATCAGTATTACCACTAAATGCTGTACGCATTGTTTGACCGACAGTAGCAAGGTTTAATCCAAGCGAAGCCATCTTATCTCTATCAACCTGCACACTTATTTCCGGATTACCTGCTTCAACTGATAAACGCATTTCAGTAGCACCTTTTATCTTTCTCAATTCACCTAATGCAGCATTTGCAAAAGCAAGTGCACTATCTAATGTAGGAGCTGTAACAGGCAAAGTATACAAGATGTAAGTAACCTATTGTTTACTAATAATACTGGTCAGCAAATTCGTTTGTCACAGTTCGCTACCATAAGTGAAGGTTCTGGTCCAAGTATGTTGGAGAGAAGAGATAAGAGTACCTCCGTTACAGTACAGGCACAAACAGTAGGTCGTCCTACGGGTACAGTTGCGCAAGAGTGGGAAGCTTCACTAACTAAGCTAAGGAAGCCTACAGGTGTTACAACTATTTGGAGTGGCGATATGGAAAACCAAAGTGAAGGTTTTGGTTCGTTGGGTATTGCATTGTTAGCGGCGATAGTATTGGTATATCTAATCATGGTGTCGTTGTACAATAGCTTTGTATATCCGTTTGTGGTATTGTTCTCTATACCATTGTCTATAGTAGGTGCGTTGCTTGCATTGGCTCTGACAAACAACTCACTTAACTTATTTACTATTCTTGGTTTGATAATGCTGATTGGACTTGTTGCCAAAAACGCCATCATCCTGGTCGACTTTACGAACCAAAGAAAAGCAGAAGGTGCTTCAACTTACCAGGCGTTGATTGATGCTAACCATGCACGTCTTCGTCCGATATTGATGACCACTATTGCGATGGTGATTGGTATGATGCCAATTGCATTAGCAAGCGGTGCAGGTGCAGAATGGAAGAACGGTCTGGCGTGGGTAATTATAGGTGGATTGATAAGTTCGTTATTCCTTACGCTTGTAGTGGTTCCGGTGATGTATGCCATCTTTGATAAGTTGATTGCTAAGTTTAGCAAGAAAAAAGAACAGCCGATAGAAGAGTTGATGGTGGAGGATTATGAACCACAAGAGTTTCATGAAGAATATGAAGGAACTTTTAATCCGTCACATGTTTAGGTTTCGCATATAGTTTTAGTTACAGTTAGTTTTGGTTATAAGGGGGAGTTTCAACTCTCCCTTTTTAATAGTTTGTTTTTACTTTAATTGCAATGAGGCTTGTTGATGCATTAGGGCGGCGTCCTTTAAGGAAGGAAACAAAAGGGCAAACTTTGGAGGAGTTGGAGGGTGTGATGTCGGGGTATTAATAGAAGTTATAGCAATCTATTACTTTTGATTAATTAGTAGCAGTCTAAAAAAAGCGAAGTGTCAGCATGTAGGCGCATATATCTTTTCAAACAGTATGTCTTGCGTGTTTGTGTTAATCGGCCAAATAATCCTAATGCTAGTGCTTACTTTCACTAGGTTTATTATAGATTGTATAATAGTGTACTGATGAATAAAATCGAAGGCTAAAAGCTTTTTGTTCCCACCACTTTCCTCATTAAATTATTCATTGCAAACTCATGTAGCTTATTTATAACTTGCAAGTAACCGAATTGCTATTTCAATGATCCGATGTTTGCTTGTTATTCTTTTGATTAACGTAATTCCTGATATTTCCTATACCCAAAATTCTATACGTCTTACTGAGGGTTGGGAATTTGTAAAGCAGGATTTAGGTGGAGTATGGGAAGCCGTACGACCTGTAAAACAAGGTGCGCCAGAAGAAGTTCCTATTTGGCAAAAGGTAACTATTCCGCATTGCTACAATGCTTCTGATGCTGTTGATCCTGATGTTCACTATTACCAAGGGCCCGCTTGGTATCGAACGCAAATTAATATTGCTAATAGTTTTAAGAACGGAAGAACCTTATTGCATTTTGAAGGGGTAGGGCAGAAAAGTGAAGTATACATTAATACAACAAAAGCTGGAGCACATGTAGGGGGGTATGATGAATGGACAGTGGACATTACTGATGCAATAGAAGCTTTCAAAAAAGATGAATCGGCAATAAAACAATTTAAGGGTAAGGTTCCTTTATCTATTCGTGTTGATAATAGCCGAGACCTGGAAATGATACCTTCAGATCTTTCAGACTTTAATCTTTATGGAGGAATTTATCGCCATGTAAATCTTATTTACGCTCCTGCATTATCAATAGATAAAGTATTTGCAACTACAGAGGCAGATGCAGCTGGAAAAATTGGAAAGCTATCTATAAAAACACGTTTTTATAATCCTCTTAATATAACCGAGGCAACAGTTTTGGTAAAGTTGCTTGACCCTAAAGGAAAAGTTATTCAGCAAGCAACAAAGCAAATCAATTCTTTTACAGGAAATGTTTTAATTGCAGATTTGACCATTAAGGCACCACAACTTTGGTCAACAGAAATACCAACATTATACACTCTTGAAACAACAGTTAGCAGTGCATCTGGAAAATATACACAAGTAGAAAAGGTAGGGTTTAGAAATTTTGAATTTATTAAGAAAGGGCCATTCATGCTAAATGGAAAACGGCTATTGCTAAGAGGAACACACAGGCATGAAGATCATGCAGGTGTAGCTCAAGCAATGTCTGATGAAATGATGCGAACTGAAATGGTAATGATGAAAGAAATGGGTGTTAATTTCATTCGTCTGGGACATTATCAACAGTCTCGTTATATTTTAAACTTGTGTGATAGCCTTGGAATAGTAGTGTGGGAAGAAATTCCCTGGTGTCGTGGAGGATTAGGTGGCGAGGTTTATAAAGGGCAGGCTCGCCGGATGCTTACTAATATGATTGAGCAGCATTACAATCATCCTTCAATAATTATATGGGGCTTAGGTAATGAAAACGATTGGCCTGGTGACTTTCCTACATTTGATACATTAGCTATTCGTGCCTTTATGACTGAACTTAATACTCTTTCTCATAAACTTGATCCTGCACGTAAAACGGCCATTCGTCGTTGTGATTTTTGTAAAGACATTGTTGATGTTTATTCGCCTTCAATATGGGCCGGTTGGTACAGGGGTATTTATACTGAGTATAAAGATGTATCACGAGCAGAGTTTGAAAAGGTAGATAATTTTTTACATGTAGAATGGGGAGGAGATAGTCATGCAGGAAGACATTCAGAAAGCCCTGATAAAGCATTGCAAAAAGTAGGAAAGGCAGGTGCTGCAGATGAACGTGCAGGTGATGCTTCTTTGTTTGGAGGTGCTGCCAGGGTTTCAAAGGATGGTGATTGGAGTGAAAGCTACATTTGTAATCTTATTGATTGGCATTTAAAAGAGCAGGAAACAATGCCGTGGTTAACAGGAACAGCACAATGGCCATTCAAAGATTTTTCTACACCTATCAGGCCTGATAATCCCGTACCGTATATGAATCAAAAGGGTGTTATCGAAAGAGACTTCACGAAAAAAGAAGCCTTTTATGTTTTTCAATCTTATTGGACGGTTAAACCTATGGTTCATATTTATGGCCATTCAATGCCGGTAAGATGGGGTGATGAAGGTGAAACAAAAATGATAAAAGTTTATTCAAACTGTGAACAGGCAGAACTATTTGTAAACGGCAAAAGCATGGGTGTTAAGAAGCGCAACACTCAAGATTTTCCGGCAGCGGGTTTGCGCTGGGAGGTACCGATGTACAAAGGTGAATACACGGTAAGAGTTGTTGCAAGTAAAGGAAATGAACGGTTAGAAGATCAATTGACATTTACATATCAATCAGAAAAATGGGCTAAACCAGCAAAGCTTTCCATTGAGAAATTAAGTGAAGAAAGGGGTGTTGCTACAATACAAGTTAAACTACTTGATGATAAGAATATTCAATGTTTAGATGCGATAAATTGGATTCGTTTTGCCATAGCAGGCGATGGAAAGCTAATAGACAACCTGGGAACTTCAACTGGTTCCCGGTACGTACAAATGTTTAATGGAAGAGCCATTATAAAAGTTCAAACGAACAAGGGTAAATCTGCACTAAGTGCTAAAGTGGATGGCGTTGAAACAGCAATAATTAATTTATAAGTGGTTGGAAGTATTGTTAAGAGAATTTTGTTACCGGCATTAATTCTTTTTTGAATCATCGTTGCGTCGCACTCTTGTACTGTTAGTACTTTATTCATCTTTATTAAAAGACAGAAATACTTTTGAAATAAGAGGCAGGTTTAACTAGAAAATTACAAGAGATGAGGTTTGTATATATCATATTAAGTATTGTAATGCTTAGTTGCTCAACTAATCAAAGAAGCGGTAATTCTATAAAACCTGGAATTCAAAATGAAATAGCAGATGTACTTCGTAAGCATATTTTGCAAGAAGCCACATGGGCATTCACCCAGGAGCCTGTAACAGTAACTGCTGAAACTTCAGTAAGAAGTGCGGGAGGTAAACATGACTTTTATAGTGAAGGAGATTATTGGTGGCCAAACCCTGTAAGTATTGATAGCCCTTATATACAAAAAGATGGTCTTACAAATCCTAACAACTTTGTTGCGCATCGTCATGCAATGATTAGGCTTAGCCGTATTGTTGGAGCCCTTGCTTCAGCATATAAACTAACCGGTGATACCAAATATGTTGTTCATGCTTTAAAACATTGCAAAGCATGGTTTTTAGATGAAGCAACTTTAATGAATCCTAATCTTTTGTATGCACAAGCAATTAAAGGCCGCTTTACTGGTAGAGGCATAGGAATTATTGATACCATCCACTTTATGGAGGTAGTACAGGGGTTGCTTGTTATGCAAACATCAACGGCAATTGACAAGGAAACATTAATTGGAATTAAAGTATGGTTTGATAAATACATAACCTGGCTTACTACGCATAAGTACGGTAGAGATGAAATGAACGCGGAAAACAATCACGGTACTTGCTGGGTAATGCAAGTAGCTTCTTTTGCAAAGTTTACCGCTAACACCAAAGTATTAAAGTTTTGTAGCGATCGTTATAAAAACGTCCTGCTGCCGAAACAAATGGAAGTAGACGGAAGTTTTCCACGAGAGATAAAAAGAACAAAACCGTATGGATATTCAATTTTCAATTTAGATGCTATGGCAACCTTATGTCAAATAGTATCAACTAAAGATGATAATCTTTGGAATTATACAACAGCGGATGGTAAATCAATAAGAAAAGGAATAACCTTCCTGCATCCTTATATCCAGGAAAAATCAAAGTGGCCGTATGCTAAAGATGTTATGTACTGGGATGAATGGCCCGTTGCCCAACCTTTTTTAGTTTTTGCAGCAAATGCTTATGCTAATAAAGATTTACTAAATACCTGGAAAGGCTTGGATCATCAACCTAAAGTAGATGAGGTTATAAGAAACTTGCCAATACGAAATCCTTTAATTTGGCTTGAATAGTAAGTTCTTTAAGCCTTCTTTTTTAAAACACTTGTATAGCCCTTTTTTAAAAGACCCTAGTAAATAGGGTTAGAACAAATAAGCTGAAGGAAAGATAAATGTACAAGTGAGTGACACAACGATGTTTGATAGAATTACTAATGTCGATTACAAAAGAATAACAGAAATTGCGGCTACTATTTCTGTCAAAATACACTAATAGATTAAGTATGAATTATAGAGCAGTTGCATTTTCATTAATAGTAATTACGAGTATAACTTCTTGTACAAATAAATTAAATATTAGAAAAGTATTTGGTGAGGCCGAAGCCCAAACTCGAGTAATGCTTGCCGAAATACCCAAAGCAAAAGAGGCGGGGTTATCAGTTACAACAGGAGCAACTCCTGGCAGTGTCGGAAGAGACCTTGTATCGCCAAGAACATTAGATACAATGGGAAGATTAAGATTGGTTACTTCAAAAGATTGGACAAGTGGTTTCTTTCCTGGCGTTTTATGGTTTATTAATGAGCATACTGGCAAAAATGAATGGAAGGTTGAAGCCGAAAAGTTTACTGCTAATATTGAAAAGGAGAAGTTGAATGGTACTACTCATGATATGGGATTTAAAATTTATTGCAGTTTTGGAACTGGGTATCGTCTTACTAAAGATCAACATTATAAGGATGTAATTATTCAAGCAGCAAGAACATTAGCTACACGTTTTAAACCAACTGTAGGTACCCTTCGTTCATGGGATCATAGCAGGGATAAGTGGGGCTTTCCCGTTATTATTGACAATATGATGAACCTTGAATTGTTATTTGCTGCTACACAATTAACAGGAGACAGTTCTTTCCATAGGATTGCTGTTAGCCATGCAAACACAACTATGAAGAATCATTTTCGTGAGGACTTCAGTTCTTATCATGTGGTAGATTACGACACGTTAACTGGTAACCCAATTCATAAACATACACATCAAGGTTATAGTCATTCATCGGCATGGGCACGTGGACAAGCATGGGCTTTATATGGATATACTATGTGCTACCGTTTTACCAAAGATCCTGCTTATTTAAGGCATGCTGAAGGTGTCGCTAAATTCATTCTTAGCCATCCAAACCTTCCTAAAGATCTTGTTCCTTACTGGGACTTTAATGCACCTGGTATTCCTAATGAACCTAGGGACGCATCTGCTGCTGCATTGAATGCTTCTGCTTTATATGAATTAAGCTTATACAGCAACAACGGCAAATACTATAACGAAACAGCAGAAAATATTTTAAAGAGTTTGACCAAAAATTATCGCTCAACAATTGGTGCAAACAAAGGATGGATATTGTTGCATAGTACTGGTTCTAAACCTGCAAACAGCGAGGTTGATGTTCCTTTAAATTATGCTGATTACTATTATTTAGAAGCACTATTAAGAAGCAACAAATTAAAGGAAGGCAGGTCCCTTTGGAAATAATAGACTAGAGTTTAATAATCTTAGTTACTATATATTAAAGCTGCCACCGGATCCTTAAGTTTTATGTTTAACTGTTCCGCAAAGGATGAGTACTTACTATTATTAAATTTTCTTGCAGCTTCCTTAAATAAGATAAAAATATTTTCTTTTTTATATTCTTCTATCTGTTGATATGGCCAAGGCTTTTTGTTTAAAGCAAAAGGAGCAAGCCAGTCGAGCGCTTTGATGATAGTGCCTTGTTTTTTATTAGTATAATTCCACAGATCAACTCCTGCTTTATCTGCAAGCTTTGCAAGTTTAACCCATCCTTCAAGATTGTAGGTGCTATACCATAAAGACTGTGTTCTTTCCAGTTCTAATGGCATTTTTCCTTCATTGTCAATTTGAATTTCTAGTCTTTCTTTTGAACCTTTTAAGGTTTTTAATGCAATGTCTTTTTTGCCAGTGAATAAAGCAAAGTATACAACTTGCATATCGTAAAAAGTGCCGTGATTGTTTTCTGCTTTTTGTTCCTCAATACCATTTTTACTGGTTAACATCCAGTTTAAATATTTACCATACCAATCTTTTAAGCTCTTTTGATTATCATTAGTCCAGGCCTTAGAGCCTTGTAAAAGTGAAGATGCATCCGCAATTCCTGTTAAGGCAATTGTTTCAATAATTCCAATTCCTCGTCCTGAGTTTACACCTGGTATTGCTTGTGCATAATCAAGGTTAGGATTCATCTTTGTCGCCTCTTCTAAAAACCATACACTTAAAAGTTTAGCAGCTTTGTTTGCATACTTTTCATTTCCCGTTAAAAAATAGGTTACTGATAAAGCAGTTGCCATTTTTTCTAGATCTCCAATATTTTTTCTATCTGTAATTTTTAAAATTTCAGGATTTCTCTCACCATCTTTTCTAATGTATGGTAATCCATTCGCTTTGGTACTATCATACCAGAAGTAAGGAGCCTGGCTCATATAATCATGCTTACTTCCACTTTCAGGAGTAAAAGCTTTGTCCATTACTGTAGGTGGTTTTACTTCTAAATATTTATCTGATTCAGCTATTAAAGTTTTAAAAAGTTCTTGTGTCTTTTTATCTGTCTTAATCGTTTTCTTTAATGACGTTAGCTTTTTTGCATCCATTAATAATACAGCATTTTGCTGCGATTGTGATTGAAAACCTAGGAATAAAAATGCTAATAGAAAGGATAATATTGGCCTAAACATTTAGAAAAGTTTTGAAGAAAGTTCGTTAAGGAATGCGGAATATTAAAGTTAAAAAAAGAGGCTGCTATGTAGCAACCTCCTTTTTTCTAAATTAAAAATCTTATTACTGAATAATAATCGCTTGTTTAAAAACAACGTTATCTCCTTTTAATGTTAATGTGTAATTGCCTGAAGCAAGGCTTCCAGGTAAAGTTATTGTTTGGTTAATCGAACCACCATCAATACTTAGAGCTTTTGTATAAACGCCTTGTCCTGCGTGGTTAAATAATTGTAAGGTGTAACTACCTTTTGTAATGTTAGTAAGAGCCATGTTTAAATTTCCAGCAACTACAGGATTAGGATAAACAGACATTTCAGATTTGCCTTTACCATTGTTTACTCTTAATACATTGCTGTAAACAATAGCTCCATCAGTTCCTATTGATTTTATTCGGTAAAAATTATTACCTGTTATTGGATTAACATCAATAAAGTTATAAGAGCTACGGCCAGTAGCAGAAACGGTACCTATTTCATCATACCTTGATCCGTTTGCTGATCTCTCAATTACATATTTACTGATGTTTGTTTCAGTCAATACATTCCAATTAATCTTGCTTTGACCATTAGTTAAATTAACTGCTATCGCTCCAAATTTAACCGGAAGTACTCCATTACCATTAAAAACAGTAAGGCTAGCGCCGCTGTTAGAAGCTGTAACTGGTTTTGATAAAGTTACTGTACCTGCGGTAGTGCTAAGGTTTGTAATGACAGAGTTAGGTTGAATGCCGGTACCTGTTACACTCATGCCAATTTCAATTCCAGTCATGTCCGATATATTTCTGATAAGAAAAGAATCGATAACAGTAGTAGCTGTTATATTTATGCTTGCAGGGGTTTTAATAGTTGTTGTTCCGGTACCCGTAATCGAATTTCCATTAGGATTTAATGTGCCAAAAATTACAGTGCTTGAATCTACCTGTATTGACTTTGCAAGCGTAACATTTGAAACATTACTAATAATAAAATCAGCTAGTGTGTATGTACCTGTTCCGCCAATTGTTTGAGGAACAGAACTAATCATTACAAGCCTGTTTCCCCTGTTAGGATCAGCGGACGGTACAGCAAATGTTCCGTTATTAATAATATTGCCATTAATTGGTGTTGAGCCAGAAGTGTGCGTAATAAAGGTTGATCCTGTTTCAATTGTTAGCGTATCCATTTTATACAAACTTCCATCACCTGTAACAGTACTGTTATTTTGAATAACAACGTTAGCATAAGCCCTGTTAGTAAACATACTAGCAGCGTTTGCTTTTTGAAAAAAGAAGGTGCTGCCTGGTCTAAAGTCAATTAATGAAATTGTAGAGGTGGTACCAAAAGGGCTTAACCCTCCTGCATAGGTAAAGGTTGAACCTGCCATAAACACAACGCCAAAATGAGCGGCAGGTGTAGCAGATGAACCGCTTGTACCAAAAGGATTGTACCCATAATTGGCAGTAGTAGTAGCCGAAGAACCAGGCATAAACACAAGCGCTCCTTTAGTTAACGATACCAACCTGTTTTGGTTAGTAGTATTATTACCATTGCTTTCAAAAACTACGCTGCCCGAAACTTCACCGGTAGCATTTGCACTAAGTACTACTACAAAGCTTCCTGTTGTGCCGCCTATTGCGAACCTGCTTCCTGCTTGTACTACTAAATCCGGATCGTTATCAATAGGTGTGCTTCCTGCAATAGTAACTGTAGTTGTGCCTCCACTGCCAAATCTTGATAATGTTACATTAGCATTGTTAACAAACTTTAGTTGGCTCGGCCCTGTGCCTGATGTTGGTGATGTTATCGCCCATACAACAGCACCTGTTTGTATGCCTGGCTCATCACTAATATCCGAACCATCAAAGATTAAGATATCCGATGCAGCAGGTGTAGTGCGAGGGCTGCCGCCACCACCTGGAATCGTGTTCCAATAGGTTGATGTATTAAAACTTTGGTTAGTAGGTGCACTGCCTCCCACGTAATAGTATGTTGTTTGTGCGTAAGAAGCTTGTATTGCTACAAGTGAAAAGAGTGTAAAAATTAATTTTTTCATACGTTTAATTTAAGTTTCAACAATCGAGGTATAGTTGTAAGCGAAGTTTGTTTTTATGTTATTTCTTTGGTTTTCGACATTAGTTTTTCATGGCTTCATCGTTGTGTCACTCACTTGTACTTTTTAATTTTTATGCAACTGAGAACTGATTATTTATACATCTCGTTACAAGCATACAAGCACACGTTGCTTAAAGAAAAAATGTACAAGAGTGCGACGCAAGTAAAGCTTAATTGATAACTAAAACTCTGGCTCAAAAAAATCTACCATAACATAATTAAAGAAGGAAAAGCTATTGCCTTATTAGTAGCAATAGCTTTTCATGAAAGAATATTAATAACCGGAATTCTGTGTTATTTTAAGTTGTGTATTCGTATCAATTTCTCGTTGTGGAATAGGCAACAATAATCGTTGCGGCGTAACTAAAGCCTGCAACTCCTGCAATGTTAATCTTGGTAAAGGGTAGTCGTTATAATGAACAGGATATTCCTTTTCAAAATGTGCCTTCATGGTGGCTTCAGCAGTAATGGTAGTCATTGTGGTGTTGTAGCGAATTAGATCGAACCAGCGATGATTTTCAAAAGCAAATTCAATACGTCTTTCAGCGGACAATGTATCTTCAAAAAGTTTTACTGAGTTTACACCAGCAGCGTTAATAGTTGGTGCAGCAGAACGGGTTCTTACAGCATTTATGTAATCAATACTTGTTTGAGAATTGCCTTGTGCTTCTGCAAGCATTAGCAACACGTCTGCAAACCTTAAAACTATCCAATCACTCTCTGAATCAAGTGACGTCATAACTTGTGGGTTAGTGGCAGGATTTGGATTAGGGAAATATTTACGTGTATAAGACTTGGTGGTAGCACCACTTGTAAATCTTGCTACGTTTACATTCTTCCTTGCATCTGTGGTTCTAATACTCGAATCCAAATCCGCAGTTGGATAATTTTGTCCCTGGCCATCACCCGGAACAATTGCACTACCTGTATTAAGTGGGCCAAAACGATTTGCAAAAGGAGAACCTAATCCTAACCCACCGGCTTTGTACCGTATGGAAAAAATAATCTCCTGGTTTACCTCGTTACTTGCAGAAAACACATTTGCATAAGCATTGCCGGCAGAGCCTGCTGTGGTTACTAATGCATGTCCACTGTTTAGCCTTACATCATTCAACAGGGTAATTGCCTCAGCCTTTTTATTTAGGCCAAGATAAACTTTAGCAAGTAGTGTTTTTGCTGCCCATCCGGTTACTTTTCCAAGGTCGCCGGTAGGTATTTGGTTATACCTTAAAGTATTCATTGACTCGGATGCAGTCTTTAAGTCTGCTTGTATCAATTTGTAAATATCCTCAGCGCTTGCCCTGTTCATTGTTTTAGCAACGTCGGGAGCTAATGGAGTATGAACAAGGAAAACTCCCCCAAATAAGCGAACAAGGTTATAGTAATGATGTGCTCTAATAAATAAAGCTTCACCTGCTAGTTGCTTCCTGTCAACATCGGCAACAGGAATATCGATTGCACCTAAAGAAGTAACACCAGAAGCAGGATCATAATTAACCCCAAGCTTTTGTAAAATAATGTTTACGTTACGAATATTATTGTAGGTAGATAACCAATAGTCATACACTCTTGGATGAGATGAATTGAGGTAGAACATATCTAACTCATTCAGCTCTCTGTTAGCTGCACTGCTACTTCCTGTTACACCTTGCTTTGAATTGTCAGAACGTAGTTCTGTCATCATCCATTCTATTTCTAACGGAGCACGTAAGGCATTGTAGGCACCGGTGAGACCTGCTCTTACTTCAGTTGTGTTTGAGTAAAAGGTTCCAGTGTTTAAGTTGGACTGAGGATAAAGATCAATCGTCTTTTTACAGCTTGCGAACAGCAAGCCTGAAATAATTGGAATATATAAAAGGGACTTCATTGTAAGTTTTTGTGGTAGATTAGAAATTAATATCTAAGCCGAAAAGTATAGTGCGTGGCATAGGGAAACCGCCTCTCTGGTAACCATCGATTAATGGGCTGGCATAGTTTCCACTTGTATTCCTTGCCTCAGGGTTTATTCCTCTATAGCTATCGGCCCAATGCATGTATGCATTTTGTACAGAGCAATAAAGCCTTGCAGAACTTAGACGAGCGGCTTTTGCAACTTTTTCTGGCAACTTATAACCTAGTATTACTTCACGTAGAGCAATGTAAGATCCATCTTCTACCACGTAATCAGTCAGCATCATATCGAAGCCACTTGTGAAGTATGGTGTTTTGCCATCGCCAGGATTAAGCGCACTAACCCAACGGTTACCATTGTTGTACTTACGATTGTACTTTCTAGATTCGTTGTAGAAAGCATCACCATTCAATACGTCAACACCTTGAACACCTTGTATTAAAAAACTTAAATCAAAGTTCTTATAAGTGATGTTGTTATTTATTCCCCAAGTAAAATCAGGGAAAGGAGAGCCAATGTCGGTTCTGTCATTAGGATCTATTTTACCGTCTCCGTTTAGGTCTTGTAGTTTTAAACCACCTGCAGTAAAGTAAACAGCTGGGTTAGCAGTTCCTGCATCTTTTGCTCTTGCTGCATCAGCATCAGCTTGAGATAACCAAACACCATCTGTTTTGTATCCCCAAAAGCGTATTGATTGAAATCCTACAGCTGTTGAATAAGCTTCATTTCTTTCACCAGTATTTAACTGAAATGCTTCACCACCAAATTCTAACAACTTGTTTTTGTTGCGGGCAAAGTTTGCGGTGGTTGTCCACTTAAAGTCTCTTCTTCTTAAGTTGTTTGAAGTCAGTTCAAGCTCAACACCATTGTTCTGAATACGACCAATGTTGTTCCATGCCTGGTTAGCACCCGTAAAGCCCATCACTGATTGTCTTAGCAACAATCTATCTGTTTTAGATTGGTACATTTCTGCAGAAACAGTAAGTATGTTTTTGAATAGACTAAAGTCAGTGCCATAGTTATACTGAAATGTTCTTTCCCATGTGATATTTGGGTTAGCAAGAATTTCTCTTGAAGGCAACTGGCCAGAAGCAACTGTACCTGTACCGCTACCAAATGAATAGCTGGAGTTGTAAAGAAGATCAACAAAAGCAAAATCTATAATTCTGTTATTACCGGTAGCACCGTAACTAGCTCTTAATTTCCAATTAGAAAGCCAGTCAACATTCTCCATAAATTTCTCTTTGCTAACAACCCAACCAGCAGAAAGAGAAGGGAAATTACCCCACTTATTGCCAGGAGCGAAGTATGAACTTCCATCACGTCTAAAGCTTGCAGAGAATAAGTATTTATCTTGGAAGCTATAAGTAGCACGACCAAGATAAGAGATCAAGCCAATGTTGTTTAGCAAAGTATAGGTTCCTTGTTGGTTACCATTTGCATCAACAGAAGGTTGTACAATTTGTAAAGCAGTATTTAATGTTCTGATATTATCACTTGGAAAGTTGGTAGCCTCAGTTCTTGCAGTTCTGATATTAGTTTTCTGTGCTGTAAAACCTGCTAAAGCAGTTACTGAATGATCTCCAAAACGCTTAACATAGTTAAGTGTGTTTTCAGATAAAAGGTCAATATACAGCCTGTTAGAATATATACCTCTGTTTACATCACCCTGCCTGTTGTTATTAGTCTGGGCAAAATCCAGTCCATCAGCATAGGTTACGTAAGCACTTCCGGTAGTTTTTAAATCTAAGCCTTTCGCTAGATTAAAAGTAAGGTCTCCACTGCTAAGCACTCTGTATTCGTCGGTAGTAATTTCCCTTGTTTCCAGAACAGATTTTGGGTTGTTATTACTTGATGCAAAAGGATCAGTTGCAGCAGTATTTGTCCATGTAGAACCATCAGGCATAAGGCCACTGTAAACTCTTCCGTTAAAGTGACCAACCTGAGCCCAATCTCCGGCTCTTATATGCGACCATTGTGGTAAAGTGCTTACGAAAGCAGCACTTGCTTCAGTATGTCTTGCAGGCATAAAAGAAGGGAAACGAACAAAATCAATATAGCCAACTGCAGGTCTTTCCCTTTTAGTGTATGTCGGGTTAATGTTCAAATTGAACTTAACCCTGTTACCTAATTGGGTTTCCATCTTTGCACGAAGGCTAAGCTTATCATAGCTGCTATGATACATCAAGCCATCATCCTTATTATAACCACCGGAAATAAAATATTTTAAACTTTTGGTGCCACCAGAAATATTCATCTGAACGTTGGTAACGTTGGCAGTTCGTATCGCTTCTTTTTGCCAATCTGTAGGCATACCACCCATAATTGTGTTTTCAATTACGTACTGTGCTCTTTCCTGCGATGTAATCCTATTTTTTTGATTAGCAGGAACCGAAGGGTCATTTGCACGTAAAGCTGCTTCATCAAACATTAGCTTTACATACTCGGATACAGTCATCATGTCCTGGGTTTCATAAGCTGTTTTTACACCAGAAGAAATTTTTACAGCATACCTTGTCTTGTCATTTTTAGCACTCTTTGTAGTAACTATAATAACACCGCTAGCACCCCTTGATCCGTAGATAGCAGCAGAGGCAGCGTCTTTTAAAACCTCAACAGACTCTACATCAGCCATGTTTACAAATGCAAGACCATCAGGTACAGGGTGCCCGTCAACTACAACAAGCGGGTCTGCGCCGGCATTAATTGAGCTTAAGCCTCTCACCCTTATTCTTGGGTTTGCGCCAGCTTCCGATGTTACGTTTTGTATTTGAACACCGGCAATCTTTCCTTGTAATGCCTGGTCTAATCTTGCTACCGGTGCTTCGTCAATCCTATCGTTGCTGTATTTTGATACCGACCCGGTAACATGAGATTTTCGCTGTGTTCCGTAACCAATTACAACTACATCATCTAATGAAGATGCAGATGGTTGTAACGTTACATCAACAACACTCCGTCCACCAATTACAACAGTTTGCGTAGTAAAGCCAACATAAGAAATGATAAGCGTTGTAGTCTTGTTATTTACACGAATAGTGTAGGTGCCGTCTTCCTTAGTCGTAGCTGCAGCAGTCTTTTGATCGGTAAGAATGTTAACTCCGGATAAAGGCTGCCCCTTATTATCCAGTATCCGCCCTGTTATTTGTTTTGTTTGGGCAATCACTGAGCCAATAACCAACACTAAGAGCAATGTTAGTAAAGGTCTTTTCATTTTCATAATGGCAAATTTTGAATTTTGAATCGCTTTTTCTATGAGGCTTTAAAAGTATAAGTTTTGGTTGACCAATTAACCTTTTCGTAACTTTATTTTTTATTTTCTTTTTCTTTT
>Ga0181466_1000438_pt1 | contig 15667 bp, 14 predicted proteins | sample InSIn4gowninarea_FD_119078 | JGI IMG/M metagenome (GOLD analysis project Ga0181466, IMG submission 119078) | Clean room microbial communities from NASA Spacecraft Assembly Facility at Jet Propulsion Laboratory, Pasadena, California, USA -... ... | reverse complement strand
AGTGAGATTGGCAGGATACACTGATTCTGATTGGGCAGGTTGTGCTTCTGATAGGAAGAGCACTTCAGGGTGTTGTTTTGGGTTGGGTTCAGCAGTAGTGTCATGGTTCAGCCGGAAGCAGCAGTCAGTAGCACTAAGTTCAGCGGAAGCAGAGTATATGGCAGCCAGTCTAGCTAGTTGTGAGGCCCTCTGGCTTCGCAAGATGTTGTTTGGCTTATTTGGTCAGCCGTTGAGACCTTCAGTGATTTACTGTGATAATCAGAGTTGCATTAAACTCACGGAGAATCCAGTATTTCATGACAGGTCAAAGCATATCGGGATCAGATATCATTTCATCAGAGACTATGTTCAGAAGGGAGCTGTGAAGCTTGAGTATATTTCCACTGATGAGCAGGTTGCAGATATCCTTACCAAAGCCTTACCACGGGGCAAGCATGTCTACTTCAGAGACAAGATGGGTGTGGTGAGGAACACCTTCCTCGGTAAGAGGGAGTGTTGAAATTTGGTACCGGAGGACAGGTGGTTCCCTTAGGCTTTGATCTTTGGCCTAGGGAAAAGTGTCCAAAAGAATTTAATTTTTCTCCTAAAGTGACTTTATAATTTTATAAAGTTAAATCTAATTTAAAAGTGACTTTAAGTGATAAAGTTACTAAGTCTAATTTTAAAGTGACTTTTATAAAATCAATGAAAAATTAGAAAGGAAAAGTGACTTTGGAAATAAATGACTAAGTGGGTCTTTATTAAAGTGGGGTGAATTAAAAAATAGAAAGTGAGATTTAAATGAGCATTTAATCTCAACCATTGATCTAAATCTATTTCAGCCATTGGATTTAGAGATCACCCAAAAGTCACTTGGATCACCCAAAAGTCACTTGGAGTTATATTAAAGGAGAAAAAGGAGGAAAAGGTCATTCATTCTTTCATGAGCAGATTGGGAGAAGGAGAGCAAGAGAGCAAGAGAGATTTCTGAGCAGGGAGGAGAAGGAGACAGCAGCTTGGCACACATTCCAAGGCAGCAGTTGAGCAGATTTGTACAACTGATTCAGCACACAGTGAAAGGCAGATTTTTGCACAAAAATCGAGGAGCAGTTTGCTGATTTTTCTGCACACAAAACGGAGGTCGTACAGCATTTATTGCTGTCCTGTTTGCTGTAATTTCCAGATTGCTGTGAGGCACGGGAAAGGAGATAAGTTGTAAATTTGCTTGCTGATTTTTGCTGAATAATTCTCACTGTAAAAGACAATTTTCAGAAATAAAGAAGAGCTCTCAAACTGGTTTTCCCCAAGAGTTGTAGGGGGTTTTTCCAGGGTCAAGTTGACCAAAAATATCAGTGTTTTAATGTGTTTTAATCGCTGTTTTTAATTGCTGATTTTTATTTCTGCAATTTCCAGCATTCTGAAAAATTTCCAGAATTTGTGTTTTCAGCAATATTTATTTTTTCAGTCTGTTAAATGTATGGTTATGGGAATGGGCATTTAACTACATGGGAGAAATAAGGAGAAACTGAAAACCGGGGTGGGAAAACAGAAATTTTTACAACATCTCCATGTCCATCCTCCTAAACTTATTCACCAAACATGAAGTCCATTGGTGATTTTGGTAGGTACCCAAAACATGTCTCAAATGGATATCTACTAGTAGAAGAATGCAAGGCTCGGTTGTAGGCATTTTGGACATAATGTAAGGATTCATCCCACAACTTAGGATGCTTGTTGCAATAGCTTCTAAGAAGATGTACCATTGTTATGTTCACCACCTATGTTTGTTTGTTTGTTTGCAGATGAAAAGTTGTGCTCTTTTTCAACTTAGTCTCCATGAGACCCAACAAAGTGGACCAAAACTCTCCCATGAAACAAGAGTCCCGATCTGAAATGATAGAAGTAGGGAACCCAAAATGAATACATTTTGAAAGAACAAATGTGCAGTCTATTCAACGGTTACTTGTTTTTTACATGGAACAAGAATACACATTTTGCTAAATCTATCAACCACAACATACAAATAATCATGCCCTCTTCTAGACATAGGAAGACCACCTATAAAATCCATACATATATTGTCCCATGGCCAAGAAGGAACTCGAAGTGGCATATACAAACTTAACTTTCTATTGCTTGGTTTACTTGTTGAACACATGCCACAACCTTTGATGTACTTGGAAATTGTTTCAATCATTCAAGGCTAATAGCAATACCTTTCTAACTATGCCACTATCTTACCTACACCAAAATTCCCTTAAACACGAGAAGAATGTGCTTCCCTGATCACATGCACTCTTTCTCCCTGTGGTATGCACAACTTGCCAATATGGTACAATAACCTATCATGAACGTGATAATTCACTCCTTCCACCTGAGCACCATGAGTTAGTGATTCATAAACATATTTGAAATCAATATCTTTAGCATATTGTTCAATGTAACTTTCATGTGCTAAAGAACTATTTTGCAGAATAATTGAAGAATTCAAAGAAGGTCTTGATAACATATCATCTACTTTATTGGTGGTATCTGTCTTATATTTGATTACTAAGTGGAACTGCTAAAAAACACATCCATATATAATGTCAAGATTGCTCCAACTTAGTTTGAGATCGAAGGTATTGAAGTGGCTGATGATCTGTATGAATCACTGTTTCTTTGCCCATTAAGTAATGTTTCCATTTTTTAAAACTTTCCACTAATGAAAATAATTATTTATCATATGTTGGATAGTTATCAACTTCTTTAGAAAATGTTTCTTAATGAAAACAAATAGGCTTCCCTTTTTGCAATAACACTACAGCCATTGCATACCCACTAGTATCAGTTTCTATTTCAAATGGTTGTTGAACGTTTGGTAATGCTAAGATTGGAGTTGTCACAATTTTATGATTTAAAGTATCAAATGCTTTTTGTTGTTTTCCTCCCCACTGAAAAGAGACTTTAGAACTTTTAAAAGCATGAAATGTGATCCAATAAATGAAAAATGAGAAATAAACTTCCTCCAATACTGAACTGCACCTAAAAGAATTCTAACTTTCGTCACATTTTGAGGCCTTGACCACTTAACAATCACATCAATTTTAGTTGGACCTATTTTAATATGACCTCCTCCAACTATGTCACCAAGATAAACTAAGGAATTTTTCCCAAATTCACACTTAGAAAGTTTGAGATATAGCTTCCCTCTTTGCAACACATCAAAAACCTGTTTAACATGCTTTACATGTTCTTCCAAACTTGAATTGAAAATAAGAATATCATCTAGATAGACTATGACAAAATTATCAATGAAAGGATGAAACACATGATTCATCACTCTCATAAAAGTTGTTGGAGTGTTGCATAAGCAAAATGGCATAACCAACCATTCATAAAGCCATTGTCTAGTATTAAATGCAATTTTCCAACCATCATTCTCTGTTATACGAATCTGATGATAACCACTTCTTAAATCCAGTCTTGTAAAGTAAACAACATTCTTTAACTAATCAAGCAAATCATAAAGTCTTGGAAGAGGATACCTATTCTTAATGGTGATTTTATTTAAGGCTCTAAAATCAACACACATTCTCCAAGTTTTGACTTTATTAGGTACTAATATGATCGGTGATCCACATGGAGAAGAACTATGTCAAATGAAGCCTTTATCAACCAATTCCTGAATTTGTTTCTTAATTTCTTCATTTTCTATAACTGACATATGATACATGCTAATATTCGGAAGAGGGGCACCAATGTGTAATTGAATCTCATGTTGTATTTCTCATTTTGGAGGTAGACTTTTTGGTTCTTTAAACAATTATTTATAAGAATCTATTATTTCAACCAATTTGTCCTTAAATTGAGAATCACACCCTTGAAAAGCATCATACTATCTCTAGGTTGTTCTTTAATAAACATGAGAACATACTTCTTACTTGAACTTATGAGTCTTTTCATTTTATTTGCATTGATTAAATCCAAGCTTGTATTCATTTTGTGTGCCCTGACAATGTATTCAATTTCATCCTTAATAAGATGATACTTATTATCCTTTCTATGAAATATGGCATCTTGATCATAAAGATAAGGACTACCCAACACAACCCCACATGTATCCAAAGGAATCACATCTAAATCAACTTCATCAACAAAATTAGTTGTAATTGCAAACCTTAAACAACATTATTTTTTAACTTACATCTAGGTGTTTTCCTTTAGCCATCCTAAGGGGTACGGTTTTAGATGATTTATAGTTTCCAATCCCAATTTCCTTACTAGTTCCTCAAATATTAGATTTTCCTATGATCCACTATTGAATAATCTATCTATCTTAGTGTGCTTTGAGATAATCTTGATATGAAACAATTCAACTCTCTTCTTTTCTTCAATCACATCATTGGATTTTGAAGAGAATGCAAAACAAGTAGAACTAGAGCTATATTCAGAAGGATTACCTATGAGACCCATAGCAGTTATCTTCTTTTCATCACTAGAGTCGGATCCCAAATCGTGTTGGACTGCAGCATTAGCTTTCATCACACCCTTCTTCTTAAGGAACTTCTTTGGCTTATTTTTCGAATGAAGTTTCCAACACTTGGACTCATCATGTCCAACTCTCTAACAATGAGTACAAGTAGACCTTTCTCCTTATTTCTCAGTTGTTGCCAATTTCTTCACCTTTTATTTGTTCTTCCCTTTGCTGTCTTTGGAGTCTTTTTTTCTAAATGCTTGAATGGTTTCTTTGAAAAGTTGAATTGAAAAGGCCTACCACCTGATTCAATATGAATGGCTTGTATACACACTTCATCAAAGTCAGTTGAATTAAACATAAGCAATGTATGTTGCAAATAAGAATGAAAAATTCCAATATAATTTAACAAAGTATCTATTGTGTTTAATGGAACATTAAGTGCTAATTCCCTTTTTCTGAATTCCTATGTAAACTCTTACACACTTTGTCCTTTACCTTGCCTTATATGCTGCCAATCTATTATTTCCTATTGCATATATACTAAAGGATAGAATTGATTTCTAAGAGATTTAACAAACTTAGACCATGAAGAGATTATGATGCATGAAAACCCTGCTTTTAACCACAGGATGCAAAAACTATGCATGTATATATTTGCCCCAAGAATTAATATGACCTACCGGGTCAAATATTCATTAGATAATGGTTAAGGCCCCTTTCATTAATTCTCGGTGGAATGATTTATCAACCTTTGTGGAATCAATTACATAAACTAACTACAGTTCATGCCCTTCATCAATCCTTTCAATCGGGACTTTGTTTAACCCTCATAACCTTCGCATATAACTTTAATGAACCCTTCGTTAAACCTTAATGCCCGCACATATATAACCTTACCCATTCTTTATCCATTGGTCATATTGGACTTAACCACAAACCTATCTATCAGCGTTATTTCTATCATGATTCTCTTACAATAGAAATATTCACAAAAACATGCATAACCATACCTTTTCCACTTATTCCCCGTCTCTGCACATTTCTTGATGCATGCCTTATCACAATCGCAATCGCAATTCTCTGTGAGTCACACTAACACATGACTTCCTCTGTCGCATCCGATATGTGATAACACATCGGATTCCAAAATACAATAAATTGTGACCATTACCTTCTCGAGTCCTCTCTCATCGCATGTCGCAAAGCTTCTCGGTCTGCTTAGATCACACTTCGCAATGTCGCACATCGCATTTGCTTAGGGCCCGGTACATTACCATGGAATATTTGTGATGCGATCAAATCTTCAATCGCATCAGATATTGCATACCGCACTTGCCTGTGGCTGAAATTTCGTCCCTCATAATTGAAACATTGCAATGCGAGATTCAATAGCCGCCCTCCACCATTGATATGAGCTTAACTCTATGTGTTTCTTTGATCAAGATCACTCCAAACGATACTTGGGTTCTTCAATGGTTTCAAAGGTCTATTATGATCATGTGTATTATTCTTCTCCTCTGTGTATTCACCTGGACTCTGCCTGCACACATATGTTATACAAAATACTTTGATTCATACATAATTCATCATTCGATACTCAAACCACATACTTATACAATTTCAAAATTAATCTATGTATATATAAACAAACATTTACACATTATCCTATCTTTGGCCTGACCTTCTAATGTTAGTGACCTCTGTTTACAATCTACCCGTAGGTTTATAGTCACCCTCTAGTTAGCTTAACTATCTAACTATCTCACCATCTAATTCTTGTCTATGCCTTTTAGGCTTACATTTATACAAAAGGATTCTAAAACCAATTCCTAGTTTAGATCCATAAACCTCTCAACAAAATCCTAAAATATCTTCCTCATCCCTATGGATCCTCTCTAATCCTCAAAATCTTGAACTAACTCCTAATCTAAGTTTTACAATTAATTCTCAAATCCCTCAATATCTCAACTATCCTAAATCTCTCATATTCTCCTACATTCGAGAATATTTACAAAGATGTCTCACAATATTCAATTAAACCCTATTCTCATTAAAATCACACAAAAGCTTAAATAATTACATTAATTCACACTTAGGAAACCAACTTCCTTGGAAACACAAGACCCCCTATGTCTACTAAAATACAATGATATTATTGAGTTGAATGCTCCTGCATCAGACTCCCCATGTAAGAGAATTTATGACCACCTAGTCATAAGTCTGGACGATTAATTCCTCATGGATCCCAGACTTTATTTTGTAATCCATCTTTGCTTGTCAATTGTTCTATTGATGTTGTTGTCTGCTATTGTTCCCCAGGTCTCCATACCTTATGTTGTAATGTTCCACTTGCCATGCTTTCATAGTCTACTAATGTCTTCCTCTTGTTGTCACTCTTTTCCTTTCTTGTTGTTGTCTTCTTCTAAGACACTTTCATCATTAACCTTCTTATCAACTCAATTTCCCTGTCCAGTATATCCTTTGTCTGTTGATTGTCTTCAACTCTTAATCGTTGAGTTTCCATTACTACTGCTACTCTTTTATCCTTACTCTCTTCTTCACTATTGTCTTGCACCTTTTTAGTTGTTTCCGTGTTGTCTTTTAGCACAATTTTCTGCTTCTATTTTTTGTACTTGTCTACTTCTTCTTGTATTTCATTTATGACAACTTCTTTGTCATCCTTCATCAGCAATTTATCCTGAACATTTATCCTCTGTTCTTCCAACTTCCTCCTTTGAAAGTCTAACTCTCTATATAATTCAATGATTTTACTTGGAGTAAATTTTGGAAAATTTACATAATCTCCCATTTCTTCATTTGCTATTGACCCATCCTTCCTCTTCTTCTTTCATTTGGTTGTCCGCCTATGCCAAATATGTTCTAGTTTCTGCAACAAAATCTGCACTCATAAGACAATTATTAAAATAAAAATATAAGGCCTCTGTACCTCTTCTTCTTCTTCTGGCAACCTTTCAGTATGTTGCTCTAATCTCTCCTTTAACTCCTCTGTCAGCACATCAGTATGCTGATTCAAACTCAAAGAACTCTTGAGATTGTCAACAAGTCTCGTTCCAACACCATATGTTTTAATGATGCCTCTCTACACTTGTTCACTATAGCGAAATGTTTCTTTTCCAGTCTCCTTGTCATATTTTGCTTCAAAAAATTCATTTTCTGGAAGGTATTCTTTCATGTTTTTGATAGTTTTAAAAGACTACCTATTTTCTTCCAAAGCTGCAACCATACACAAATTATCAGTTTTAAAATCACATGATCTTATGGTCTCATTTGATGCTGCAGTCATCAAGTCTTCTGGTTGCTCTAAATCATTCATATGATCCAACTCCACTGGCTCTTCATCATTTTCAAAAAGTAATGGTCCACGTTCTGGTTCACATATCAAAACATCAACATCTTCTTCAACATCTCCCTTTTGCTGTAGCTCAACTCTTTCGAACTTCTCTATCTCCAATTTGGCATCTAAAATCTATTCAAGTTCCCTCAACTCCTTTATTAACTGCATATTCACCTATTGATTCCTCTTCTCTTGTAGCCCCTACTACTTCACTTTATTTCTCATGACATACCCATATTTCTGGTCATTTTCATTTCTCTACAAAATTTCCATTAATACTTCAAGCTGAACTGCTATCTCAACCATTTCTTTATCATATTCTTCATCACTCATTTTCATGCCATTTGCCTTGGCATCCTTCTCCTTTTGTCCTCTACTATGATCTCTTTCATAACCTCTGTTATGACTGTCATTAGTCATCATCCTCTCCATCTCTATGATTTCCTCACTCACTTCACTATGAGTTGCACTGAAGCCTCTACAACAACAAGTCTACCTCGCTGCCACTTACCTCACCAAGCTCACCTCTATACTTGGTCTTTTGGCAAGCACTTGGTTCTCTATCTCTGGAACCTCCTTTGAGCACTTCTCTTTGTTCCTTCTAGGCTTAAACTCATCCGCACTTTCTAAGAACACAATTTTCCTCTTTATCCAATCTTTGTTGTAATTCCTCAAGGTTCTGCCACATTCTGCTTTCACTTAGAAGCTCTTACCAGCTTCCTTTATCTCTTAGCAATTCTACCTACATCCTTTGTGGAATTGCCTTTGGGAGTTGCAACAATACTTTTGCATCAATACAAAGGCCACAACTTTCCAATCTTCAAATCAAATTAAAATAAAAAACATTTCATCTCACCTTCAAGATCTCTGTCTGATCTTGTCTCCCCATTCACCTGCACTTTGAATGGATTGTTCTTTTCACTAGCCTTCAGTTGTATCTTCAAACTCTGTTACTTCAAGAACTTGCAAACATCCCTCTTACAGTTTAACTACTATAGTCCTGCTCTAAAATTTCACTCATTCAATATCTACTAATCATTAGACAAATTTGCATGCCTTCGCCTGTCTTCAGGATCTCACCACTCCTACAAATTTGTTTCAGCAGATCTTCATGCCTCCACTGTGCAAACTTTCAACATTCGGCTTCTATCATCAGATTTAGAATTTGGTTCTTACTTTCAATCTTCCGGCTTTACCTTGGCAAAGCTTAACTATCGACAACAATTTCTCCTTTGCTGATTTTTTTCTACTTAGAAATCCTTACCAGTTTCTTTCATTACTACTTCTTAAGGCTTGATCTTCTTTTGTTAAGATACTTCATTAGCTGCAACTATCAATCTTCAATCTATTTCTTTATCCAGCAAAACTCAAATCAGAGTTAAATAAAACAATACCTGCATGATTTCACAAGAAGTCTCCATCCACTCTTCACATTCGAGTCAATCTCCATCCTTCAAAACATTGATGTGGATTCTTTATGTTTCTACAATCTCTTCTTAATTCTTACTCACCTACCTCTAAGAACTTAATTGTTCTTCTCCAATTTAGATTTCAAAAATTTCACAATTCCAACTATACGGATTCATTGACTATAAATCACTTGCTCTATTTTTCTCAAAATCTGAACATTCTACCAAAATGCAGAAATTACAAGATTAGTATTCCTCTTACCAATCTCCCAGCTTTACCCTGGTCGAAATCACCAACTGTCAGCAATACTCGGTCCCTTCTTTTGCAAGCAGAATCTTCTTTTGCTTTGACACCACTTTGACGCAGGAAAACTCTGCTTTTACCCACAGTATGCAAAAACTATGCATGTATATATTTGCCCCAGGAATTAATATGACCTACCGGGTCAAATATTCATTAGATAATGGTTAAGGCCCATTTCATTAATTCTCGGCGGAATGATTTATCAACCTCTGTGGAATCAATTACATATAACCTTCGCATATAACTTTAATGAACCCTTCGCTAAACCTTAATGCCCGCACATATATAACCTTACCCATTATTTATCCATTGGTCATATTGAACTTAACCACAAACCTATCTATCGACGTTATTTCTATCATGATTTTCATACAATAGAAATATTCACAAAAACATGGGTAACCATAACTTTTCCACTTATTCCTCTTCTCTGCACATCTCTCGATGCATGCCTTATCACAATCAAAATCATAATTCTTCGTGGGTCACACTAACACATGACTTCCTCTATCGCATTCGATATGTGATAACACATCGGATTCCAAACTATAATAAATTGTTCCCATTACCTTCTCAGGTCCGCTATCATCGCATGTCGCAAAGCTTCTCAGTCCACTTACATCGCACTTCACAATTGCTTAGGGCTCAATACATTACCATGGAATATTTGCGATGCAATCAAATCTTTGATTGCATTGGATATTGCATATCGCTCTCGCCTGTGGTCGAAAGTTCATCCCTCATAATTGAAACATTGCGATGTGTGATTCAACAGTCGTCCTCCACCGTTGATCTGAGCTTAACTCTATGTGTTTCTTTGATCAAGATCGCTCCAAACCATTACTTGGGTTCTTCAATGGTTTCAAAGGTCCATTATGATCCTTTGTACTATTCTTCTCCTCTGCGTATTTGCTTGGACTCTGCCTGCACACATATGTTATACAAAATACTCTGGTTCATACATAATTCATCATTCGATACTCAAATCACACACTTATATAGACAAACATTTACATAGTCTCACTATCTTTAGCCTGATCTTCTAATGTCAGTGGCCTCTGTTTACAATCTGCCTGTAGGCTTATAGTCACCCTCTAGTTAGCTTAACTGTCTAACTATCTCACTATCTAATTTATGTTTATGCCTTTTAGGCTTACATTTATACAAAAGGATTCTAAAACCAATTCCTGGTTTAGATCCATAAACCTCTCAAAAAAATCCTAAAATTTCTTCCTCATCCCTAAGGATCCTCTCTAATCCTCAAAATCATGAACTAACTCCTAATCTGAGTTTTACAATTAATTCTCAAATCCCCGAATCTCTCAACTATCCTAAATCTCTCGTATTCTCCTACATTCCAGAATATTTACAAATATGTCTCACAATATTCAATTAAATCCTATTCTCATTAAAATCACTCAAAAGCTTAAATAATTACATTAATTCACACTTAGGAAACCAACTTCCTTGGAAACACAAGACCCCCTATGTCTACTAAAATACAATGGTATTATTGAGCTGAATGCTCCTGCATCAGATCATTTTACCTTTATGTTTCAAATATGATTGAGTTTTACTTTCCCACCAAATCAAAGTTATTTCCCCCATTCTAAGTGTAGCTAATTGAATTTTTGCAGATTCATCAACTATCTTTGGAATTCTAAAATACACCTCAAGTTGCTTTATCAAGTTATCTAACTTTTCAAGATTCATTTCACCATCATATATTGGCAACTCAAACTTAACATAAAGCTTCAAAAAAGGAGATTTCTTTGGTTTCTTTTTTGAGTATGAATCTGAAATGGAATGATAAGAGGATGAGGAAGAAGAAGGAGAGGAAGATGGAGGAGAAGGAGGTTCATTACCATCATATTTTTCCTTTCCCTTTTTTACTTTCGTTCCTTAGAAGATGAAGTTGCATCTATAGTCTTCTTGTCTTCATAAATTTCTATAATCATCCTTTGCATATTAAGGAACATGTGGTAAAATTTCTCCTCCCTCTTTGTCTGAGGAGCTTCTCTTTCATTTGAACCTGCCATCTTTTGCGACATTTTCTTCTTTCCAATCTTTGGATTTAACTCTTCAAGTTTCCCTTCTCCACGTTGTGACCTGGATCTAGTCAACATTCACGTTGGAAAATATCCTTCTTAAAGATGATAAACCTAGCTCTGATACCAAAATATGATCTGAAAATACAGGATTGGCTATTTGCACAATTTTACCGAATATTAACTAAGGTTGCTTTTATGTGAATGAATGAGTGAAATTGAGATTTTAGCGTGCCTTAAACATAAACATGAGAACTGAAATTAAGCATGAAATAGTAACAAGAAAAGAAGAAAACACAACAAATATTGATGAAGAATTTCGTCCCTCCTGGACTACATCTCCAGTCTGCTTCCTAATAGGCGTTCGTTGTATTAGGAATGCTCAAAAATTCTTTGTACATAGAATTTCACCAATCAAGAGTATGCACCCAGGAACTGTTGGCTACTTTCAAAATCAAGGCCTCGTTCTGTGCTCTCCAATGCAACTCTTCATTCTCAAAAAGGCCCGAAAATGGCCAAGTTATGCCCAGAAAGGCATTTGAGGCACCAATATCATAAGTTTGTCAAGCTTTCCGCATAGCCCTGTTGCACTAGTGCAATGGCACATAGTTTTATAAGGTTGTCGGCGGGTCCCAGGGTCAAACCCGCAGATCTTATGGAATTTTAATGGCAAATGGCTATAACAATTTGGCATTGGGCGCATTATTTTTAATATGGTATAACCATAATATATATATGGTGTAAATACATTGGACCGCGGTGGATACAATATAACAGAGTTTGGTTTTATAATAAATTTGAATCGGTGGTGATGTGGATAGCCTCCCCGTGGCATGGCAGAATAACGGTCAACTAGCAGTGGTAACATAATGTTTCAACTTTAGTATTTCCCGCAGCGGTCACATACTCATGGCAAATTAGTTGTAACAACCGACCCGTCATATGGTTGCAGTCCCACCACCTAACCTATGACGAATGTCGATTAGAGACTCTATGATATATCATTGTTGCCAAGTTTAGAGTGTCGTTAGAGCCAGTATAAATATCCATGGATTTGGTAGGGCCGCTAGGTTGGCAGGCTCCACCAACCCTTACCCCCAATTCAATATATTTTAAACTTAAATATTCATTTGCGCCTATATATTGTCAAGCTAATTCGATGTCATGATGGTTAAATTTTGTGATAACTATTCGGAGGTCAATGGTTCGACCCCCAACCTAGACTTTAACTTGTGTTTGATTTTGACCACTGGCCACATGTCGAACTGTGAGATTTCCACTTGGCCTACCAGGCCCCAAATTTTTGCATGTTTCCCTTAAATTTCAGCGGGTGTTTTCTCTCTCATACAGAAGCTATTTTTAAAACCAAATATAATGCCGAAATCAGTGTGACAAGCACTACAACTTGGTGTTGGTTTCAGGAGCATTTGAGACCATAAAATTATGAAAATTTTGAGGATCCTCCTGGATCAATGTTTCTCAAGAGTTAACTGTAAAATGATTTAAATCTAGTTCAGTTACCTTATTCATAGAGCAAATCACATTTTATACATTGACAATATCCTATTCCAAAGACTTAATGTTCATTATGATGGATTACACATAGAGAGTGAAGTTTCTTTAATTTGCGTAGTATAGGTGAAAGAAAGAATGCAAGAGAGAAATTCAATGTCGAGGGCTAGTGATAGAATCATGTACACTAAATTCCAGTAGAATTCTGAAGAGACAAACAGAATGGGATCAGAAACCATAGAGCGCATTTTAAGGCCTTCAATATCACATATTACAAGTATTATTTGTCATAGCATGACATAGGTAAATATGACATACAAGACTGAGTTCCAGCAGCTACAATTATATAATTTCTTAGAGGAAAGTAACGCATATGAAAATGATAACAGAGCAAAATCACATATTCCCTTTATTATTGCTTCGAATCACCAAAACATCTTCATTAATCTTCAGGAACAACATACATCTTGTGAGCTTTAGAATTTGCAACACTTGCAGATAATTACAGCCTTTGGAATGAAAAAAAAAGGCCCCCCACACCCTAGGGGACAGGGGGATCAAAGAAAAAAAAAATACCCCCCTTAGGGGTGGGGTGGGCCTCGAGGCCGAAGGGCCGAGGGGGGGGATGCCCAGGTCCCTTCTCCCTTGGGGGGTGGGATGTATCTCTTTTTTTCTTTTTTTTTTGCCATTACCCTAAAGGGTAACATTTTGTGCTACTGACTGTTTTCCGTTGGGCTAAGGGAGTAGGGAGGCCATTTCCATGTGTTTTATCGCCATTGAATCCCTATTAATGAGTTCTTCCCTTTTATAGGGAGAGTCCAAACAAAAATAATTACAAAAATATCTTGAAGTGCTACAACATAGTTGTTTAGGATGATCATCTATGTGAGTGTGCCAATGGCCTAGATGTCTAAATTGTTACATAACAGATTTGATTCTTTCTTGAAAATCAAATATTTACAAAATTCAAAACGATAGTGGTATGTCGTGATTACAAAAAAAAAATATTCAGTGTTGGCCCACTTGATCTCTTGAATTGGACCCATGCTCCATTATTTGAACTCATGGTGGGTTAACCAACTGATCACATCTTTTCCATAGGACTGGATCTAATGTGGGAGTGTGAATAAGAGCATTGTAATCCATCCTTAAGTTTGTGAGCTTCGTGTAATTTGTCCTGGTCACGAACAAGGCCTTCACAAGACACAACAACTAGAAATATCTATGTAGATAGTTTACTATGGTTTTTCCCTTGAGAGTGGCAGTCTTTTCATGTGGTGAGTCTACCTTTATCTTGGCCTCGACTATTATTTTTTCATACTACTACCATGGTAGCATATGTCCTGAGAAATCCCAACAGCTAGGCAATCCTTCTCTATTTCTCTAGTCAAAATTAGAGTTGAATGTTACAACTAATTTTTCCAACTCACTCACACATTCTTCATCCCTATTCCTTACTTGCTTCTTCTATATCATTTTTGAAACTTAAATGATCACACTTTTCATATCAATTATGTATATTTTCCTCAACTCATCAATTGACTTCTCATTGAGGTGCTTGATAAACTTCTCAGTTGTGCTGCCATTCTTAGCAACCTCCTCCTTAGTTGATGGGATAGAGAATTCAATGGTCTTTACTGTAGCATTCTAATATGCAACTAATTTCAGTTGTTCCCATATATTCTTCATTTCATAGATGACATCATTTGAGATTAGTTGCCTAGCTTCAACGAGGGACATGTTTCCCTTCAACCTGTTATTCAGTTCTTTGATCTCACCTTGTGACACCCGATACTTGTCATTAATTAGATTCGCACTTGCTTGGGTGAACTTGAGTTGTTTCTCTTTAGTTTCCATCATGTACTTGTTGTTGTCCAAGTCAATTTGGTTCTTCTTAAGCTCGCTCTATGATAGTTGCATATTTGTGAGAGCCTTGGTTAATTTTGTAGTGGGGTTTTGTGGTTATCTGGCACAACAATAGCACAAATATGAGAATCAATATTTTGTTACATTTATGCTACTTTGAATTTGAAGGCTACCAACTCATTATTTCTTTCTATCAATTCCTTGGCTAGTATCTCCTTCTCATTTTCCACTTGAGCTAATTCCTTGGTCTATACATGCTCTGCAACAGACATTTCAAGTTGTTGCCTCAATGACTATATTTCTTATTGTGAGCCTTTGACGATAACATCTATGGTAGTATTATCACTTGGATCCACTCCCAGCTTGATAAATATCTCCATATAGCTTTGATTTTGGAGAGGGAGGGCTCTTGAGTTGGCCTTCTCCTGCTTAATCTTAGTAGTTTCCTTCTCCAATAGCTTCTGAGCCTTGCTAATGGTCAAGGCACCTTTGCTTAGCTCATTATAGATCATTCCCCCTATCTACCTATATAAATTGATTTCCTCCACATGGGAGAAAATTCTGGAGGTCACCCCAGAATTAATACAAAGCACCTTCATTTATTCAAAATCCAAAAATTTGGAGAAGTTTACAGATACCACACTCTTCTATGATTACATTAGGCTCTCAGCTAAAGAGAAACAAGTCTTGCTCGAACTAATTCTGGCCCGAAATTCACAATTGTCTGCCAACTTA
>Ga0181466_1000437_pt1 | contig 15670 bp, 17 predicted proteins | sample InSIn4gowninarea_FD_119078 | JGI IMG/M metagenome (GOLD analysis project Ga0181466, IMG submission 119078) | Clean room microbial communities from NASA Spacecraft Assembly Facility at Jet Propulsion Laboratory, Pasadena, California, USA -... ... | reverse complement strand
TTTATCTGCGGGAACCGGCAGGCAAGTCCCAGAGCCGGAAAATTCAAATCACCATAAGGAGGAATTAAAAAATGAATGGATGTGAACACTTCAAATTGTTTCCACTGTAAAGAGAAAATTCATTACTCGGAAGCAAGATTATTACCCCAAGGCGGAGGAGTGTGCCTGAAATGCGCTATTGAGCACCGCTACAAGGCGTGCGACGAGTGCCAGGACTACTTTATCCCCGAAAACGAAGAGGAACATTTCTGCGATTTCTGTCTCAGGCGGATATTCAAGCAGTTTATCTAGGAGGTATTCATGAAATGCGCCAGATGCAAGCATGAAATAGACGAAGGTATTGAGGTCTTCTATCGCAAAGAGCCGTACCACGATCACTGCGCGGCGCAGCAGGCGAAAGAAGATAAGGACGTTACGAAAGTAACACAGGACAAGCCGAAATTACGGCTGATCATAGGAGGAAAGAAATGAGCGAAAATAGGTTAATGAGTCACTGCGGGACGGTCAAAGTTGACCGCAATTTTTTAGGGACTTTGGGACTTCCCGAAGAGACCGACACCTTTAAGCCGATTGCCCACTCGGTGCTTGTCGATGCGGTCGAAGAATCGTTATCGTACCGGCGAATCCGCATCGAAAAAAGCGAATTTGCCGTCTCAAAGGACGGAATGAAAATGTTCGGATTATTGGAAGTCAATCACGAGTTCGACGGCATCCGGTTTGCCATCGGCTTGCGGAACGCAAATGACAAATCGATGCGGCTTGGCATGGTTGCCGGTTACCGGGTATTCGTCTGCGACAATATGGCGTTTGCCGGAGACTTTCAGCCGATGCTCGCCAAGCACAGCAAAAATCTCGATTTGATCGAATCAGTGTCGATGGGCTTTGACCGGATACAGCGAAATTGGGAACCGTTAAAACAGGCGATTGCCGTCAAGAAACAAACCCGCCTTCAAGAATCGGACGCGAAGATGTTTATCTACGACGCGTTCACCAGAGGAAAGTTTCCGGTCTCACTGTTCAAATCGGTTCACAACGATTACTTCGGTAAAGACGAGCGAACTGTTTGGGGCTTGGAAAACTCGTTTACCGAAAGCTTTAAGAAGCTCTTGCCGATTTCGCAGTACGAGCAGACGGCGCGATTCGGGAAACTGCTCTCGGCAACGACCTTTCCGGAAGTGATCGAAGGGGAGGTCGTATGAAAGGAAGCATCATCCGTTTGGAATCACGCCCTTTGCTGCCGCGTTCCTAGAAGCTCTGCAAATTTTTTGAAACGGTTATTCCCAAAAACTAATCGAAGGAGGAACAAAATAATATGAAGGTTATTCGATTAGGCAGTCCTGCCGTACCGGTCAAAATTACCCACCACGGTTTCTGTTTTGCCAAGCTGGAACACGTTTGGCAAGCCGCACGTAGGTATGCCAAAAAGCACGGCTACAAAGTAGATGAAAGCTATGGCGTCGTGGACGTTGCGCCGTTTTGAGGTTATGCCGTAACGGCGTGGTTCACGCTTCTGAAAATTCCGTTCAAAAAGCCGGTCGAACTTTATCAACTCGATGATCGAAGATCGACATGGGTTACCGAATGGACAATCGGTTGAAGTCAGTAAGCTAAAGTTTGATTATCAATCGAAACTATAATAAAGGAAGCAAATTTTAGATTTGCTTCCTTCTTTTCTTTTGCAAAATCCGTTGAATAATCTTCCTAGCGAAGACTTTCCCATTTATATCTATAATCCTTCAACTTAGACCGTTTAATCTGCGTTGCGTCAAACTCCCATTCTAGAGCCAGTAGAATTAGCCTCCCAATGCATTCAACGTAATAAAAAGCAAGAAAACAACCATTACAAAGCGAAAAATCCATTTCCAAACAGGAGAAAGCCTAAGCTGAATTTTTACGAATATGAAAAGAATAATTCCGACAACCAAAAGAGATAAAATATCTGAGGTTAAGGGGCTGATAGTTATTGTAGAGGTAAAAACAAAGATTCTTCCGATGATTCCGATAACGTAAAGTACAACGAATATCCCGAGAATTCCTAAAAATGAAATGCCGATTCCTATAGCGCATCCCTCGGCGCATCCGTTGAAATTTGTTGAGACTCCAGATTTGAATCCACCGGTTGTTTTGGTGAACGTAGCGTCATTTTTTAAGTTATTAGCCGGATAATTTATTTCATTAAATGTCGGCGGCGCGGAAGAAATAGCCGGAGCAGGGATTTTTCCTGTTTCCTCAAATATAGGTGGCGTAGGAATAACAGGCGGGTCGGGAATTTCTTTTATTACCTCTTCAAAATCGTAATGTTTTAAGTAACCGGAAATTTCTCCCGTAATAGTTGCAAATAATTTATCATTTTCATAAAGCTGGTCGTTAAGTTTGTAATTTACTAATTTTGCCTGATTAACACTCAGGTTAAAGTATTTAGTCGTGCCGTCGTCATACAAAACTTCGCAGGGCATTGGATCGGGAAGTTTTGTCAGAAATCTTTCAACGTCAGCAAATTCTTCAAACTCGTCGCCTTCTTTCCAGATGCGAAAATCCGCTTTTTTGACCGACATTTCGCCGCTTAAAATTTCGAGGTCATAAAAGTTTTCGGTTTTAATGTCCGAACTGGGAAAATCGAGGTAACCGATGAACTTACCCGTGAACCGTCCTTTGAGATAGGTTCGGCGCTCGACTCTTATTTGTTCGGTTACGTATTCAGGCATCGTATAATTCAGCCATTAAGTCGCTTTCCTGCAAGAATTTTCTTTCATCTTTTTTGAGGGTAGTGTTAAACGGAGCGTCGGCATAAATTTCAGAGAAAGATTTTTCTGTCCGGAATCTTTTCTGTAAAAGCAGATTATAATTTTGTTTAAGAAGCGCGTATTCTTCAAGAATTAACTTCGTTTCTTTCGCTTTTTTGCAGTCGTAGAAATTATTGTTTTCATCAAGGAAGTTCTTTAAAGCAGCCGGAGCTAAAAATACTAAAATACTGAACAGGGTCAGAATCCAACAACCCGGGTATTTTGTGTTTAGGATTACAATACTTTGAATGTAGTAATTCGAATGCGCGACAAGGTTTTCCATTTTGGAAATTAATTTCCTTTTTTCGCCTTCTTTTTTACTTATAAGACGTCTGTTTTTCTCGATGGATTCGTTTTGAGAACTGCCGGACAATCTTGTCTGCTCTTCGATTAATTGGTTCAGATAAGTAATTTCCGTATCGAAATATTCGTTCGTGACGGTCTTATATTTCGTTAACTGTTCCTCTTTGAAGGCGGCGATTTCATAATTGAGCGGAATGGTAAACAGCAAGGCTTCGAGCGGTTTTGAAATTATCGTCGCGATAAAACAGATAAAAAAAATTCTGAGAATTACGGAAAGCAATCTCAAAAATTTTTTTCTGCGGTGCGGCAAAACGTTTTTCGATAATGTATAGAGCAAAAACAGGTAGATGTTGGTAACCATCCACGCAAAGAAAAGTCCGATGGGAATCCCGACCAGGTAGTTTTGAAGAAGTTTTGTAAAGGTGAAATAGCTGCTGACGAAACAGAAAACGAAAATCAGCAGTACGAATAAACCGATTGCCGCAAAACGATTTTGCAGCCGCCGGTCGCATTGGCAAATGATGTTGAAGTCATCGCCTGAAAGTATCCACAACAGTTTTTCAAGACTCATTGGTTGATGGAAGCAGCTTTTCCTGCACGCGGATGAATTCTTCGGGGTTGGCGTCAATTCTGCGCTTCATCTCATCTTCGTATTTAGAGATCGCATATTGCGTCAGCCTTTTCTGAACGTCGTGCAGTTCCTTTTTTTCCAAGATGACCTTTTCTTTCGGCAGATAGGTAATTAAATCTCGCGCCTGTCCTTTTTTATCCTTATAGTAATTGGATTCAACATGAATGCCGTGTTCTGCCTTCATGAGCTCTTCGATATTATCCTTCAAGAAATCATACGGAGACTTTATCAACATCAACTTGAAGAAAATCGGCGTCAATTCGATGGACATGAAAAGCAGGGTGATAAACAGCGAAATCCAGAAACCGGCAATCTCGTGAGAAAGCTTTATTCTTTCCAGCAGACCATCGAGACCGTTGGCGACCGTCTCGTTTTTGCCGAGTTCGTTGTCCATCTCCTGAATCAGTTTTTGCTTATCCGCCATCAAAGAATCCACGCGCGGCTTATTTTTTTCATCAAGAGAAAGCAAGTCATTTTCCAATTTGTCCTTGACGTTTCTTAAGGCTTGCGAAAGTTTGCCGTCGCCTGCCGGGGCGCCGGCTCTGCCCTGCAGCTGGTCGGTCAATTCCTGTTCGGATTTGGTAATGCGCGACTTTAATCCGTCGCGTTCGACTTCAAATTTATCAAGTTCGCCCTGAATCAATTTCAGCCGGTCGTCGTAATTGATTCGGGTTCTGGTTTCATAGTCCTTCCTCAATTTAAGCTGTTCTTCATGAAGCTTGGCGTCGATCTCCGATTTAAACATTCTGATTTCGACTGGTTTGGAAATAGTAAGAGCAATAATCGCGCCCATAATGATTCTGGGAATTGCGCCTCTAAACTCTTCCCACGTGATTGCCTCCGTTCCGTCGCCTTTGCCGGTGCTCGAAACAATAAAACGGTCGAGGTTAAAGATCATCAAGCCCCAGAGGCAGCCGAAAACGGCGGAGATCACTGCTGTTCCGAGATGGAAATCGTTGTCGATGGCGGACCCTCTTGAATCGAAAATCGTATAAAAAGCGTAGCCTCCGGCGAAAGCCGCCATGACCCCGGTAGCGACGATGATGCCGCCCAGACACATATACTTTACTTGGTCTGAATAGGTCGCCCTTTCGAGGATATAACGGTCTCCGCCCGAAGCGCTCCAGAAAAATCTCATGAGTCGGCTCGATTTTGGCGTAACGTAAAGGTCTGTGTTCATAATCGTGTGATGTTTACGCTTCGTGGTTTTCGTTCTTAAAGGAATCGAATTCGAAATAAAAGTCCGTGAAAACGGTCTTTAAATTCGGCTGGCGAACGTCAATTTTCAGAAGCGAATCTTGAAACATATTTACCAGCCTTTTATTAAATTCGCTGGTTTCTATTGCACTCGGCAATTTTGAAGTAAAGGTGAAAGAATTGAGAATTTCCGCGCGTCTTCCGTTAACAGCGATTGATTTTTCAATTATTTCATTCACTCCGTAAAAGCAAATTTCAATCGGTTTATCAGCTTCGAAAAAATTAAAGGTTATGCCGCTGCTTCCGCCTCGAAAGGTTCCGACATTTTTTACTTTAATTTTATGGCAACCTGAAGCATTCCAAAATAAATTTATTCTATTACCTTCAAATACAATTTTCTCAAACACCAAAGCTTCATTGACGACAAGTTTTCTGCGCCCTAAAAAATTTCTAATAAACAATAAAAAACAGCTCAATGTAAAAAATATTTTTTTTAAGATGGATTTTATATATTCTAGGAGTATTCTGCGCATAAGAGATTTTTAAGGCGCTTTTCTTTGAGCTTTAAGAAAGTTTCAACTACTTAAAAAAGGCTTTTGTAGTTTAACGGATTAAATCACCGCCTAGTGTAATGATTTTTTCAGTACTTGTAAATAAAAATTTTCCTGACGGTAAGAACCATATTGGGTGTTAATTTAGGTATGACAAAAAAGGCATCTATTTAGACACCTTAATCCTCGATGAACACTGTAGCCGATGAACGGACTTGAAATGCCGACCTGATGATTACAAATAACGAGCGAAGCTAGTTATTGAAACTTTCACATTTCGTAATTTACCTGCTGGTATCGAGACTTTGGATATTTATTTCGATACGAGAAGGACATGATGAAAGTTATTCAAGATAAAGTCTCAATAAAATCAGTTTTAAGTTTTACCCCTTTAATCTTAAAATCCCACATAAAACGATTCAAAACGACAAATGAAATTGGTCTAAAATTGAACAATCCTTATATTTTATCGGTGGTTGATTATATTTAGTTATTGATGGAGACCGGAATTGAACTCGGATAAAATAAAACAATTCGCATATAGGCACTATTGCAGTAGATTAAGCTCATCATCAATTAAAACATCAACCGTTATGTTTGCTAAACGTGCATATCGCAATAGGATAATTAATGGCGGTTCACGCATTCCAGACTCATATTTGGAAATATCGCTTTTATAAAGCGGAATATCTTCAGACGCAATCTTTTCAATTAATTCAGTTTGGCTTAATTCTAAATCTTTTCTAATGGCGAGCAATTTTTCTGCAAGTTTTGTAGGTTTGTTTCGACTGGCGCGACCCATTAGCAGTTTCCTCCTAATGAAATTGTCCAGTTGGCTTGACTTAGGTTTTCTTGATGAAGTATCTTTACACGACCAGGGTTTCTATTTAGAAACCCTGGTTTGATTGGGAATTTTTGAGCCGATTTTTTATAGAGGTGTTCGGCTCTTAAGAACACGAGATTAAACCCGCTTTAGAGATGAATTGCAGAAGTTTCATCAAGCTATCAAAGAATTTGGTAAATCGTTTCTTAGCATAACAAATGATAAGAAATCTCGTCATCTCGTAAAGCGACAGTTAATTTAGTAATAAACCTTTTCTTCGTAAATCTATAAACCTTTGGAGGATGCCTTTGTGAACTGTTATTTCATCAATCGTTTTGTCCGATCTTCATTTTCTTTTCTTATGGCGCTTTATAAGAAATTCGCGATTTTCCTTATTTTAACCATGGCAGGACTGCCTTTCGGAGGAATTGAGGTAAATGCCGCGCCGGGCGATTTAGATTCGAGTTTAGGAAATGGCGGCATTGCCATTACCCCGGTCGGCACAGGCAGAGATTTGGCGCAGGCAAGCGTCCTCCAAGCGGACGGCAAGATCGTCGTCGCCGGCTCCGCCCAGAACGACTTTGCGCTCGTCAGGTTTAACCCGGACGGCACGCTCGATACCGCATTCGGTACGGGCGGAAAGGTTTTAACGCCGGTTACCGCGTCGAGCGACGAAGCGTTCGCCGTCGCGCTTCAGTCGGACGGTAAGATCGTTGCGGCGGGCAAAGGCTTCGGCGATTTCGCGGTCGTGCGTTATAACACCGAACGGTTCGCTCGATATAAGCTTTGGCACCGGCGGCATCGTTATTACTCCTGTATCTGTCTCAAGTTTGGATTATGCCGAGGCTGTTCTTATCCAGCCGGACGGTAAGATCGTCGCAGTCGGGGGGGCGCGACTCGGATAAGTTCGTGCTTGTCCGTTATAACGCTAACGGCACGCTCGACACCGGATTCGGCACGGGCGGCATCGTCACGAGCCAGTTCAACGTCTTCGGTCTGGCGCACGCGGCGGCGCTTCAGACGGACGGCAAGATCGTGGTCGGCGGCGAAACGGGAGTTGACTTTGGGCAAAGCACCTTTGCGCGCTTTTCGCTGGTTCGGTATAACGCCGACGGAAGCCTTGATTCATCCTTCGGAACCAATGGGCTCGTCGTGACGACCATCAACAACGATGATGTAAGCCGGGCATACGACCTTACGATTCAGCCCGACGGCAAGATCGTCGCCGCCGGTGCTTACGAGAGCGCCGCTAATACGGATACGATGGTTGCCCGCTATGACCAAAACGGCGCGCCTGATACTAATTTCGGAAGCGCCGGAATCGTGGTCACGCGCGTCGGGGCGATCACATCGGTCGGGGAAACGATCAGTTTACAGTCGAACGGAAAAATCGTCGTCGCTGGAACGAGTTATAATGGAGTGGCGGCGGTCGGCAACGATTTTGGTGTGTTGCGCCTGAATGCGGACAGCTCGCTTGATACTAGTTTCGGTACGAACGGGAAGATTCTGACGACCGTCAGAAACGCCAACGACTCGGTGCGCGACAGCCTCATCCAGCCGGACGGCAAAATCGTGGTCGTCGGATTCAGCCAGAGCACGTCAGCCGGATTTCCGGAAGATTTCGCTCTTGTCCGCTACTTAGGCGACCCGGTTGCCGCCAGGCGCGCTCCGTACGATTTTGACGGGGATAATAAAACCGACGTTGGCATCTTTCGCGCTTCAGACAGCAGTTGGTGGTATTCCCGTAGCTCCGACAATGCTTTTCGCGTTTACAGTTTCGGCGCTTCGACCGACATAATCACACCCGGCGATTTTACCGGAGACGGCAAATCCGACATTGCCCTCTTTCGTCCTGCTTCGGGCGAATGGTTCATTCAAAGAAGCGAGGATAATTCATACTTTTCTTTTCCGTTCGGACAAGCGGGCGACATTCCCGCGCCATCTGATTACGACGGCGACGGGAAAACCGATGCCGCCGTTTTCCGACCTTCGACGGGCACATGGTTTATCTTGAATTCGTTAGGCAGTGGGACATCAATCGTGCAATTCGGTAGTTCGGAAGATAAACCCGTCGCGGCAGACTTTGACGGTGACGGTAAAGCTGACATCGCCATCTTCCGTCCTTCAGACGGTTCGTGGTGGTATCTGCAATCGACGAACAGTCAGTTCAAGGTTTATCGTTTCGGCGTTTCGACCGATAAACCCGTACAAGGCGATTATACGGGCGACGGCAAAGCCGATATTGCTATCTTCAGAGAGTCGAGCGGTGAATGGTTTTTCCAGCGTTCGGAAGATAATTCTTATTTCTCGGTGCCTTTCGGGCAAGCGGGCGACATCCCTGCGCCGGGTGATTATGACGGTGACGGCAAATTTGACACGGCTGTTTTTCGTCCCTTGACGGCGAATTGGTTCATTCAAAGATCAACCGCCGGAATTCTGGTTACGACTTTCGGCGCAAGCGGCGACCGTCCGATTCCGAATGCCTTTGTGCCTTAAAAGTTTAAGATTGAAACTTTAGGAAAACACTATTGTCGGCGTACATATGAGGAGTGTTGCTGACATGCGGGTCGTGGTAATACACTTTGCTTGACCACATATAACACTCTTCAACGTTTTTGTTGGCTTTGACTATTAAGTTCACACTTGTTTATAAGTTCAGTAAGTTATAGATATTTATTAGCAAAGCCAACAACGGCTTTGTTATTTTTTACACACTCGTTTGATTTTAGCCGAATTATTTTGAATTTTCCTCGTAATCAAAAACCTCGATGGCATTTTGCTTTAAATTCTCCTTTTCGTAATTATAACGTCTCACTGTTTTCGGTCTTTATGCCCGTTCATTATCGGTACCTGCCGGAAAGTTAGTCTTTTATCGAAGGGGCTAGCAATCGTGGTTCGTCTTGAATCGTGCACCGAAAACTGTAATCTGATTCGCATCCATCACGGGAGCTTTACATTTGATCTTAGATAAATAGGTAAAGCGGCAGATATAACGGCTTGTTTCTGTTTAAACTTGTTGTTATATCGCATATAAGTTTTGTATAATAATTACGTAGGTGATCTCCTTAAACTGGGCTCGCCTTGCCTCTCGTAATCTTTAATCGATAATTTTTCCCGCAAACAAACCCTTTATTAATCTTTTATGCAGCCTTTAACTGTAAATAAAACAAAGGTCAAAAACTATCTGTATCAATTTTTGGCAGATTCAATATTTTTCTTTCACATATTGGTAGTCGTTATTTTATTGGTTGGTTGGGTCTTTCCATCATTTCATACAATATATTTCGTTACATTGTATACCACTTTGATTTCAGAAATAATTCTTGGGTACTGTATATTAACTAGATGGGAATTCAATTATAGAAAAAAGATTGATGCAAATCTTTCTTATGATTACTCCTTTTTCGTCTACTATGGGCATAAGTATTTACAGAAAAAATTTTCTACTAATTTTGTTAAATTTGCCGCAAGATGTTTTTTATGGTCCTCCGTAATTGTTCACTTTACGCTTTATATTCTTGAAGCTCATTAGTAAATGCTAAAGTGGAATGGGAAAGGTCGAACTTTTATTCTTAAGTAATTCTTTAAATCTAGTAATATTTATCCGGTCTATTTCTACAAACCAAACTAATATAATTGAATTCTTGAGGTGAAAGGATCTGTATTGCCCGCAATTTTAGATTTCCTTTTTGATATAAATTGTTTACACTTCTGTTTAAATAATTCTGGCACTGTTTTTTTATAAATTCGCTCGTAAAGCGCTTTTAAGCATTTTATGATCGTCAAACAAGCATTGAGCATTATAGAAGTATGAGTAATCCCGACACTTTTGATGTTCCGAATGAAATTGATTATTACTTTTTGGCGGTTGGCAATGTTTACAAAATACGTGAATATACTCATTTAGGAATTCCGGTAACTGGAGAAGGAACAGACCGCCCGGACATCTCAATGTCCATAATAGATGCTAAGCAACAGGTAGATCCAAGTAGCACCAAAACAGTTTTTATATTAAATCTCTCTGACGGCACTCAACAACACCTGCTACAAATAGAAGACAAAACAACTAAAGATAAAAGGATTGCAATAACACAATTACTTTTTAAGGGATTTCAAATACAAATCGAACCGCCGCTCATAGTTCTATTTCCACCCGTTGGAAACAATACTAAGTGGGGACCTTATCAAACAAAAGTATCCACTTCAATTTTAGCACATGCCTGGGCGTCTTATTCAGGAATAATGACCGGTCCTTTTGATATGTCGACCTTAGCTGGAGATTTTACTGATGTCTATAAGGTTACTATTACTTATGTAATTAAGGTTTTTGGAGTTAGTGTTTTGAGCGGGGAAGAATATTACTGGTTTGCTCCGCATATTGGATTAATCCAACACGGTTACAAACGAGGATCGGATACCGTAATTCCGTATAGAAAAATTGTTTCTGCCGTTGTGCAAGGAATCCACTACCCTAGCTAATGTTGAGGTTGTCTCGGAAATGTCGTCCATTAGTAACGAATCTAAATTAGCTACTAATCTAAGTTATCTTTTTCATCCGTTATTCCTCTGGACAGGAGGAGTTTTAATTTTTGTTCTGCAGGACATTGGAGTGACCCTACAAACTGTTATTATTGTCTTTCTTCTTTTAATTGTTAGCCTCGGATCTATTTATTTTGCTTTCCTTCCTTTTAAAAAAGAAATAAAAACCGTCGTTATACAAGGATTACCGCAAAAGGACCGTTTAAGAATAAGGATAATTTGTATGTTGGTCCTAGGAGTAATGGGATGTATGGCGATCGTGCTTATTTTATCTAAAAGCGCTATACATTTAATCCTGTACTTTATAAGTACATTGCAAATTTTACTTTATTCGTTTATCTTAACTTATCGAATTAAAACGAGCGCCCATGTTACCGCCATAAGTGCGCTTGTTGGTGTTTTTGTATCAGTTTTTAGTCCTATATTTATATTATTAATTCCTTTTATCGGGATTGTTGTTTGGGCTCGGATTAAAATGAAGGCGCATACCGGAATTGAGTCTTTAACTGGTTTTATAATTGGATTTTTTGTCTCATTAATTACTTTTTGGGTGGGATTAAAGTAATTATCAATTCCCATAAAACGAACAATAAAATCTATGAGCAATGACAATCAGGCTGAATTTACGGCTTCGCAACACGTTTTGTCAGCAGCTATATCTTTAACACGTCAACACAGTAAATTCACATACTATCTCGCTTGTTTCCTTATTTCTTCATCTATCAGACAATATTATTTCACTTGGTACGCTTATTTTCGGACGGTAGACGACATTGCAGACACAGATAATAAATCACTTAAGCAAAAGAAAATCTATCTTGCAGATCAAATTTTAGCCGTCGATATTCTTTATGCCGGTAATGACAATTATAAATCTAAGAAAAATATCGAAACGGAGTTTTTATCACATTTAATCATGTGGGACAAAAACAATAATAAGAGTAGATTACGCCAGCCCATTCTAGATTTACTCCTATGCATAAAATATGATGTTTCAAGAACAGGTGACACCCCTGACAAAGAGGAACTGGAAGATTATATCAGGCGTGAGGTTACAAGCTACATTGTTACGCTTCACAACTTTTGTTGTCCATCCGAGGAGTTTTATAACTTCGAAATTATTAAGGCAGGAATAGCCGGTAAATGGAGTCATATTTTAAGGGATTTATTGCTCGATTTAAGGCAGGGAATAATTAACATTAGCCGACAAGATATTATCGGTTATAATCTTGATCTGGCAATGATAAGTTCTAAACCGGAAGATGTCTTTTTACGCCAATGGGTGAAGTCAATAGTTACAGTGGCGGAAAAGAATTTCGCGGAAGGCAAACGAAGTTTATCCCATGAAAATTGTCTAAGTTATAAGATCGCAATTAGTTTGTTATGTTCTAAATATGAAACCTATCTGCGAAGAATAAAACGAAAAAATTACGTATTGTCTGCGGAGAGTGAAATAACAAGTTTTAATAAGGTATTAAATATACTTAATACTGCCTTGGACTTGTCTAAATTGTTACTATCTCACTTAAGGCAAAAATTCTAATTCTGCTGTAACTCCTATAAGTATGAGCAAGGAAAATCCGCTGATCCATCTTTTACAATCTAACCTCCGGCAGAGAATTGCTATGGTTTCAACAGTGCCGGGTTTATTATTTGTATTTTGGTGGCGAAATCGGAAAAAATTACAATTTACATTAGCAGAAAATTTAGTGAATCCGGAAACTGTTTTCAGTACGATAAAGTTAAAAAAACGATTTTATCGGGGCGCAGTTCTAGGATATTTTGTAAGTAAATACCTGCTCTCGGGTGAAACAAGAATGACGGTTTCACAACATATAAATAATGCTGAAATTTTGGCTTATTGGTTTCTAACAATTATTGCAGCAGATAATTACCTAGATTCAAGGTGTACTAGTGACGCTGCAGCGAAACAATTCCTGGAGCAGTGCCTAAAAACAATAAGCGGCAGAGAGATACTCACAAGTGAAAGGAAAGTGTCGCCTAATTATTCAAGTGGCTTTCCTCTTAATGATATGAAGATGATTACTATAAATCTTTGTAATTTGCTTCATGAAAAGGTTCAGAAGTGGAGAGGGATTTGTGAAGAACAACTACTGATTGAAAAGGAAGTCTTGAATAAAAGCCAGAATGAGTTTGCTCGGAAAACAGACAGTCTTTTTGCTGGTCAGTTATTGAGTCTCAAACAATTTGAGTTGAATGAAAAATACAACTGGAGATGGTACTACAAGGATGTTATAAATCAAAAAGGCGTCAATGGTTTTCTCGCGCCGCTTTCTTTATTCAAGATATCACCGCATTCGTCGCAGTCTTATACTATCCTCGAAACTTCCTTCCTGTTTTTGAATTCAGCATATTTTCACTGGCAATTGATTGATGATATTACCGATTTGGAGGCAGATACTAGTCTTGGGTTAATATCTGCGCCAGGGTATCTTTTAATTTCTCAAGGTCAACTCGCCGAGAGATTATTGCCATTTTCCGTAAAAGGGGAAGATAGTAATAGCGAATCCAGTTTATTTTCAGATATTTCTGCCTATATAAGCGAAAGTTGCTTACTAGAAGACTATAACGAACAAAACTTCAGCAATACTTTTCTGTTTAAATCTTTTCAGAAAGATACGGGTAGGACTGATGACGAAGGTGAAAAAACAGAAAATTTAAGGGCTTTGGCGAAAAAGGCAATTGCTAATGATTTTATTGACTTTTCAATGACGCTTGGTGAACTTTGTGAAAGGAGAATTCAGCATAAAGCGTCCTATATTGATGCAATGAGAACTTTTAATAAGAATTTAGCTTTAAAGTCTATTTCAGAAAGTAAGGTGTCAAAACGAATAATCAATATTATTGAAATAAAAAAAAGGGTAGTGTATTTTCAGTCCAAGCTAAAAAATTTAGATGACCCTTACTTAATTAGCTCTTTACGTATGATAAACGAGGCAATGAATCGAACCTACATCCTAGCCAAACAAATTACCAACGCATAAATCCAGGCAAGATTTATCTTTGATGTATTCAAAATAAATTTGTGAATCATAATTTAACGTCAGTTCGGGATAAGAACTAATGAACAAGATAAAGATCTTTGACATTGTAATTGAGCGACGGTTTCTTTTCGCGCCACGAATAAGCAATCAAACCTGATGCAAGATTGACCAGAAAATTCCAAAACGAGCGATGCCGCGTATGTTCGATCTGTGAGATATTTTTCAACTGATCGAAAACCGTTTCAATAATCGCTCGTTTCCTTAAGAGCAGTTTGTCGCTCAAATTGAGAAACTTGTTCTTCATATTCCTTTTCACTTTCGTGATGAGTTCCAGATTTTGTTCTTTGAGCAGTATTTTCAGCGGCTCGGATAAATAACCGAGGTCGCCGAAGAGTTTCCCGAAGAGTCTTTGCGCCAATTTCGGAACAGGACGCCGGTCATCAATATTGCCGGGCGTGACTTGCCAGCTCAAAAGCTCGCCGCGATCACTGACCGTCAGATGAAGCTTAAAACCGTAAAACCAACCCAAAGTTGTTTTGCCGCGTGCCGCGATGCCGGTAAATTGGCGATGCTGCGGGATCCTTAGGTTCTCGCAAACTGCTAATTTCGTCGAATCGATAAAGGAAATGCCCGTGCAAACACCGCGTCTGGTTTGCAGATAAGCCGAGAGCGGCACGAGTGCATCGCGCTCGAACTCGACAAAGCGGTTATAACTAACTAGACCGGGAAATTCGACGATCAAATACCGGCAGACAAATTCCAAATAAAACTGTTTGAGATTCCGGTAACCAGATTGATGAAACAACACCATAATCGTCATTACTTCCGAAAGTGCCAAACTTCGACGCCGATTACGCTTTTTGCAGATGTGAGCCAATAAGTGCTTGTTCCAAACTGGTTCAAAGGTTTGGCAAAACTCGTCAATTTCAAAGAACAGCGGTAAAATGTCCATGATGGAAAGCTCCTTTCAAATGAATGTTTCTTGGTAAATTCATTTTACTTGAAAGCGTGTCTTTCCATCTTTTCTTATCCCGAACTGACGTTAATTTAAATTTGGTTAAGGGGGATTGGGTTTTGTACTTCTTCATGCTATAAACATAAGCGTGAAAATCTCAATCACTAACTCATCTAGTAAATTTCCTCTTTTACACCTTAGCCAAAGAGAGCCAATCATACAAAAAGTCAAAAAAAACCTCCTTTCCGCTCTAATAGCTGTTTTCTATAGTATTAGATTTTATCTTTTAATTATGTCTCTACCTAAACAAAATATAAATATATGTTGGGATGAAATTAAACGATTAAAACTTTATAAAACATTTGTAGTAGGCGCTGTAGCTGGTTTTTGGAGCAGTTTTGTTGCTAATCCTAATCTGCACAACATTTCGCAGCATTTAGCATATTCATACTTTTTTGCATTGTGGAGCAATATTTTGATAACTGGCGATAAGGCAATGGATTGTAAGCAGTTAGACAAAGAAACTAGCTTATCACTGCTAACTCGAATACTACTTGCGATTTTAGGCTACACGGAATCTTCCAAATTAGTAAATTTGCCGTCTTACATATTTGCAGAATACAAAGCAGTCTTCGGCGTAGAGCTAAATCATACCGACAAAAGTCTTTACTATCCAGAAAAGGAAGGTTTCAAATTTGAAAACTACGCAATAAAAGCGGGAATTGAATTGGGACGGAATCTGCAACACCTCCGTGCTCAACATAAAAAACATAATATTGAATCCGTTTTTGATGAACAACTTATCAAATTTTCTCAGCGCTCGATTAATATGGCGTTCGGACAGCTAAACAGTCTTTATCAAAAAATGCTTAAAAGCGCTTTA
>Ga0181466_1000435_pt1 | contig 15709 bp, 20 predicted proteins | sample InSIn4gowninarea_FD_119078 | JGI IMG/M metagenome (GOLD analysis project Ga0181466, IMG submission 119078) | Clean room microbial communities from NASA Spacecraft Assembly Facility at Jet Propulsion Laboratory, Pasadena, California, USA -... ... | reverse complement strand
TTTAAACTTAGTAATGGGAGACCTTTCACTGCCAAAAAGGTAGTAAGCCCTTTTGTAGCGGACAAACTTGTAAGATTCTTCCGGCCTTTTACTTATTCTTTTATCAATATACATCACCCTATTCTCCCTATCTTTTGTAAATTCTCATGGTCTTTTGTTTTTGACAAACGATGCGAGCCCACAAAAATAATATTTTATGAAAGAAAATAATTTACTGCTTGATGTTTAACTTTAAGAAATCTTTATATATTTTTTTACTAGAAACTTATGCCTATAAACGAAAAGTACTTTAACCGTATTCTCATAATTGATGATGATTATATCAGCAATATGATTACTGAAATTATGCTTTTAGATGTGAATTTAGCAGAAGAGGTAGTTGTCTTTTTAACTGTAGAAGAAGCTTTAGGCTACATTTCCTCTACCTGTTTCAATGAGTGGGCTGCCAAGGAAGAATGCCCGGATTTAATCTTGCTTGATATCAACATGCCAAAAAAGGATGGCTTTGATTTTTTAGAAGCCTTCAGGATTTTATCATCGGTTCATGTAGTGCAGGCAGTAATTGTTGTCTTATCCAACATGAGCGATAAACGGGAAAAAGCCCGTTTAGAAGCCTATCAGGTGCACAGCTTTATGAGTAAACCCATTACAGAAGAAAAACTTAGTAAAATAATATCTCAGCGAGTATCCTGTTGATAAGTAAATCTTTAGTATATATTTTAATCAGCTATTGGAAGTATGAGAAAACTAAATGCTATCCTGCTCATTGATGATGATGCAGTGACTAACTATTTGAATCAAATCCTGCTTGAAGAATTACAGGTTGCCAAAGAAATTGCCATCTGCACTAATGGAGAGAAAGCCCTGAAGTACTTACTGACTGTCTGTAAAAGTAACCAATCACCGGAATTGATCTTATTGGATCTGAACATGCCGGTTTTAGATGGGTTCGGCTTTTTGGAAAAGTATAAACAAGCGCATTTAAATGAGGTCTGTAAGTCTACCATTGCTGTACTTTCTTCCTCTTCCAATCCGCGGGACCAAGAAAAGGTAAAACAAACAGGTCTTGCTCAGTATCTGATAAAGCCTCTTTCTGCTGAGCAACTAAAAGCTCTGTTAGGTGAATAGCTTTATTTAAGAGAGAAGAATATAACAAAATAGGTATTTAATCATATTATTCGGTCTACCATCTTGGCAGAACAGAATTAAAAAAAGCTATTAGATGAAGGACTGTAAGTTTAAAGAAGGAGATTAAGTACACTACTTTTTTTCCAAAAAAGAAATTTTCGAGATCGCTCAGCTACAATATTGTGGCTCCTCCCTGAAAGAAGACAGGCTCTCACCAGGCTGTTTCCACTGGCTTGAGCTTTCTATAGGTGAGCTGACAGAAAGATTTGAAAGGGAGGAATTTTGGTATTAGTTCAATAATTTCCTGTTTTATATTGCAGGTAAGTTTTGGCTCAATAACTAAGATCATAAAACAGCTGCCTTATTTATTTTTACAGCAGAGATGTTGTGAGTAAAACTAAGTAAAGTTAAACTTTAAAAAAGGATGTGATGCATCCTTTTTTTATTTAAAGCTTATGTAAAGCCTATATTTGATCAAGCTGTAAGCTAACTTTCTTCCCATTTCTACTTATATTGAATCATCATGTAAACCAATAAAAATTTGCATTCTATGTTATGAAACATCGAGAGCTCATCGAATATTTACCTGTAAATGTAAGCGAAGGCACTAGGATAATAGTATTAAAAAGTAGGTATAACCGCTATGCAGGCAGAATAAATGCCACCCGGTTTGAACCTGTCAGTAAGCATATCTTAGAAAGCTATGCGCATTTGAAGTATTTAAAAGAGCAGATCGACAACTGTGAACATATCTAACTAATTGGTTAAGGAGACAAAATAAAGGAAACATATTTGTCCAATGAAATGAATTTTTTTAAGTAGTTATGCCTTTATGCTGGAAGGGAGAAAGATAGAATTAAGCTGAATGCAAGATTAAAGAAAATACACCCGCAGGAGCAATGCTTCCTGCGGGTGTAAATAATAGCTAGTAGATCAAATCAGAAGTTTGGGCATGATGATACCGATTTCGAAAAAGATATTAAATTAGGGGATGTATAAACCAGTAGTCCTACAAGTGAGTGAAAAACAGCGGGGAATTTTAGCCCAATTAGCTCGAAGCAGAACCGAATCCCACCAGCTGGTTGAACGCGCCAAACTGATCCTTTATATTATTGACAGTGGTAATGTGAGTAGTCTGCAAGTGAAGGATCACTTTGGCAGTAGTGAAAAGTGGGTCAAACAATGGCGTAAACGCTGGTCATTGCGGCAAGCAGCCTTAGCCGGGCAAGAACAGAGCCTAGATGAAAAAGCCTACCAACAAGCCGTAAGGCAAGCTCTTTGCGATCAGCCACGCAGTGGTACGCCCCCTACTTATAGTGTCGAGCAACAATGTCGTTTGTATGAGTTAGCTTGTCAACCTCCAGCAGATCTGGGTTATCCAATCAGTCATTGGGAGAGCAAGAGTTTAAGACTGGAAATGATTAAAGCAGGCATTGTCGAAGACATATCAGTCAGTACGGTGGCCCGCTTTTTAAAAAAGAAGGGGACTTGAAACCCCATCAGAGCCAGTACTGGCTGCATGCTCAGTATGAGCATGAGGCTGAATTTGTGCAGCAGACCAGGCAGATTTGTAGCTTGTATGAGCAAGCCCCCCTATTGGCTCAGGCAGGTATTCAGCTGGTGAGCACAGATGAAAAGACGGGTATCCAAGCTTTAGAACGCTTATATGGCGGCAGTAAACCCATGCAGGCAGGCAGGATAGAAAAACGCGAATTCGATTACAAACGACATGGCACCTTGTGCTTGCTGGCTAATTGGCTGGTAGCCGAAGGCAGAATGATTGCCCCTACTGTTTCACCCACCCGCAGGGAAGCTGATTATGCCAACCATATTGAACAAACCATTGCTTCTGCTCCTGATAAAGGTTGGATTTTTATTCATGACCAACTCAATACCCATTACTCAGAAAGTCTGGTACGCTTAGTAGCTACTCATTGTCAGTTACAGCAGCCCTTAGGAGAGAAAGGTAAATCTGGTATTCTCAAAGACAAACACACACGCAAAGCATTTCTTGAGGACCCTGATCACCGGATTCGATTTGTCTTTACCCCTAAGCATTGCTCATGGATGAATCAAGTAGAACTTTGGTTTGCCATTCTGCAACGAAAACTGCTCAAACGTGCTTCCTTTGCTTCACTTGACCAACTCAAAGAAAAGCTGCTGGCTTTTATTGATTTCTTCAATCAACACCTGGCTAAACCCTTTCAGTGGCAGTACAAGGGTAAAGTCCTTAAAATATACTTAGTGCTAAACTTACGATTTATTCTACTAGTTTAATTTGCTGATGAAGACAAAATTAGACCTACCTCAATAAATGGCGTCTGGAATGAGTATAGATTTAGTATCAAGAAAGGGGGAGTTAAAATAACTCTCCTTTTCTTGATACTCAAGAGCGTAGATGCTAATTTGCTCTCTTTGCATTCTCCACTTTTAAAAGGATTTGCCCCAAAAAGCAGGGTTACACAAAATGAACCTCCCTGCAACAAGTCACTGAAGTGTTCTTTCCGATAGAACAAAAATATTAAAATATTTCTTTTTTATAACTTGTTTTTTAAGACAGTACCTTGATTAGCAACCGCCCTTTTTTTCATTTTAATTTATTATTTCTCATTGTACAAGTGAGTCTTCGCAACTTCAACCATTGCGGAGAAATGAGTCACTTGGCCTTTTCTAACTACTGTATAATCGCCTTTCTCAATCGATTTTACGCTATCAGCTACCTCATACTCATAGTAATAACAGTTAGGCGATTGGTTGAAGGTACTCATATAAACCAGCCTTCCGTTTATACTGCCTCTTATGATTCCAATAGCACAAAGGTTTCCAGCCCAGAAATCCACTATTATAAAATCCTTACTTAATTCTACTGACAACCTATCAAGTAATTCCAGTATCGACGTGTCTTTTTCCATTTTTGGTGGTTGCTAACCGTCACTGCTAAATGGGGTGGGGGATTCCAAGGCACTTTATTTTCTGTTTGCCAACTGCCATTTGTTAATTGATTACCTTCCCTGGCTGCTCTGTGCAAAGGCAATCCTATTGTTTTCAGGATCATGAACAATCATTGTTTTCACAAAATCCCCTTCAGTAGTTTTTCCGCTGGCGATGTCCTTCTTAGTGAACTGATCTTTTAAAGATTCAATGTCTTCCACAAAAATTGTGATGGAGGAATACCCTGCCCTATCCTTATCCTCAAACAATTGCAAGACCCCGCCTTCCGGGAAATCCCATTCGTACAGAGATTCCATCGGGTTTCTATCAGGTTCCTTGCCCAACATTTCGGTGTACCACTTTTTTGCGGTTTCAATGTCCGCAGTCATTATAGCGGCAATCACATTTTTAAAATTCATAATTAAGGTGTTTAAGAATTCAGTTTTTTTATTTACCGTTCTGTTTCAAATAAGTGAGTACAACCACACCATTATCTAGGGATTCTACCTTTTCCCGTGTTAGCTTGAACTTTGATGTAATATTATGAAAGAAAGACTTGCCATTTCTAATCACTGGCTCCAAAAAAATATTGTATTCGTCCACAAAGCCTAAATCTATCATACTGGTCGCAAATTCAGCACCACCTACAATTTGAATATTTTTTCCTGGATTGGATTTAATCTCTTCAAAAATCTTTTTTAAATCGCCATCCGCTATCTCTGCATTTTCCCAACCCGAATCTTTCATGTCTGAAGAGAATATGAGGTGTTTGGTTTTTTTGGCATATTGTGCATATCTCACCTCATTTTTGGAAGTACTTTCCTTAGGACCTTATCCCAGTAATCCCTGTATTCTGACCACATTCCGCTTCCTAACACCAACAGGTCAATATTTGCAAGCATATCGAAAAGGACTTCCCATTGTTGGGCATTATCCGGTTGCATCCAGCTTATATCATCGTTTGGAGCGGCGACATATCCTTCTAAAGAGGTGTGCATTTTAAGAATGGTTTTTCTCATCGTATATTTATTTTATTTTGTATAAATCATCAGCACTTCGTTATCGGGGAATGATTTAATTTCGCTAAGTTTCATGCTAATTTTGCTTTTGAACAGCGGAATTCCTTCAACGATAACTTCGGGATTGACCAGCAATCGGAATTCGTCAATGAGGTTTTCTTTGACAAGGCCGTCCACAAGGTCAGCACTGCCGAAGACAAAAATATTTCCGTTATACTCTTTTTTGAGACTTTCAATTTCTTTTTTTAAAGGCTGAGCAGCCAATCTCGAGTTTTGCCATTGCTTTGTATAGCGCCCATTTCTACTAAAAACTATTTTGGGCAGTTTATTCATATATCCGGCTATTTCAGGTTCTGCTTGAATACCTTTTTCGGTGGGCCAGTAAGTAGCCATATACTCGTGGGTTTTTCGGCCAAATACCATTGCTTTAGCGGTTTTCATCTGCTCCAAAGCAAACGCATCTACTTCTTTGCCTGGTTTGTGCCACTCTTGGGTTCCTTCTTCATCGGCAAAAAAACCATCTAAGGTGACTATTTCAAATAGAATTAATTTGCTCATTTTTTATCGCCGTTATAAAAAACATTCCATTTGTGGCCATCAGGGTCTGCAAAACCACAACCGTACCATTTGTCATTAATAACATTCTGCGGTTTACTAAATACGGTTCCGCCAGCTTTTTTTACTTCTTTTGCCCATTCATCCACTTCTTCTATATTGTCTACGGACAGGGTGAACATGATTTCGTTGCCTTTATCTAAGTCTGCTATCTCACCTTCCATGCTCTTTTTGAGCCGTTCTTCTTCAAAAAAATGAACAACAAAATCATCTTCACCCACTAAAAAGCTTACTAACTCTGTGGTAGGCTCTCCATTGAGCTTAAATCCTATAGCAAGATAGAATTTCTGTGTTCTTTCCAGATTGGTTGTTGATAGATTCGCCCAGATTTTCTTCGTCTTCATACTTTTGTTGTTTAGATTGTTGCCAATGTTGCAACTGTATATGGTGTACCCCAAATCTTATTGTCTAAGATTTGGGGTACACCATAGTTCTACTGAATTTTTATCCAAATTAAAATAGTTTTTTTAGAGAAAAACTCCTCTTCGGTTGCCGTTCTATATGCTGTCGTTTATACTTATCTAAAAACTAAATCCATCTAAAATCAGCATGTATAAATCTGCCAAAATCAGCATTGGCACGCTACTTAACAAGTAAACCTTTTGTAAATATGTTTTAATGGTAGAGAAGGTATCTCATTCTTCAAGAAGCTTTGGTAGAAGAATTCCACTCATATTCCATCAAGTTTCAATCAGTACTCCCTAAAAAATGATTTTATTTCTTCTGCCCATAACTCTGGCTGTTCCATCGCTGCAAAATGACCTCCTTTTGCCATTTTCGTGTAACGCTCAACATTCGCCATTCGATTTGCCCATTCTTTAGGAAATTGTGCCTCGCCGGGAAATAATGCAACTCCGGTGGGAGACTTCACTTTTTGCCCAGATTGTAAGCCTTCCACTGAATTAGCTGCTTTTGCTTCCTGATAATAGGTCCGTATAGAGGAATTAATGGTTTGTGTTACCCAGTATATCATTATGTTAGTGAGCAATTCATCCTTGGTAAAAGTGTTTTCTATATTTCCTTGATTATCGCTCCAGGTATTAAATTTTTCAAGTATCCAGGAGGCCAATCCTACGGGTGAATCATTTAATCCATATCCCAATGTTTGTGGTTTGGTAGATTGTATCATATTGTAGGCACCTTCTCTCATCATCCATTGTTGTATAAACTGGCCATATTCCCTTTCCTCTTCTGACATTTTGCTCCAGTCTTCCTTACCTGTTGGGTAACCTACATCGGTTAGATGAATCGCTTTTACCAGGTTAGGAAATTGATTAGCTAGTGATTTAGTTACAATCGCCCCTAAATCACCTCCAGCTGCAAAGCAAGAAAAATAACCCAATATATCCTTCATTAGTTTACCAAATAAACCGGCAATCTGGTCTGTATTCATGGCTAGCTTGTCAGAAAATCCAAATCCAGGAATGGAAGGAACTACTACATCAAATGAATCCTCACCACTAGTAAGCATGGGTATAACTTTGTAAAACCGGTAAAAACTGTCGGGCCAGCCATGGGTAAGTAGCAGTGGTTTGCTGTTCTGATGCTCCCCTTTTACGTGAACAAAATGAATCAGTGTACCTTCAATTTGCACGGTAAACTGGGATAGCTTATTGAGTTCAGTCTCTTGTTTGCGCCAATCATATGTGTTTTGCCAATAGGTGATTAATTCTTTTAAATACATTGGATTGGTGCCATAGTTCCAATCTGCATTTTTTGGTTCATCCGTCCAGCGTATTTTTTCTAATCTTCCTTGCAGATCATCTAGAACGGATTGTGAAATGTCAATTTTAAATGGTTGCATAGCTAAATTTTTAATTGTTGATTTAACTGCCTTAATATAGCCCAAAAACAAGTATCAAATAACATTCGATTTCATAAAACTGTTACTTAAGTTTTAAAATTAAGTTATCACTTTCAGGTGCTTGGTACAAATGGACGGGAAATGGCGATAAGGAACCACATAAAAGGTTTTAATTTTTGGCTTCGGCTTTCTTCACAATCTTAAGCCGGTTGCTGGAAATTACGGAATTGTGATAAACCATAACTTGGCTCACAGGTATTGCAACTATAGTATTAATGTCATATGGGATATAGAGAATTTTGGAATTTATAGGGGTCTGCTTCATTTACAGCTATAGTAAAATATGCTTCACTTAAGGTATTGTATGACATCAAGTTAAACCATACCTGCTTGTATATTTTGAGTAGCTTTTGCTTGTGATTTTTTCTCTGGAATCAGCCATGCTAAAGCACGGGCAATCAAGGGGGTAAAACCAATAAATAAAGCCACACCAGCTACATTGAATAATACGTGGGCATTGGCTATCTGTCTACCTATAGGCGCTCCTGCTGAAATAGAGGTAACCAAAAAGGCTAGTTGTGAAGCAAAAATAACGCCTATGCTTACCGTCGCTATGTTAAACAACAGGTGGAAAACACCTGCCCGTATAGCTTCTCTGGAACGTCCTATGGTAGCTAGTAAAGTATCACTGCATGTGCCTATTTCTGCTCCCAGCATCAGGGCAATACCGGCAGGCAAACTAATCAGGTTCTCAGTTGCCAGAATGATGATGATTCCTAAAGTTGCCGAAGAGGATTGGATGAGTACAGTGAAAGCGGCTCCCATCAAAGCGCCTAACAAGGGGTTTTCCATGCGTGTCATTAGCTCTATAAAAGGCTCGTGATTCTGCAAGGGCTCTACAGCTTTGCTCATTATATCCATTCCAAAGAAAATCAGGCCCATAGCAAAGATGAGCAAACCTATCCGTTTTATTTTTTTGGCTTTTGCAATAAAATACATACCAAACCCAATTAGAAGCGCAATAGGCGAATACTCATTGATTTGCAAAGCAATAATTTGACTGGAAATAGTGGTGCCTATATTTGAGCCCATAATTACGCCTAAGGATTGACTAGAAGTGAGCAGGCTGGAGTTTACCAAAGCGATAACCATAATGATGGTCACCGAGGAAGAATCAAGTAAAGTAGTAGCAGCAGTACCGGTAAGCACAGCTGCAAAACGGTTGGTAGTAAATTTCGCTAACAATTGCTTCATCTTTTCTCCGGCTAGCTTTTTCAAGGCATCTGAAAGCCTGGATACTCCATATAAGAATAGCACCAAACCCGCTACCATATCCAAGATAATTGAAAAAGGTTTTAGGGTATCATTAGTAGCATTTTCTTCACTTACCTGTGTTTGGTTAATTGCTTCAATGCCTAGAGAGAATGCGTAGGGAGAGCAAGAGCAAATGATAAAACAAACAAGCAACAGAGAGAAAAAAGCAAATCTGGTGTTACTTCCTATGCGTGTGAGGTAAGATGGGTGTGTACGCATAAGCTAAGTATAAAATATTTTTCTGTGAGTACGGGCAAGCGGAAAGCAAGTTATTGAAAAAAAGGGATCTGAGGCGTACTTTACACATTCATAATATAAAGTGCTGCTTTGTTAACAATTCCTTTACATTTCAATGATAGAATATAAGAGGACTATAAAATCAATCTTGCTTATAGGGATTAGTTATGAACATACTATTGCTATACTAAAGTTAAGCAGATCAGGACTTGGAAATGCTGCCACCATTTCACATGGCATAGTACATGTTTTTTATTTCTATTATTTACCTCTATTTCAGCATGGATTGAAAGAGGTGCGGGAGAATGAGCGATTAGTAGGTGAGAAAAGTTGCTCCATCAGCTTATGTGGCAGATTTATTTTTTTAATGGGGTGTTATCTGCGCCTTATCTTTATCAGGCTCTGTAACTAAATCATTCACTTTCTTAGTGCTCAATAAAGAAACTAATGCTATACCGGCAGATGTTGGTTCAGCGTCAATCTCGGTGAGAAGTAGGAGGAAATATAGTTAAGCAAGGATGAACGCTTCCTTGCTTTTACCCGAAATCTTTTCTTTTCGCTACTGTGGCATTTCTGAACATACCGTTGCACTAGGCCTGCTGAGCAATCGTCCGTTCGGTGTTTGTCCGCAGTGCAAGCAAATCAGCCATAAAGTGCACAGTTATTATGAACGGAAGGTGAATGATCTGCCCATGAGTGGTAAACCAGTTCATCTGCGCATTAGCGTACGCAAGTTTTTCTGTCGGCAGCCGGAGTGCTCTCGAAAGATATTTGCCGAACGTTTTGATGAGTACCTGCCGTCGTACCAACGAAGACTGCAGCGGTCCAACGTGCAGGTCCAGCAAATCGGCTTAGGCTGTGGCAGTAAACCGGGAGCCAAACTATGCCAGTTGATTGGCCTGCCAGTGAGTGCGTCTACCGTGCTGCGGGTGATGAAGAAAACACCCCTGCCGGAGTATGCGTTCGGTAGAGTAGCCTTGATTTGTGGTTAAAAGCCCTCCTAAATTAGGGGAAAAAAGGATGACACAAATCAGAACTGAAAAAGAAATGTTTCCACTGGTAGCAGAGTGGCTTGCAAGTGGAATCAGCCAAAAAGAGTTTGGCCAAAGGCATGGATTTGCTTTACATATTATGCCCTATTGGGTGAGTAGGTACCGGAAGGTGCATGGATCAACTCAACCCACAGCTGCTACAAGCACAGGATTCATTGAGATTTCTGTGCCTAAAGCTATAACAAGCCCCATGGAAGTGGCTTTGCCATCCGGAACAGTGATCCGCTTTTCGTGCTTGATCCCGATAAATTATCTGCAAGAGTTACTGTCAGTATGTTCGCGTTAACTGCCTCACAAAGATTTTTTCTCTATGGAGAAGTAGTGGACATGCGTAAAAGTTTTGATGGTTTGAGCGGGATTGTCACCACAAGTATGGGTAAAGATGTCTTATCAGGAGATGTATATGTTTTCATAGGCAAGAGCAGAGACAAAATCAAACTTTTAGTATGGGAAAAGGGTGGCTTTGTTTTGTACTACAAGCGATTGGAAGCGGGCACTTTCCATTTGCCCAAGTCTGCAGCGCCTGCTTTATGCTATAGTGAATTATGTCTGCTAATCGAAGGTGTAGAAGTGGAAATCAAGCACCGACGCAAACGATATGTGGGGCTGCAAGAAAAAACAGCCACGCCTGCTTGACCGTTATCGAGAGAAGATTTATCTTGCTTATAAGTCAGGAAAAACTTCTATGTCTGCTGCTTCCCTTTTATCTGCTACCCAACAACAAGCCCTGCTCGAAGAAAAGCAGCAGTTACAGGAAGCTAATGAACAGTTGCGGGAAGAGAATAAAGAACTGCGCCGTTTGTTGTTTGGTAGTAAAAGGGAACGCTTTGTGCCGCAAGCTGATGAGGCACAATTAAGTTTGGAGTTAGCTTCCACAAGTAGCGAACCGGCAGTGGTTGTCAAACAAACGGTCATCTATGAACGGGCAGTCAAACAAATAGCTAAAAAAGCCATACGTGGCGGTTTTCCTGCACATCTGCCACGTATTGATGTGATCTTACAACCCGATGAAGATGTGTCGGGGATGCGCAAAATCGGAGAAGAAATCACAGAAGAGTTAGATTTAAAACCTGCCTCTCTATTTGTTCGCAGGTATATCCGTCCCCGCTATGTGAGTAAGGAGGAGACTTTCCATATCGCCTTACTACCTACACGCCCGATAGAAAAAGGCATGCCCGGTGCAGGCCTGCTCTCCCAACTGATCACAGATAAGTTTGTCTACCATCTACCTTTCTACCGGCAGGCACAGCGTTATGAGCAGTTGGGCATGAAAATCCCGGCTTCTACTTTGGACGGATGGTTTGAAGGAGCTTGCTGCTTACTTGAGCCACTCTATCAAGCCTTACGTGCACAGTTGCTCTCGGCTACGTATTTACAGGCTGATGAGACACCCATAGCTGTCTTAGACAAACAAAAGAAAGGCAAAACCCATCAGGGTTATCATTGGGTATACTACTCTCCTGAACAAAGACTTGTCTTGTTTGACTACCAACAAGGCAGAGGCGGAGCAGCAGTAGGAAAACTCTTGAAAGACTACAAAGGCTATCTGCAGACGGATGGCTATGTAGCTTATGAGCAATTCGAAGCAAGAGAAGACATCGTGTTAGTGGGCTGTATGGCCCATGCTCGTAGATACTTTGAACATGCTTTGGACAATGACAAGGCAAGAGCACAAAAAGTACTGCTATGGATGCAAGAGTTATATGCCGTGGAAAGAGAAGCTAGAGAGAAAAACCTCTCTGCCCAAGAGAGATACCTGCTGCGTCAACAAAAAGCCCGTCCGGTAATGGATCTGCTTGGAGAGTGGCTTGTGGAGGAGCATGCCAAGGTATTGCCCAAAAGTGCCATAGGTAAAGCTATCTATTATTTGGTTGCCCGCTACAATAAGATCTATCTGTACTTAGAAGATGGCAGACTAGAAATAGACAACAATCCGGTGGAGAACTCCATCCGGCCGGTGGCCCTTGGCCGCAAAAACTATTTGTTTGCCGGTTCCCATGCCGGGGCTCAAAGGGCTGCTATTGTTTACAGCCTGCTTGGTTGTTGTAAACTGCAAGGCATTAACGCCAATGATTATCTACAGGATGTCTTGCAAAGATTACCCGACCAACCTATCAACCAACTCAAAGAGTTATTACCTCCTTATTGGAAAAAATCAGCTATATCGTCTCTACCGGAATTTTGACCCGCTACTTTACCGGACGGATACACCCCTAAAGTATTAGGCATCGATGAAGTGGACCTGATGCTTCGCATCATTGGTCCATATGCCTTCCATAAAGGCAACACCTACGGAACCATTCTGGTAGATTTAGAACAGCGAAAGGTGATTGATCTGTTAGCCGACCGGGAAGGTGAAACCTTGCACCTAGAAAATCCAGAGAATAGTTTACCAACTGTTCCGGAGAAAACCTTACCAGTGCATCCGGAGAATGAATAACCAATGATTCCGGACAATACTTTACCAGTGGACCGATAGGTTTAGTACCATCCCTCCACAGAAGTTTCTCTTTCACAGTCCTTTGATCATGCCTTCAAGCCTTCTATTTTCCGGCAAAAAAGGCCATGGCAAATCATCGGACAGATATGATTACACTTAAGCAAATTTTACGGCTACACCTAGCAGGCAAAAGCCAGAGAAGCATTGAACGGGAACTACAGATTGCCCGGCCAACAGTAAAAAAGTATCTGGGCAGCTTTGCACAAAGTAGCTTTTCTCTACCAGAACTCCTCAGCTTGCCTGAAGAAGACCTACAGGAACTGTTTGGTAACTCCCACAAATCTATCCCTAAAGATAGAGTCACTCACATTGCCCGGCTGCAAAGCCTGTTTCCGGCTATGGAAAAACAACTGAGCCTGCCCGGTGTCAACAAAAAAGATCTCTGGCAGCAGTATATCAGTCAACAAAGAGATGGATTAAAATACAGTCAGTTCTGTTACCATCTGCAGCATTGGCAGAAAAAGCAGCAGGTATCGATGCATTTTGAGCACAAAGCAGGCGATAAAATTTTTGTTGATTTTACCGGACAAAGGCTTTTCATCATCGATAAGTCAAGTGGTGAACAAAAGGCAGTAGAAGTATTTGTAGCCATCCTAGGGGCCAGTCAGTTGACCTATGTAGAAGCTGTGGAAAGTCAGAACAGGCAGCATTTTATAAGTGCGGTAGAAAATGCCTTACACTTCTTTAGTGGGGTTAGTCAAGCTATTGTCTGTGATAATCGGACCTAAAATGAGATTTTATCTCAGGTCCAAAGCTGCTGTGGATAAATCCTGCCGCTACGAGCCGCAGGTGAATATGGTCTTCAAAGACTTTGCCCTGCACTATCAAACGGTGATCTTGCCTACCAGAGCTTACAAACCGAAAGACAAAGCTAAGTGGACCTGACACTGCGTGTCATCGGTCCACAGTTGAAGGTGCCGTTAAAATCATCTACAACCGCATTTTTGTTCCTCTGCGTAATGAACAATTCTTCTGCTTGCAGGAGTTGAACAAAGCCATCAGTCAACACCTACTCATCCATAACTGTACTGCTTTTGCAGGGAAAAACTACAGCCGGCAAGAACGCTTTGAGAGTGTGGAAAAACAGCATCTAACTCCTTTGCCTGCAGAAAAATATGAGTTGAGAACCTTCAAAGAAGTAACTGTTCATAAGAACAGCCATATATGGCTGAGTGAAGATAAGCATTATTACAGTGTTCCCTACCGCTATATAGGTGAAAAAGTGAAGCTGATTTACAGTGCCTCTAAAGTAGAAGTATACCACCAGCATACCCGCATTGCCCTACACAGTAGAGACTACCGAACTCACCACTATAGTACCCGGAAAGAACATATGCCTTCTGCTCACAACTTTGTCAGTGACTGGAGTATAGACAAGTTCAGCCGATGGGCAGTCAGTATTGGTGAGCACACGTCAACCCTTATTAATACCATACTTCATACCAGACAGCATCCTGAGCAGGCTTATAAGTCATGTTTAGGTATTCTCACACAGGCAAAAAAAGTAGGCAAGGAAAGAATGGAGAATGCCTGTAAAAGGGCTTTGTATTATGGTAGTTGTAACTACAGCACTATTAGGCTGATTCTAGAAAAAGGTTTAGACAAACTTGATTCCGAGGAAGAACCCTTGCTAAACATACCTGGCCACACTAATATCCGGGGCAAGGCCTACTATGAGTAAAAAGGATGATTGACAAATAAAATCCATATACCACTGTTTTTAACCAATAACATCTCCAAATCTATGAGTACAACAACTTCTATTCAGAACCGCTTAAGCGAACTCCGGTTCCATGGCATGCAAAAAGCCTATCAGGCTTATCTTGCAACCAACCAGCCTGCCATCACAGCAAGTGAGTTAGTAGACCATCTGCTACAGGCAGAATGGGAATACAGACAAAACAGGCAAATTGCCAGCCGCATCACCCAAGCAAGATTCCGCTATCAGGCCTGCCTGCAGCAGATCAATTATAGGGCAGCAAGAAACTTATCCAAAGAGCAGATCCTGCGCTTATCAGACTGTTCCTTTATAGCAAAAAAAGAAAACCTGTTAATCACTGGCTCCACAGGCGTAGGCAAGAGCTACATTGCTTCTGCCTTTGGCCAACAAGCTTGTAGTCTAGGATACAGAGTGCTTTACTTCAACACCATGAAATTGTTTTCTAAGATGAAAATGGCCAAGGCCGATGATTCCTATCTGAAGGAACTCAACCGGATAGAAAAGCACCACTTGTTGATCCTTGACGATTTTGGCCTACAGGCTTTTGATGCACAAGCCTGCCTTTCGTTATTGGAAATCCTGGAAGACAGGCATGGAAAAACTTCTACCATTATTAACTCGCAAATTCCTGTAAAAAACTGGTATGAGTTATTGGGGGAGCAGACTATTGCCGATGCCGTACTCGACAGGCTGGTACACAACGCCCACCGGATAGAGTTAGCCGGGGAATCCATGAGAAAAGTAAAAAATATGCAGTAACAATAAAAAATACAATTTATCTTTAAATCACCAAAGGCTGTAAGAGAAGAGAGCTGTGGTAGTCATCAGGCCGGTAAACTATTCTCCGGATTCTATGGTTGGAAATTGATGCTGAATTTATTTTAGAACATGTGTAAATACTATATATAAGATCATAAAAGAGGGGCTAGCCCCTCTTTTTTTGCTACCGCCATTATGAATAGATAAAAAAGATAAAATTCTAATGCTTTATTCGATTCTTAATAGATCATAAGCGTAGAATTAGCAATGAATTGATAGAAATTAATAAGTTTCAAAATACACCCCTTTTCATTTATAAACTTGACTTATTTATCGGGAGAAAATCAGTATCATGCTAAAAAATAAAGCCAGCCTTTATAGGGCTGGCTTAGGATTATACTTATAAAAGAGTGCTAATCGTTTACTTGATTATTTGGCTACGCTCACTCTTGGAGAGGCTACTTTTTTAGCCGGAGCCACTACTTTTTTTGCTGTTGCTTTTTTAACCACACTTACTGTTTTTTTCACAGCTGTAGTGGCCTTAGCAGCCATCACTACTTTTGGAGCAACAGCTTTATTGGCAGGGGCAGCTTTCTTTACTGCTACAGCAGGTTTTTTAGCTATAAAGGA
>Ga0181466_1000434_pt1 | contig 15716 bp, 8 predicted proteins | sample InSIn4gowninarea_FD_119078 | JGI IMG/M metagenome (GOLD analysis project Ga0181466, IMG submission 119078) | Clean room microbial communities from NASA Spacecraft Assembly Facility at Jet Propulsion Laboratory, Pasadena, California, USA -... ... | reverse complement strand
TTTTTAATTTTAATCGTCTGGATCTGTTTTTCAAGTACCCATTTTGGGCGGAACGTTCTAGACGGTTCATGGAAATAAGTATGTTGCTTATTGTTTAGAAGGCATAGATTATGGTTCTGAATGATGTTTTCAATTTGTTTTCCCCGGGGGTTGCAGTCATTACTACCCCATAGAGGATTATGGCTGTTAAAGTCTCCCATTATTATAAAAGGCTGCGGAAGTTGATCAATTAGATGGTCTATGTCTTGTTGGTTTATATTGGTATTTGGAGGTAAATAAACTGAGCAAATTGTTAAAAGTTTCCCTAAAAAAACCTGAGCTGCCGTCGCTTGTAAATTTGTATTTAAGGAGAGGACAGAAGATGGCTGGTTATTTGATGTCAACAAAATAACTCCTCCACTAGCTTTATTGTTATCAACACAATCTTTTCTTTGAATATTAAAATAGTTTAATTTAGTTGAATCACAGGGTTTCAGAAAAGTTTCTTGTATGGCAAAACAAGCTGGTTGGAAACGGTTAATGAGGTGTTTTATATCACCGAGACTAGTACGAAACCCGCGTACATTCCAGGATAGTAAATAAGCCATTAAGAAGCATGTGGAATATTTTTAAGGCAAATTTTGGCGCTTTTTGGCACCAGGTTTTGCGGAGTTTCCATCCCAGTTTCGATGTCCATGTCACCTATATCCGAAGATATAGGTGAAGAATCAGACATATCCGACTGTTTTTCATTTGATTTAATCGTGCTTTTTCCTTTCAACATTTGTTTTTTATGAGCTATTTTTTCTTTGAAGTTAAGTTTTATAGTTCTGTTCAGACGAGATTTATTATTTGGTGGTAGAGATGCATTGGATGTTTGTTTTTCTGAATCTTTTGAGGTATTAGTAGAGGTAGATTTAGTTATTTTGTTTTGATTCTGTAGGCAAGATATTTGTGTTTGAGTTTCTACAGATTTAAATACTTTCTTTAAAGCGGTTGCATAATTCACTTGGGTTTTGGGTTGAGGTTGATTGATTGATTGACTGGAATTTTATGGCACAAAACCTAATTGGTCATACTGCGCCAAACAGAGATTTAGATTCAAAGCACGTGTTTAAAAAAAATTCACAGTTTTATAAATAGATAGACAATTTGAGATAAAACCAAGATTTCCAGAAAGCACATATATTATATAAAACCAAACTACATTTTCACAAAAGATTGTAAATATTTGTCATATGCAAAAATTGAAATAAATTGGGATCAGGGTGTGCTCCAATTAACGTAGGTAGATTAAAATCATTCTTAAAAATTTGAGATCGAATATGATTTAAAGCAGGGCAGTCAATTAAAATGTGATGGACACTCAATGGTACGTCGCATCTCATGCATAGAGGCGGATCCTCTCCCTTAAGCAGGTGTTGGTGAGTAAGGCGAGTGTGGCCTATACGCAGACGTGTTAGAATGACACTGTCTCTTCTGGCATGCTGACTCTTCCAAACACCAAGATTAGGTTTTACAGAATGGAGTTTATTGTGTATTTCCCTATTCCATTGATTTTGCCAAAATTTATTCATTATTGAGTGAATTGAAGTTCTGATATCATTAATTGGAATTGGATCATTTGACAAATTTGAAGCTGATTTTGCTGCAAGATCCGCAGCTTCATTTCCCTTAATTCCCACATGACTGGGTACATAGGAATAGATAATTTTGTACCCTTTAGAGGAAAGATCATTATGTAATTTTAAAATTTTTGATTGAAATGGGTGAGATTGTATGTTTAAAGATGCAAGTGATTGTAAACTACTCATAGAATCTGAGAAAATAATTGATTTCTTTAGTTTTTGTCTTTCTATAAGTAACAAGGCATAATAAATGGCTTGAAGTTCAGCACTAAATATAGAAAATAATTTATGCAATTTATAACTTTCAACATATTGATTATAAATAAGGGCACATCCCACATAATCTGTATGATCTACTTTGGAGCCATCAGTATAAATACAATGATAATTTTTGTAATTTGATTTAAAATTTTGGTAAATTTGCTTTAAAACATTGTTATTTATATTGTTTTTATTAAAAGTTTTAAAAGGATTTCTAAAATTGAAGGCTATTTTTTGCCATGGGGGTATGTCAAAATGATGGACTGATGACACTGGAAAATCCTCCATATTCCATTTCTCCATCAACTGACGGACGCGCATCCCCAAAGGAGGAATGCACGTAGGTCGCGCTTGGTATAGAAATGTAAATTGATCACTTAAGATATTGTTGGTATATGGTTCAAGATTCATGAATTTTAAATTAAAGTAATATTTCATAGCTAGGAGTGTGCGTCTTAAACTTAAAGATGGTTCGTGGCAGTCAGCATATAAACTATTGACAGGTGAAGTTCTAAATGCTCCGGAACATAATCTGAGGGCTTGATGATGAATTGGATCTAGTTTTTTTAGGATGGAAAATCTGGTGGCGCCATAAACAACTGCACCATAGTCTAACCTTGAACGTATTATTGATCGGTAGATGGTGAGCATGGAAGATCTGTCAGCTCCCCATGAACTATTGGATAGAACTTTAAGAATATTTAAGGTTTTGAGGCATTTATCTCTTAAATATTGAATGTGTGCTTTGAAAGTTAGTTTTTTATCTAAAATAATTCCCAGATATTTTATGTTTTCTGAGACTGGAATTAATTTTCTATTAATGTAAATTTCTGGCTCTGAATGAAAGTTTCTTTTACGACAAAAATGCATGCATGTACATTTTTCTTCTGATAAATCATATCCATTTCTATTGCACCATTTTTCAATGTTTTTAACAGAGATCTGTAACTGTCTTTCTATATGTCTGATATCCCTGCCCTGACACCAAATCATAAAGTCATCGACGTACAAGGATCCTTTGACTGATGGTGGCAGCTGATTAAGAATTTCGTTAATCTTAATATTAAACAGTGTCACACTTAACACACTCCCCTGTGGAACCCCTTCTTCTTGGACAAACTCATTTGATAAAGTATTTAAAATTTTTACTTGAAAACTTCGATGATTGAGGAAATTGACAATAAAATTGGGAAGATTTCCACGTAGACCAAGATTAAAAATATCAGAAATGATGCCATGTCGCCAAGTGCGATCATATGCTTTTTTGATATCAAAACATATGGCCACTAAATGATTTCTTCTCAGAAAAGCGTTGCGAACTGACGTCTCTAGCAAAAGGATGTTGTCGATGGTTGACCTTCCTTTACGGAAACCTGATTGGAAAGGTGAAATACAGTGGTTCTTTTCTAGGTAGTGAATTAATCTATTGTTAATCATCTTTTCTAGCAATTTACAAAGACAATTAGTGAGTTCTATTGGTCTATAGTTGAATGGATTTGAGGGGTCTTTTCCAGGTTTAATAATGGGGATAACGATAGCTTTCCGCCAAGAAGACGGAAAAACATTCTCTTTCCAGATTCTATTGTATAATGTTAAAATCACTATTAAGGAATCATCAGATAGGTTTTTTATCATTTTATATGAGATATTGTCTGGTCCTGAACATGTGTCATTTGTTTTGGAAAGAGCATATTTTAATTCGTGGAGGGTAAGATCATTGTTGTATTCATATGTTTCCGCTGTGTGAAATGACAGTTTTTTCTTTTCAAAAGTATTTTTATAAGATAGGAAAGGTTCTGTGTAACTGCTGGCGCTGGAAATAGCAGCAAAAGATGTTGCTATCTGGTTTGCAATACCGTGTACTGAACTGATAATGTTTCCATTAATGTTAAGAATTACAGGATGACTATTATTATTATTATATGTGCCTGATATTTTCTTGATTTTCTTCCAAACGGTTTGGCTGCTGGTCGACGGAGTAATGCTTGAGACGTAATTCTTCCATGATTCATGCTGGCTACGCTTTCGAGTTTTTCGAGCGATGGCTCTGGCTCGCTTAAAAGCAATTAAATTATCTTGTGTGGGGTACCTACGAAAAGTATCCCATGCCTTTTTCTGATCTTTATGTGTTTGCCTACAATCTGAATTCCACCAAGGCTTTGGGTATTTAGGTGGCTTCAAAGATGTTCTGGGGATACTAATATCCGCTGCTTTCACAATGGCTCTGGTAATGTTTTCCGTGGCTTCGTTTATATCTTGTGTGCATATCATGTCTGCATTTAGTTCTGCTAATATTGTAAATTTTTCCCAATCTGCTTGGTGAAGTTTGTAAGTTCTAGGTCTTTCAGTGCTGCAAGAATACTGATCAGAGAGAGTAACTATTAAAGGGAAATGATCACTATTATAGAGATTATTTTCAACTGTAAAATTCAAAGATGTGAAAGTTGAAGGGGAACACAGGGCCAGATCAAGAGCATGAAATGTGCCACTGGGTTCATGGAAGTAAGTATTTTCTCTATTGTTAAGTAAGTAGATGGAATGATCTTGGAGCAGTTTTTCAATTTGCAATCCCCGAGGGTTGGTATCTGAGTTCCCCCACAAAGGGCTATGGCCGTTAAAGTCTCCGAGTATTATATATGGTTCAGGTAGTTGTTCTAGTAGAAGATCAAGCTGTCTTTGATCTATGGATGTATTTGGAGGTAGATATAGGCTGCATATTGTAATCAACTTTTTAATATGGACTTGCACAGCGACAGCTTGGAGTTCAGTACATAAATCAAGTCTATTGTAAGGATAGTTCTGAGAAACAAGAAGGGCAACACCTCCATGAGGGCGGCCTTCAACTATTAAATCTTTTCTGATAACAGTGTAGTTATTTACATATAAATTTGAGCCATGTTTAAGGAGTGTCTCTTGGATAGCAAAGCAAACAGGATGATGGATGTCAATAAGAGATTTAACATCAGAAACGTTACAACGAAGACCACGTATGTTCCATGATATTAGACAAGCCATTATGAAGCAGAAAATATTTTCGTACCACTGTTTTTGTTAATTTTTGGATGCAAGTGAGGAGGGGATTCCATTCCTGGTTCCACCTCCATAGTAGCATCCATTGAAGTGTCAGATACACTTCTCTCTTCATCTGATGAGCAGTTTTCCTTTTCCCCCTCTCTTTCTGTCTCTACTATTCTTTTTCCTTTTTTCTTCCATCTGTGTTCTGAATGTCTTTGTTTTTGTGATTGTCTTGTGTTTTGTGATAGTCTGTGTGTACTAGCACCGCTGCATTGCAAGTGCCACACAAAAATCCAAAAAAATCATTAAGAGATGCAAAATATAAAAAACATGTTGTCCTGTGCTATCTGTCCCCTTCGGAGCCAGTGAAGCATCAATGCGGATCCCCTAGTAACGGGGTACCCTCGCCTCCTTTGGAGGTCCAGGTTGTCAGTACCACTCTTCGGCCTCTGCCGTGAGGTACACCGCTTGGGCAGGGAAAGCACCTTGGGGGTGCACTGTCAAAAGGGCTAAGCTGCGTGCTTCACTGGTAATGGTTTCAAGGAACGTTTCACCTCAAAGCGGTCCCAGAGCTAAGCACTTGGTGCGCGGAAAGCTGGATTCGGGGGATGGAGAGGCATAACGAGAAATCCTCTGGGTGCTCTGTATTCAGACCGTGCTCTTCGCCGGGGCACGTTATGCAGACCCACGCCTTATCCAGTGCTGCGAAAGCTTCTGCCTTTTGTTTGTTTTTTCGCCGATATGGAAAAATGACAACCCCCTCTTTTCTTTTAATTTTTTATGATGGCGGTGGAAAAAGGGAATTCGGATATGGCGCTTTTGAGTGATGAAAACAGACAACAAAAATGCGAAAAATAAGTATAAAACTCAAATTAAAGTTAAAAAGTCATAGGCAGATCAGGTTGAGCTGTCAGAATGCACCCAAACTAAACCAAATGTTTCATTTTCTGGCCCAAAGTTTCTTATTATGACATCCCCTAACAAAGACTTATGAAAAATTTCCCCATTCATAATTGAAAAAGGTTTACTCGGAATTGCAGGCTCTCCAAAGTCTGTGAAAAAACTACGCTCTGGTGACCTGTTAATCGAAGTTGCAACTGCTTTACAAGCTAAATCTTTACTTTTAGCCAAGTCAATAGCCAATATTGAAATAAAGGTTACACCACATGCAACACTAAATACATCTCGTGGGGTAATATCAGAAATAGACCTAGTAAATTGTACAGAAGAAGAGCGAAAAACAGAATTGTCAGAACAAGGAATCTTAAATGTCAAAAGAATTACTATTAAAAAAGACAATAATATTATTCCAACAAAGCATTTGATTTTAACTTTTAATTCATCAGTTTTACCTAAAAATGTAACAACAGGGTACCTTAATTGTTCAGTACGGCCATATATCCCCAACCCGTTGAGATGCTTCAAGTGTCAAAATATGGACATTCCAAAACATCTTGTCGTGGCCAAGAAGCATGCTCTCGGTGTTCAGAAAAATGTCACAACTTCACAGAATGCATATGAAATCTGTTGAAACGCAAACCGATGTGAAATGTCCCCTAAAACCAATTTTGAATAGAAATAGTACAGCCACTTCTACTTTATCACGAAAATCAAATGCTAAAGATACCACTTCTACAATGCAATCACAAAATGTAACAACACATACAAAGAAACAAAATCAGTCTAAGAAAGATTTTTTGAAAGAAAAATTGCATAAAAAAATCGAAAAACCATCATTATCCGATGAAGAATGCACATCTGATTCTTCCATTGATGGAGCCATGGAAGTGGAACCAGGCTTGGATTCCCCTCCAAACTTGCTCCCCAAATTTAAAAAACAAGGCGGTACTAAACTTCCTTCCGCTTCATAATGGCTTTTTTCATATCTTGGAATGTGCGTGGACTTCGTTCCAATCTTGCTGATCTTAAAACTTTAATAGATAATTATAATCCTGTTTGCCTTGCTCTCCAAGAAACCTTACTTAAACCTGATTCAAATTTTAGTCTAAATAGATATACTACTGTAAGAAATAATTTAATAGTTGAAGGCCACCCTCATGGCCCCTTCTCATTTCTCAAACTTACCCTCTCCATAACTTAAGACTGAATACTGAACTGCAGGCAGTTGCTGCCAGAGTTCATATTAATAAACTTATTACAATATGTAGCTTGTATCTTCCCCCAAACCAATCAATAGATCAGTTAAGCCTGGATGACTTAATAGCTCAACTACCAGAACCCTATATATAATACTAGGTGATTTTAATGGTCATAGCCCTTTATGGGGAAACTCAGACACAAACAATAGGGGAAAACAAATAGAGAAACTATTACAAGATCATTCCATTTGCTTACCCCCTCAGGGGCTCACTCCTTTAGTGAGACGGGTGTGGCAATCCCGAGGTACCCCAGCTACCTTTCCTCTTTTCTTTTTCCCCTCTCTATCTCTTCTTTCCTTTTTCCTTTTTTTTCCATCTGTGTTTTCATTGTCTTTCGTTTTTGTGACTGTCTATTGGTTTTGTCTTATGTGTGTGTGTATTAGCACCTCTGCAATGCAAGTGCCACACAAAAATCCAAAAAAACCAATAAGAGATTCAAAATACAAAAACATGTTGTCCTGTGCTATCTGTCCCCTCCGCAGCCAGTGAAGCATCAATGCGGATCCCCTAGTAACGGGGTACCCTCGCCTCCTCTGGAGGTCCAGGGTGTCAGTACCACTCTTCGGCCTCTGCCGTGAGGTACACCGTTTGGGCAGGGAAAGCACCTTGGGGTTGCACTGTCAAAAGGGCTAAGCTGCGTGCTTCACTGGTAATGGTTTTGAGGAACGTTTTCCAGAAAAGCGATCCCAGAGTTAAGCGCTTGGTGCGTGGAACGCTGGGTTCGGGGGGTGGAGAGGCATAATGAGAAATCCTCTGGGTACTCTGTATTCAGACCGTGCTCTTCGCCAGGGCACGTTATGCCAATCCACGCCTCATCCAGTGCTGCGAAAGCTTCGGCATTTTGTCGTTTTTTCTCCGGCAAGAAAAATTGACACCCCCTTTTGTTTAAAAAAATTATGATTATGGCAGGCGATAAAGGAAATAAAGATATGGCGCTCTTAAGCGGCGAAATGTGTGAAAAATACGAAAAAACGAAAAATATGTCAAATACAAAACAAACTAAGCGGTCTTGGGCCGATCAGGTAGAACAAATAGAATTGATACAAAAGAAATTGAATAGTCCATTCAAGGGACCGAAATATCTTATAATGACATCACCAAATAACGAATTAGCAAAAGCCTCTCCTTTTCTTATACAAAAAGGCCTTCTAGGGATAGGAGGTTCTCCAAAGACTGTAAAAAAACTCCGCTCGGGTGACATACTGATTGAAGTAACATCACAAGTACAAGCTAAATCATTCCTGTCAGCAAAAATAATAGGAAATATTCCAATTACTATTAAAGAACATGCGACCTTAAATTCATCCAGAGGCGTAATATCCGAGTCTGACCTTTTAAATTGCAGTGAAGACGAGATTAAAACAGAATTAACAGACCAAGGTGTGATCAGTGTAAAAAGAATTACCATTAAACGAGAAAACAATATTATATCAACAAAGCATCTTATTTTGACATTCAATTCCCCAGATTTACCAAAATATGTTGCAGCCGGATATCTAAATTGCTCTGTAAGACCGTACATACCAAATCCAATGCGCTGCTTCAAGTGTCAAAGGTTCGGGCACTCTAAGACATCTTGTCGCGGACAAGAAACTTGCTCGCGTTGCTCAGAACCTGGACACAACTTCAGTGAATGCTCAAAGGAACCAATATGTGTAAACTGCAAAGGATCACACACTGCAAACTCCAAATCTTGTCCAAAATGGATACTTGAAAAAAAGATACAAGAAACCAAAATAAAAAACAATATTTCCTACCCAGAAGCACGCAATATAGTAATAAGCTCTCAACCCAAAATTCCCCTCAGGGGCTCACTCCTTTAGTGAGACGGGTGTGGCAATCCCGAGGTACCCCAGCTGCCTTTCCTCTTTCTTTTTCCCCTCTCTGTCTCTACTTTCCTTTCTCCTTTTTTTCTTCCAACTGTGTGTTAAATGTCTTGTGTTTGTTACTGTTTATTGATGTTGTATATGTTTGTGTGTATTAGCACCGCTGCATTGCAAGTGCCACACAAAACTCAAAAAAATTAATAAGATATGCAAAAATCCAAAAACATGTTGTCCTGTACTATCTGTCCCTTTCGCAGCCAGTGAAGCATCAATGCGGATCCCCTAGTAACGGGGTACCCTCGCCTCCTCTGGAGGTCCAGGGTGTCAGTACCACTCTTCGGCCTCTGCCGTGAGGTACACCGTTTGGGCAGGGAAAGCACCTTGGGGGTGCACTGTCAAAAGGGCTAAGCTGCGTGCTTCACTGGTAATGGTTTTAAAGAACGTTTCTCCGTAAAACGGTCTCAGAGTTAAGCACTTGGTGCGTGGAACGCTGGGTTCGGGGGGTGGAGCGGCATATCGAGAAATCCTCTGGGTACCTGTACTCAGACCGTGCTCTTCGCCGGGGCACGTTATGCCAATCCACGCCTTATCCAGTGCTGCGAACGCTTCGGTCTTTTGTCTACTTTTTCGCCGAAATGGAAAATTGACACCCCCCCTTTCTTTTTTGTTTTAATTTTTGATGGCGAAAAATGCGGAAAACAGAGATTTGGCGAGCTCAATGCTTAATGACGAAAGTCATGCGAAAACAAATAAACAATCACTAATTGCAGGTAAACGTTCATGGGCAGATGAAGTTGAGCAAAGTGAACTGACTCAAAAAAGAAATAACATTCCCTTTTCTGGTCCTAAATTTTTAATAGTTTCATTAACTAATAAAGATCTCCCTTTGTCAAAAGCTTCACCATTCCTTATCCAAAAAGGTTTGGAGGGAATAGGAGGCCAACCCAAGTCTGTTAAGAAACTAAGGTCGGGTGATATTTTGATTGAAGTCCAAACTGCCATTCAAGCAAAATCATTTTTAATAGCCAAAACTTTAGGAACCATACCAATTACAGTTTCCCCACATAAAACTTTAAACACGTCTCGAGGAGTAATTTCAGAACCGGATTTACTAAACTGCAGCGAAGAAGAAATTAAAACTGAACTAGCCCCCCAAAATGTCATTAATGTGAAGAGAATAACAATCAGAAGAAATGAAAATATAATACAAACTAAGCACTTAATTCTAACATTCAACAGCCCAGACCTACCTAAATATGTTACAGCTGGTTATTTAAATTGTTCAATTAGACCCTACATCCCTAATCCTATGCGCTGCTTTCAATGCCAGAGATTTGGACACTCCAAAGTGTCCTGTCGTGGCCAAGAAACCTGCTCAAACTGCTCAGAAATAGGACACAAATATACAGAATGCTCTAATGACTCAAAATGTGTTAATTGTCAAGGCTCTCACCCTTCTAACTCAAAATTATGCCCAAAATGGGTACTTGAAAAACAGATCCAGACGATTAAAATTAAAAACAATGTTCCATATCCAGAAGCCAGAAAAATAGTTATAAATTCTCAGCCTACAAATAAACCAACTTACGCTGCTGTTACCAAAAATGTTATGAAATCTGTGGAAACACAAACTGATATCAAAAATCCATCAAAACCAATATTAAATAGAAATAGCTCAGTTTCTAGTACCATACAAAGTAAAACCAATACTAAAGAGACAATTTCTAAAGTACAATCAACGAACAGTGCTGCAACAATTATTAAAAAGAGGAATGACATCAAGAAGAAGTTATTAAAACAAAAATTAAAAAGACAAAATGAAAACTGCTCATCAGATGAAGAGAGAAGTGTATCTGACACTTCAATGGATGCTACTATGGAGGTGGAACCAGGAATGGAATCCCCTCCTCACTTGCATCCAAAAATTAACAAAAACAGTGGTACGAAAATATTTTCTGCTTCATAATGGCTTGTCTAATATCATGGAACATACGTGGTCTTCGTTGTAACGTTTCTGATGTTAAATCTCTTATTGACATCCATCATCCTGTTTGCTTTGCTATCCAAGAGACACTCCTTAAACATGGCTCAAATTTATATGTAAATAACTACACTGTTATCAGAAAAGATTTAATAGTTGAAGGCCGCCCTCATGGAGGTGTTGCCCTTCTTGTTTCTCAGAACTATCCTTACAATAGACTTGATTTATGTACTGAACTCCAAGCTGTCGCTGTGCAAGTCCATATTAAAAAGTTGATTACAATATGCAGCCTATATCTACCTCCAAATACATCCATAGATCAAAGACAGCTTGATCTTCTACTAGAACAACTACCTGAACCATATATAATACTCGGAGACTTTAACGGCCATAGCCCTTTGTGGGGGAACTCAGATACCAACCCTCGGGGATTGCAAATTGAAAAACTGCTCCAAGATCATTCCATCTACTTACTTAACAATAGAGAAAATACTTACTTCCATGAACCCAGTGGCACATTTCATGCTCTTGATCTGGCCCTGTGTTCCCCTTCAACTTTCACATCTTTGAATTTTACAGTTGAAAATAATCTCTATAATAGTGATCATTTCCCTTTAATAGTTACTCTCTCTGATCAGTATTCTTGCAGCACTGAAAGACCTAGAACTTACAAACTTCACCAAGCAGATTGGGAAAAATTTACAATATTAGCAGAACTAAATGCAGACATGATATGCACACAAGATATAAACGAAGCCACGGAAAACATTACCAGAGCCATTGTGAAAGCAGCGGATATTAGTATCCCCAGAACATCTTTGAAGCCACCTAAATACCCAAAGCCTTGGTGGAATTCAGATTGTAGGCAAACACATAAAGATCAGAAAAAGGCATGGGATACTTTTCGTAGGTACCCCACACAAGATAATTTAATTGCTTTTAAGCGAGCCAGAGCCATCGCTCGAAAAACTCGAAAGCGTAGCCAGCATGAATCATGGAAGAATTACGTCTCAAGCATTACTCCGTCGACCAGCAGCCAAACCGTTTGGAAGAAAATCAAGAAAATATCAGGCACATATAATAATAATAATAGTCATCCTGTAATTCTTAACATTAATGGAAACATTATCAGTTCAGTACACGGTATTGCAAACCAGATAGCAACATCTTTTGCTGCTATTTCCAGCGCCAGCAGTTACACAGAACCTTTCCTATCTTATAAAAATACTTTTGAAAAGAAAAAACTGTCATTTCACACAGCGGAAACATATGAATACAACAATGATCTTACCCTCCACGAATTAAAATATGCTCTTTCCAAAACAAATGACACATGTTCAGGACCAGACAATATCTCATATAAAATGATAAAAAACCTATCTGATGATTCCTTAATAGTGATTTTAACATTATACAATAGAATCTGGAAAGAGAATGTTTTTCCGTCTTCTTGGCGGAAAGCTATCGTTATCCCCATTATTAAACCTGGAAAAGACCCCTCAAATCCATTCAACTATAGACCAATAGAACTCACTAATTGTCTTTGTAAATTGCTAGAAAAGATGATTAACAATAGATTAATTCACTACCTAGAAAAGAACCACTGTATTTCACCTTTCCAATCAGGTTTCCGTAAAGGAAGGTCAACCATCGACAACATCCTTTTGCTAGAGACGTCAGTTCGCAACGCTTTTCTGAGAAGAAATCATTTAGTGGCCATATGTTTTGATATCAAAAAAGCATATGATCGCACTTGGCGACATGGCATCATTTCTGATATTTTTAATCTTGGTCTACGTGGAAATCTTCCCAATTTTATTGTCAATTTCCTCAATCATCGAAGTTTTCAAGTAAAAATTTTAAATACTTTATCAAATGAGTTTGTCCAAGAAGAAGGGGTTCCACAGGGGAGTGTGTTAAGTGTGACACTGTTTAATATTAAGATTAACGAAATTCTTAATCAGCTGCCACCATCAGTCAAAGGATCCTTGTACGTCGATGACTTTATGATTTGGTGTCAGGGCAGGGATATCAGACATATAGAAAGACAGTTACAGATCTCTGTTAAAAACATTGAAAAATGGTGCAATAGAAATGGATATGATTTATCAGAAGAAAAATGTACATGCATGCATTTTTGTCGTAAAAGAAACTTTCATTCAGAGCCAGAAATTTACATTAATAGAAAATTAATTCCAGTCTCAGAAAACATAAAATATCTGGGAATTATTTTAGATAAAAAACTAACTTTCAAAGCACACATTCAATATTTAAGAGATAAATGCCTCAAAACCTTAAATATTCTTAAAGTTCTATCCAATAGTTCATGGGGAGCTGACAGATCTTCCATGCTCACCATCTACCGATCAATAATACGTTCAAGGTTAGACTATGGTGCAGTTGTTTATGGCGCCACCAGATTTTCCATCCTAAAAAAACTAGATCCAATTCATCATCAAGCCCTCAGATTATGTTCCGGAGCATTTAGAACTTCACCTGTCAATAGTTTATATGCTGACTGCCACGAACCATCTTTAAGTTTAAGACGCACACTCCTAGCTATGAAATATTACTTTAATTTAAAATTCATGAATCTTGAACCATATACCAACAATATCTTAAGTGATCAATTTACATTTCTATACCAAGCGCGACCTACGTGCATTCCTCCTTTGGGGATGCGCGTCCGTCAGTTGATGGAGAAATGGAATATGGAGGATTTTCCAGTGTCATCAGTCCATCATTTTGACATACCCCCATGGCAAAAAATAGCCTTCAATTTTAGAAATCCTTTTAAAACTTTTAATAAAAACAATATAAATAACAATGTTTTAAAGCAAATTTACCAAAATTTTAAATCAAATTACAAAAATTATCATTGTATTTATACTGATGGCTCCAAAGTAGATCATACAGATTATGTGGGATGTGCCCTTATTTATAATCAATATGTTGAAAGTTATAAATTGCATAAATTATTTTCTATATTTAGTGCTGAACTTCAAGCCATTTATTATGCCTTGTTACTTATAGAAAGACAAAAACTAAAGAAATCAATTATTTTCTCAGATTCTATGAGTAGTTTACAATCACTTGCATCTTTAAACATACAATCTCACCCATTTCAATCAAAAATTTTAAAATTACATAATGATCTTTCCTCTAAAGGGTACAAAATTATCTATTCCTATGTACCCAGTCATGTGGGAATTAAGGGAAATGAAGCTGCGGATCTTGCAGCAAAATCAGCTTCAAATTTGTCAAATGATCCAATTCCAATTAATGATATCAGAACTTCAATTCACTCAATAATGAATAAATTTTGGCAAAATCAATGGAATAGGGAAATACACAATAAACTCCATTCTGTAAAACCTAATCTTGGTGTTTGGAAGAGTCAGCATGCCAGAAGAGACAGTGTCATTCTAACACGTCTGCGTATAGGCCACACTCGCCTTACTCACCAACACCTGCTTAAGGGAGAGGATCCGCCTCTATGCATGAGATGCGACGTACCATTGAGTGTCCATCACATTTTAATTGACTGCCCTGCTTTAAATCATATTCGATCTCAAATTTTTAAGAATGATTTTAATCTACCTACGTTAATTGGAGCACACCCTGATCCCAATTTATTTCAATTTTTGCATATGACAAATATTTACAATCTTTTGTGAAAATGTAGTTTGGTTTTATATAATATATGTGCTTTCTGGAAATCTTGGTTTTATCTCAAATTGTCTATCTATTTATAAAACTGTGAATTTTTTTTAAACACGTGCTTTGAATCTAAATCTCTGTTTGGCGCAGTATGACCAATTAGGTTTTGTGCCATAAAATTCCAGTCAATCAATCAATCAACCTCAACCCAAAACCCAAGTGAATTATGCAACCGCTTTAAAGAAAGTATTTAAATCTGTAGAAACTCAAACACAAATATCTTGCCTACAGAATCAAAACAAAATAACTAAATCTACCTCTACTAATACCTCAAAAGATTCAGAAAAACAAACATCCAATGCATCTCTACCACCAAATAATAAATCTCGTCTGAACAGAACTATAAAACTTAACTTCAAAGAAAAAATAGCTCATAAAAAACAAATGTTGAAAGGAAAAAGCACGATTAAATCAAATGAAAAACAGTCGGATATGTCTGATTCTTCACCTATATCTTCGGATATAGGTGACATGGACATCGAAACTGGGATGGAAACTCCGCAAAACCTGGTGCCAAAAAGCGCCAAAATTTGCCTTAAAAATATTCCACATGCTTCTTAATGGCTTATTTACTATCCTGGAATGTACGCGGGTTTCGTACTAGTCTCGGTGATATAAAACACCTCATTAACCGTTTCCAACCAGCTTGTTTTGCCATACAAGAAACTTTTCTGAAACCCTGTGATTCAACTAAATTAAACTATTTTAATATTCAAAGAAAAGATTGTGTTGATAACAATAAAGCTAGTGGAGGAGTTATTTTGTTGACATCAAATAACCAGCCATCTTCTGTCCTCTCCTTAAATACAAATTTACAAGCGACGGCAGCTCAGGTTTTTTTAGGGAAACTTTTAACAATTTGCTCAGTTTATTTACCTCCAAATACCAATATAAACCAACAAGACATAGACCATCTAATTGATCAACTTCCGCAGCCTTTTATAATAATGGGAGACTTTAACAGCCATAATCCTCTATGGGGTAGTAATGACTGCAACCCCCGGGGAAAACAAATTGAAAACATCATTCAGAACCATAATCTATGCCTTCTAAACAATAAGCAACATACTTATTTCCATGAACCGTCTAGAACGTTCCGCCCAAAATGGGTACTTGAAAAACAGATCCAGACGATTAAAATTAAAAA
>Ga0181466_1000433_pt1 | contig 15738 bp, 19 predicted proteins | sample InSIn4gowninarea_FD_119078 | JGI IMG/M metagenome (GOLD analysis project Ga0181466, IMG submission 119078) | Clean room microbial communities from NASA Spacecraft Assembly Facility at Jet Propulsion Laboratory, Pasadena, California, USA -... ... | reverse complement strand
TTATCGTGCAAGCTAGTGATGTAAAGGAAGCATGACAAGTTATGCGAATACGGAGCTGTAGAGCACACCCTTGTCGTTGTGCACTGGGCACCAACGACGATGCAACTTCGACATAGGCAACGAGCAGCAAATGAATCAAGCGTTTGAATTCTACCTGAGTCGTCAGGCTAAAGACACCCGTCTCTGCACTCTGTCCATGCACAAGGTAGGAGGGCGCCTCTCCACAACCACATCTCAAATTCATGCACATTGTAGCAAAACAAAACCACTTTTTCCTTTGCGTCGTCATCGTCGAACACCCCACATATATCATTTCCAAACTTGTCTGGCCGTCCCTCCATGTATCTTGTGTTTCCGTCAACATGGATACGAAAAGGGCCGCCGCCCCCAGCCGACAGAAGAAGACAAAAAAGGAAAGTCATCATAAAGAGCCCATGACTTCGGAGATAACATACAAGAAGATTTGCTTGCAGCGCAATAACTCCGACGGACACCACCAAGCAAAGACATGTGCGTGAGTAAGTGAGCGAGTGACGTAGAGAAGAGGATCCACCTCCGTGGCGTCAGAGCGAGACCAAAGGAGATGGTAGTCATGATGGGTAGAACACAAGGAGAGAGAAGACAGGGATGAGAAGTATAGTGTTATGCTGTGCTTTGCAAGATAATGCTCGCTAGCAAGATGCGTATAGGTAGAGAGATCCGAATCATATACAGGAAGATAGGTGCTGCTGTTCCATTTTGCAACACCACAAAATCTAAGGAAGATGAGACGATAAGCCTCCATGGAGACACTTATCTCTGAGGAGATGTTAACGGCGAACGCTCGTCGCAGGGGATGCATTTCTGCTTACTCTGCCACGTCGCTGGTTGCCACCAGCGGCCTGTTGGTGCTGGGGTGGCATGTACATGCCGTATGGCGGGTACATGCCTGGCATGCCTTGGCCGGCGAGGTTAGCTGGCTGCATCATCGGTGATCCATTGAAGCTGCCAGGGCCCGCAACAGGTGAGGCGTTGCGATAAGCATCCATACCGGGAACCGGTGGCTGGAAGCCGTTCATTTGGGGGTAGAACTGACCCTGTCGGGCCAGGAGCTGCTGGTACTGCATCTGTTGCTGGTTGTTCATGGCCTGCATGTTTGGCATGTACATTGGTCCACCGCCCATCGGGTATTGCTCAAAGCCGTTGGAGTCCATGCTTGTCGTACGCTGAAGCGCGACAGGGTCATAGCCCGGGGGAGGAGGCTGGTAGAAGTTACCGGCATTTGCTGCTCCAGATGCAACGCTGTCCTTGGAAGCTGGTCGGGTGGCAGAGTGGTCACGAGGACCGGGTCCACCGCGGGTTGAAAGGCCCACCTCGTCCATGAGTCGCTTGTAGCCTTGTTGTGGCTGCGCCTTGATGCGTAGGAGCACATTGCGCACATTTTGTACGACATCTGCGCGAATTTGTTCATCAAAGAAGGGTGTGGTGAGTACCTTGAAGATCAAGGTAGCACCGCAGTTCTGATCAGCCAGGATGCTTTCCAGCACCTGGTCGTTTGGTGAGAAGAACAATGCCTGCAGGATGGTGTCGCGGGCTTCTGGCTCGTTACGCTGGTTGATGATCTTGAGAACGGTGAGGTATGCGACCTTGTGAGTGCAGAGGTGAACAATGTGCGGGACCAGACGAGGAGCCAGGACAGTGCGTCTCCTTGGGAAGGTGCAAGTGTCGAGGAACCAGGTCAGAAGTAGTGCACCGTTGGCGTTGGTCGCTAGTTGGACGCTGTGGAGAGCAATCGCAGCAGCCACCATTCGCTGCTGATCCTTGGTGGCGTAGTGGCTCTCCAGACAAGCTCGCATAGCGCGAGCACCGAATCGACCCTGCGCCAGATCCCATAGTCTGCCCAGCATAACCTCGAAGATGAAGCCATTGAACTGCTGGTACTTGAGGCATCCTTGCATGACGTAGTTACCGAACTGATCGAGGAAAAGCGCCATGGCGTATGGCTGAACAGCTTCAACAACCATTCTCTGCATCGTTTCCGACTTTGAGACATCGATGATCTTCTGGGCAGCCCAAGTTCCGTTCTTGTGAACTCCAATCTTGGCAAGGTGAGGAGCAATCTCGCGAAGCATTGCTTCCTTGGTGGGCTCTTCGCAGAATTCGAACAGCTTTTGCACGACGGTGTTGCCGAGATAGTCAGAAGACAACTCGGCGATCTCCGGGAGCATTGTCATGGCGATGTTCTCAATGTCTTCCTTTGAGCAAGAGCCGTTGTCGATGCGCTTGCGGATCTCGCGCAATCTAGGGGCGTCGTGGATGCGTGTGTGGCTTGGCTCCTCAACAGACGGAATCTCGTCAACATAGTTGTTGAATTGAACAGCCTTTTCGACCTTGGTAGAGATCCGCGACTGCTCTTCATCCGTAGCACCCAAGTCTTTTACGATCTGGATGATGTCGTTGCGGATATCGCTGAGCTCTGGAGTAACCAAAGGCACGTTCGCAGGAATGCTGTTCATCTTCGCAGTCGAAGCGGCACCAGTCAGGCCTTCAGCTTGACCCTTGGAGAGTGGATCAGGGCTTGGGGAAGGGAACAGGCCGTTGTGACCGGGGGTGGCTGCCGCACTCGGGATCTTAGCGTAGCCGATACGGACGGGACCAGCACCTGGGAAGATCTCCTTTCCGTTCAAAGTTGACTTGGCCTGGATAGCGCTTTCGAGGTTTTCATAGTTGACAAAACCACAGTTCTTGTGGGTAAGAACTCGTGTAGACTCAATGCCACCGTACTGAGCGAAGATAACTTGGAGTGATGAGACGGTGGTTGAAGAGGGGATATTGCCAAGCCAGAGGGACCGAGTGGGCCCTTCCAAAGTTCCGTCATCTCCCAAGTTGGAGCCCGGCAGATGCAGCTTCTTGACGGCTTCGGTGAGGTTGTACTCAGCATCCTCTGTCATGTCGCCGGATCCCATACCATTGTCGAATCGACCCATGGCAGGCAGGTAGGGTCGCATACCACCTCGCGATGGAGCGTCAAGCACACCGGCGGTGCGAGCTCTTGGGCGCGCGTTAGATGCCATATTGGCGAAGGCCTGAACCTCAAGATTGTGCTGGCGAACGGCTTCGTGGATGAGGAGTGCATTTGCCTCAGCGGGAGTGATAGCACCGCTGTAGGCGCCATACTGGTCCTCCTCATCCTCTGCGTACTTCTCTTTCGCGTTGACAGAGTAGGAGCGGAAGCGGTTCGCACTGTTGGAGCTCTGGCTGTTTGCATTGCGCTGGCTTTCAAGCAAGAGCTCAATGTCTGACGGAGCCAAAGTAGCTCGTGCAGGCTGGGGAGTGTCAACTAAACCAAGGTAATCAAGGGTCTTGACATCCGTGTCCGCAAGTGAGTCGCGAGAGAACGAAGACCTGGGCGAGCCTTGGCCGTTTGAAGGAACCGAGGCAATGCTCTGGAGAGTGCTACTACGGTCACGTTGGTTCGACCATCCGTTGGAGAAGATTGGGTTTCCAAAGGGTGAGGTAGATGGTGGAAGGTAGCCCGGTCGTTGGGGCATTGAACCAGCACGGAGGCGTGAAAGGAGTGCAGACTTGGCGGCAGCGTTTGTAGAGCCGAGGGCGCTGAAGCTCGAGCTGTCGGTTGGTGTACCTGGGCTAGGCTTGAAGGGACTGGTAGAAGGTGTTGGCCGCGAGCTCTTTGGGAGGAGCGAGGCGCCAGACATGAGCCCCGGGGGTGCAGCGGACGGAGAGAAGCGCGAAGGAAGAGTTCCAGCGCGGGCACGGCGGCCTGAAGAGGGTGCAGCTGACGAGGTGTCTGGCATGGCGTTGTTGAAGTCGGGGAAGCTGAGGTTCTCGCTGTTGGGAGACTCTGGGATGGTCTCACGCAACGGGGTCGAGTTACCGCTAGTAGGTGGCCCCCACATCTGCGGATTCAAGCCCTCCTGTGCTTGGATCTCGCGTGCACTGTGACGGGGTTAGCTCGAGTTGTGCCATGTTTCAGGGTGCGACAAACCGTTTGGAAAATAGTCTCCCGCCATAGTCATGCGAGGGGGATCCGGCGCCCAACCTGATGCCCGCGGCGGCGGTGCCGAGTGGGTTGGAGGGGTTCCCAGAATAGCGGAGAGAGCCGGTGTTGGGAGGCTCGCCGACAGGCGACGTGTTACCAGTCGAAGAGCCCGAGTGCGGGGGCTGGGGCAACTGGGGGATGTAGTTGAGGTTGATGTGGTGTTCGGGGCGGTTGGAGGGGGGAGCCATTATGGATTACAGACGCTGTGGTAACGGCGATAATCTAATTGGGGAAAGATGGTCGTAGTGACTCGGTTACCAAAGCCAGGGTAATTGTGAAAGACGCAGGTTGGTGCCGGCCAAAGGAATGTGAGGCGGAGGGATTATTGCCAGTTGCCAGCGAAGACACCCGTTGGATCCAGTCCGGATGATGCGCGTCGGTACAGCTCAATTGCGTGCCGAGTACGGGGGACGCACAGCTCTGGGCGATGGTGCAGCAGACGAGAAGCTGGCCAGATGCGCGTGGTTGCAGGCTGAAACTAGGCCACGGGTCTCTGGGCGGGTGTGTATAGAGGCAGTGGTGCCGTCGCCTAGAAGGATGGGTGCCGATAAAGAGTGACGGAGCGATGCCGCAGGGCGCACTCGAGGGGACGGTCGCGGGCCGACGGGGTGGGTGGATTATGGTACTGGAACTGTACAGCAGGCGGGCGGAATAGACAGATCACCGGAGTGCCTGGAGAACAGAAGTAATATGGATTAGGCAGATGGCAGATTAAGCATTCGAGCTCATGGATCGGGGCCTCAAGCTAATTGTCGCTACAGAGAGTGGCGGAGGGGGGAGGGAGCGATGAGCAATGTGATGCGCGGTGGGAGGACTGGGTGAGGTTTCGCTTGATAGAAATGGGGAGCCAGGCCAGGAACACGAGGGAACTAGCTCGATTGGGGTCGTGCGGCCAGGACAAGCACGTTACAGGTTACGGCCACGATCTGCGCCGTCGGCTGCTGTTGCTTCGGCTGCTACTACTATCGAGAGGCTGACGTTCGACGCTGGATGCGAGTCTGCCAGTACACGGCAGCAGCGCATTGCTTTTGTACGGATTTCAGGGGCTTGAAGCTGGCCTGCCTCTCCTGCAATTCTGGCCTTAGTGGGTGGCCGCGGAAGAGCGCAGCCCATGCCCGCAACGTCTGAAACACAGAGGCGCGTCGAGAAAGTCCGTCACTCCAGAATCTGACGTGGACACTCTGTGCCTCTGCCCTGCTGCGCGACGTGATTGGCCGGCTGCTGCTAAAACGGACTCTTGTGCAGTTGGGGTCCCGCATGCACGAAGTCGTGCCTATCAAACTCTGCTTCTCCACGACGCGGCACTGCAACTTCTTCTCTAGCATGGTGATAGTATACAGCTGCCTAGTCGAAACATGTTTCCTTGAATCCGCCTTCTAGAAGAGCACACATTTCAAACCACCCCAAGCAGATACCGTGCACATGGCATAATGCCGCGTGCCATCACGGTAGACAGCTCGACGTGACATGCAGTCCCAAAGCGATTAGTGAGGCGTTGACAGGCCATGGTGCGGAACCTTGGGACGGCCGTTTATCAATCATACGCACGCTATGTTTCAGGCCCAGAGAGCCAGGCCAAGCATTTGCCCGCTGACTTGGCGACCATCTCTCGAATCGCTCGTCGCGTCATTCCGAGGCGCGTGCCCGCCTTTGTTCTCCACGCACACCCAGCAACGAGCCGGCGATGCTATCGCGACCCTTCAACGGCCCATGAAACAACCCGCCCGTCGCGCATAATCTCGCATCTCTAGATACGGGCGACATAGCACATAGCCAATCCTGCTGCTGCATACCGTCTAACGGCTCCCTCCACATTCGGAGCGCATAATTCCTATCTGATGGAACACTTCTGGAAAAACGTCTCCCGACCCTAGACGCCTGTCCGCGCCGCCCATCTGCGCGTCCGACTTGCTCTGCCTCAGGCCCCCGTCTACCCTGCACCCTTGCTCATCTGCACCTTCCCCGCCCACCGTCGTGCCTGCCGTCCACCATCTCACCACCCACCATGTCTGTGGAGCCACCCGAAATGGTCATGGAAGATGCCACGCCATCCGACCGCCATGACCAGTCTTCAGCTTCTGAGGATGAGAGTGAGGAGGAGGCGCCCGCAGAGCTCATGGTCACGTCCAGAGCCCGGCGAGCAAATGCAGGCAATCGCATGTCCACCCTGCTCGCCAAATCGGCCGAAGAGGAAGAGTGGGGAGAGGAATGGGAAGAAGCCCCCAATGAAGAGGAATTCCAGGGCGACGATATCAATGAGCAGGAAGACTACAACATGGACTCGTCGTCCTCGGAAGAAGACGAGGGCGGCGCAGATGACGACGATGCGGGCGAGAAGGAGCTGCGCAAAGCCGAGCGCCAAGAGAGGAACAAAAAGCGCAAAGCCACGACGAACCCCTTCACTGCGCGAGTCGTCGCAGCTGCGCGCAAGAAAGTCAAGCTCGATGTCCCCCGCACACAATCGCCCTCGCTTGCCCCGCCACGGCCGAAGAAGAAATCTGAGCGCGCATCATGGCTACCCACAGAGGAGGATGGTCCCGTCCGCATGTCCAATCGAAAGCAGACCATGGCGAACAAGGACGCTACATTGGCCAAGCTCAAGGAAAAAGACAGGAGGCGCGATGACACCCTAGCCATGATGAAGGCTGCCGAAGCTCGGAAGTTGAAGTCAAAGGAAAAGCCATTGACACAGGCTGAGAGGCTTGCTGAGGCCGCTCGTAATGAGCGCATAAACAAGAAGACACTGCATAGATGGGAAGAGGCCGAGGAGGCAAGGGCAGCTGAGCGACAGGCCAAGATAGATGCCCTAAAGAACCGCCAGATCGACGGGCCCTTTTACCGCTACTACAGCGGACCGGGCGTATGGGTAGATGACAAGCTCAAGTACACGGGCAAAGATGCACCGACGCTCGAGCAACTAGAAGAGAAGCTCAACAAGGAGGTGGTAGCCGCAGACGCACCATCTGCTCAACCAGAGTCGGCAGTGGAGCAAGCGGACGGCTCAACACAACCACCCATACAGCCACCTGAAAGCCATGCTGACGATAGTCAACCCGCGTTCGGCACCCTAGCCCAGATGGAACCCTCGATAAGCTCCTCACTTATGCCCACCATACCTGCGACTCTACCACCGCAACAAGATTCGTCACAGTTGCCATGGACTACAGCAGCGTCCCAAGGCGGGGACGTGTTCATGGGTTCTCACGGCATGTCAATGTCAAACAGCGTAATGTTTGCACCGCCAAGTCAAGACTCATTTCTCTTTGGCATCGACCAATACGCCCAGAGTCAACAGTCACAGCCGAATCCTGGCGATCTCCCCCCAAACCCCTTCACACAAGCCTCGCCATTCCAGCAGCAATTTACAGCCTCCCAGTCTCCCTTTTCACAACCTCCACAACACCCGCTCAACGACCCGTCGCTACCACAACAAAACGGCAACTCAGCAATCGGTACCCAGGCGCTCCTCACTCAGTTCCAAAAACCCGCCTTACCCCCCGCACCACCACGGCGAAAAGTCATCCGTCGCGCCCTCCGAAACCTGCTCATCCTCTCCAACTTCCCCAACCTCGAAGCCCCAGCCCCGACATCCTCGCGCGCCAGAACAGCCGCCTCTGTGCTCAAGGAAAAAGACAGATCAGCGCTGGTACAGCTCTACACCGCACTCTTCGACTGGACGCCCGCAGAAGCTACAAACTACATCCAACAAACCCTCATCGCGCCTCCCAAACCGCCGAGGAAGAACGCCGCACCCAAAGCCGAATCCGAAATCGTGCTCAAACCAGGCCAGAAACTATGCCCCATCACAAACACCATTGCGCGCTACCGCGACCCTGAGACGGGCATTGCATATCGCGACGCGCGCGCTTTTGGCGTGCTGAGAGGCGTGGTCGGCGGCGGGTTTATCTGGAGCGGCGATCTAGGCTGTTATGTGGGAGGCAGGGCGAAGCCGCTGGAGAGTATGGGTGGCAAAGGGTTTCTGGGTATGCCGCCGGCGAAGAATGTGCCGAGGCGGTTTTGGGAAATGTCTAGTTCGAGGGCGAATAAGAAGAGTATGCCGCCTCCGTCGACTCATGCTGTTCCTCCACCGCAGACACCGACGCCGGCTACACAGGGGGTGGGCGTCGTGGGTGAGCAGATGAAGGGTCAGACGCCGGCTCAGGAACAGGCACAGGGTGGGAGTGATGGGGGTGCGGTTGCTACGGCAGCACCACCGATGGGTGGGCAACAGAGTCCTGCGCCAGTCAAGGCTGAGACGAACGCTGCTTCTTCATAGGCACCGACGGCATGGTGGATATTTATGTAATCCTTGTATAATAATGAAAAGAACTACAAATCGTAATGAGCAACTTCTGGCAGTGTAGTGTTGTGGAATCATGTTGAATGATGTGGATAGTCCAGACATCACAGTGCAAGGACATAGTCTAACCGTTACGAATACCCATGTAAATGGGCCAGCATCGGCCACTGTTAAACCGAGGTATAGGAGATAATCAACAGGCCTCACAGATGTATGCAAACCAACAGACACAGCCATGCAGAATTGTCGACAAGTTGGCAAAGGGGCGGATGAATTGGAGGATCGTAAAGTCCATGATATGCATTGATGGTTAGCAGACAATTGATCTCAAACGCCATCCGTCTTGTCGTTCCCATCCGCAAGAGTTTTTCAGGCGATCGTAGATAAACATGCCGATGCCTGCAGAAACAACTCCGTATCCACCATGATGAAGAAGCAGGCGGAACAGTAGTTCCAGAGAAACCGCCACTCGACCCCGGCCATGACCTTCGTAGTCATCATCAGAGTGCACCCGCTTATTTCTTGTCCTTCTTCGCGCCACCCTTGGCCTTGGCTGTGCCCCGGAACTCCTTCATCCTGTTCTTGCGCTGCTTGCCTGTTGCCCTAGTCAGTATGTGTCCTCTGTGTGTGCATCCTACACCACTGTCCATAGCCATTGCTTTATCCACAACACCATGTATAGGACCGACGAGGAAAACGTACGCTGCTGCCTGCTGGCCTTCTCGACCTTGGTGGCCATGCCGTATCGTACTAGCCTGTAGCGGGGCTCGAACTTCTTCATGGCCTCGGCGCTGTCGTAGATGAGGGCAAAGCCGGTGCTCTTGCCGCCACCAAAGTGTGTCTTGAAACCGAAGACGGAGACATCGTCCTTCTTGGCCTTGTAGAGCTCACCGAGCTTGCCACGGAGCTCGTCCTTGGAAACGTTGGCGCGGTTGGGGTGGAGGACATCGCTATACAGAAATTCCCGTCAGACTCAACTTCCACCACGAACACGTGCCCGCTGTTTTTGATTCCTGGCAAACTTACACGACCATCTGACGACGTCCGAGGAGAGGGTTGCGGATGAACTTGCGCGTGCGCAGAGTAACTTGAGAGTCGGCCATGGTGGATGAAATTCGACCTGCAGCCACCGCTGTTAGACGTCGTGCACAATTGCGAGAGGGCGAGCAGGTTTGTAGAATGGACGTACTGGACAGAGATCGATCCTGCTGTTGTCGATTCGGCGTGGTTAGCTGGCGGCGGGATGGAGATGTCGAATTTGCGGTGCGTCGTGTCGGCGGTCGGCGGTGCGCCTGCCTCGCTTAGACTGCCAAGGCGCCCCGCTGCAAAATTAGGTAAGCCGTGGGCAGGAACACTTTCTGACGATGAGGCAGAGGGCGCTGGCACTTTGAAAACGTTTTCTTTCACGATTACCTAGCGAGTTGGAAGTAACGAGGCTATCAAGACTCTACTCAAAAATCCTTGTTATGGATAGTCCGGCACAGCTTTCGCAGCTGCGCATCTTGCAACGCCAGTACTTCCAGCTGGTCGAGCCGAATCAGCTGAGATGGCCGGACGATGCAACCTTGAAGAAGCCCGAGGTGCAGTCGTGGTTGTTCACCAACTTGTTCGACCCAGCCAAAGTTACTTCTCCGCCGCCAGATCGCTATCAGCTTAGGTTCCTAAAAGAACTCGTCTCAAAACTCGAGCGGTCCATCACTGACCCTGAGGAGGATGTACGGTCTCCTATCTCTTCGTCGTCGTTTCTGCTCTTGCTACTTCCAGCCATGTACGATATCAAAGTAGACTCGCTCTATAGGAAGCAATTCGTCCCAGCATTCGCTGACCTCCGCCTGCTCTCTTTATATAGGAAATCTCAGATGATCTTATGGAATCCATGACCACCTTACTTACAGCTAATCTGCCCTCTGAAGCCGATGCCGCTCAGCAAAAGGCGTTTGTGACGTACTCGTTCCCTCGTCCGTCGACTGACGACAGCGCTTCCGATGAGCGTGCTGTAACGTTATTGGAAGCTCGCTCCGTTATTTCCTCGTCCGGAACGACTGGTCTGAGGACATGGGAAGCCGCTTTACTCCTCGGATCCTTCCTTGCATCCGAGACTGGCCGAGCATCCATCGAGGGGAAGAGGATCTTCGAACTTGGCGCGGGGACTGGTATGCTCTCCATCCTCTGCGCCAAGCACCTAGGTGTAGCGGGTATCGTAGCTACTGATGGCGATGAAGCTGTGGTCGACGCTATCAAAACAAACCTCTTCCTGAACGGACTCGACGTCAATGACGCCTCTGGTTGCCAAGTGCGTACTGCGGCTCTCAAGTGGGGCTATCCGGTCGACGCAGCAACGTTTCCAGAGGACTATGGCATGGAGGTGCCAGACATTGTGTTGGGGGCAGACGTCGTAAGCTACCATGACTGCATTGTTGCGGAGAAGTGGGTTTGACAACGTTGCAGACCTACGACAAGACCGTCATACCGCGCCTAGTCTCGACCCTGAGAGAATTCTTCGAGCTGAATCCGGCGCTCCGAGCGTTCATGTCTGCGACGATTCGCAACGAGCAGACGTTCGAGACTTTCCTGAACGCGTGTAGTGGGTCTCTCTGCTTCCTGTTTTGCTGCCGAAGTTACGACATCGGGTGAGCACTCGCTGACTATTGTGGGGTAGAGCGGAACAGGTTCGGTTTCGAGCAGGTTAATTGCCCACCGGTGCCTGAACATGGACAGGACGGCCCGTTTTATCCAACATCAACTCCGATCCAAGTATGGTGTATCACGGGCGGCCAGAACACGGATGACCCATTTGCTGTTTGAGATGAATTGCGAGAGAGAAAACTCTTGACCGACACGTGTAAGCTAGGGCTGCGGGTACGCACACTGTGGCGATCGTGGATTGCCGCAGGCGGTAAGGTCTCAGGGTTGGGGTGTGACAGAGTTTTTGATGATTCACGATGCTCGAGACGGTGAGTGCTCTGATCCCGAAGATCTCGTTGGTTCTCATATTGCGCGGACGCTAGGATAGAGTTACGCGAGTAGAAAACAAAATGGACCCGCATCGTCTAATGCACAGTCAAAAAGCCGCTCCAGCACAAGTCGCTGCTTCAGGCTTGCAAATTATAGGCAGGGAAGAGAACGACGTGTGGCGGCTTGGGAGCCGATAGGTGAGATTATGGGGCTGCTAAACACAATGTGCCGACGACGGAGCCGTGACTCGATGAATGGACAGGCAGGCAGCGAAAAGCGCCGGATTACCGCATCAAGCAGGCTGTGAGACAATTCGCAATATGGCTTCATTGTGTTGAGCAAGCTCGCAAACACACGGGCAATGACGAAAGTGGTTGTGCGGCAGCGGCACAGATACGCACCCGAATGGACAGTGGTGTGGCGGCGTGTAGTATGGTACCCGCTGCAAGTCGTACCGAAGTCCGCAACAACGTGGACCTTGTATGGACCTTGTAAACCTTCAGGCTTCCGCCGTGTGCATGCTTCGGCCCGCCATTCGCTGCACCTTCGATACCCCGATGCAGTGCGCATACACTGTGATGGCTAGTTGTGCAGCCCTCACCCTCACCCTCACCCTCACGACGCGCGCTGCTCAGGCTGCAAAGGGCGAAATTAAATTAACAAAAAGGCACCGTAGTGGATGTGTGGGTGGGGGGCGCAGGCGCGAGGAGTCAGCGCCCAGCGGCACCGGCATTGCGTGCTGGATGATATCAACGGCTCTATCGTGATCGCTATCACGAATCATTCCCCACACGCCCAAGCAGCCATATCCCGACGGTATAACTAGGGCCGTCGTCGTCAACCACAACGTTCTAGAACTGCACATCGGTTCTCGCAGCCGCCGCGCTCGTAATTACTTATTGACCGCAGCCTCCCTCCCTCGACTCGATTGTTATCACTGTTATCGATCCCGGATCCATTGCTTGTTTTACTGCCGCTGAAAGCCGCTGGCCTTCTGGAAATACTCGGCTCTTCTCTACTCACCCAAGACGCCCCCCAGCCCACCAAGTTCCACACTCTCCCGTTCCAGCCCTGTCCGCAGATCGTGTCCGGACCGTCACTGTGTGTGCCTGTCTCTGCCCTCCCGTCGCCCGACGTCGCACATCCCTTATCTACCTCAATGTAAGTTTGTTGTCCATTGTCTACCATACAGACCGCACTCCGGCGTCGCATCTGTCCTCGCTGTTGTTTTTTTCGTCCAAGATTGTTGCCGGTGATCGTCACTCTGTGCGCGCAATCCGTGTTCTCGAACGTCTAGATAGCAGCCTCAATAGTGTGTTCCTGGCTAAAACCATGGCGCAGTGCCCGACGCGATAAGGATTCTAAACAAAGCCACGCACGAACCTTCCGTCATATCCCAAGTGTCACCGCTTCTTCGCCGCCTGGTCGTCTCCAGCCTGTGACAATATCGCGCACCGTGCGCGATTATCAAAGTGAGGCTTTTAACCTTTTAAACTTCACCGACATCCATAATGGCCACGCATCACGTTCGTCACCCGTCTCATACTTCCAAAAAGTCGCAGCCAGCGCACGCACGGCCCTCCCGGCCTCTGTCAAAGCGCGCTCATTCCCACGGAGCCAAGACTGCCTCCAAAGCCGTTCATTACAAAGACGTCGAGACCGACGACGACGAAGACTCAATGGCTGTGAGCTTCCTGAACTACTGGTATGTGTTCCTGCTGTCTTGTTTTTCCAGCCACAGCTTACTGACATGGTGACTCAGCACCGTTTGCGAGAAGCAAATCATTGTTCCCAGCAACACTGTGCTCTACTGCTCAGAAAGGTATGGCATCTCCACCACCCCATCACGCACAGACCACCACTAACATGCACCCTCAGCTGCAAGAAGAAGGACACCGACAAGAGCCTTACCTATTCATACGATCATTACTCGCCACCAACAACCCCTTTCGCCAACTTCACCTTTGACGACCTCGCCTTCCGCGACATTGTACCCCAACGCTCGCCCACTCAGCCAGACTCAAAACGCTCATCATGTGCCTTCTCCGACACATCGTCGGACGATAACAGTGATGACCGATATCACTCCGAGGCATCAGCATACCTGCGCAAGTTCCAGTCAACACCTGCCTACTCACCTGATACCGTACGACAATACCGACCCCGCTACAACCGCGCGTCAACCTCACAATACAGCTTTAGCGCCGCACCTTCGCTGTCCCATACACCTGCTTCCTCCGTAAGCTATTCGCTTCCATATACCCCCGCTACCCGACCTCTTCCTCCTAGGACGAAGCCGTCGCATAGCGGGTCGTATGGTGCCAATGCCAAGTCAATCGATCTCGTCACACCTCTGACGGCTCCTTCAAGTCCCAAGTCAAGTCCCAAGTCATACTCGCACAAGTCGCCGGCTATCTCGAGGACATCAACAAGCACTATTGAAGGCGAGATCATCTACGCAAAGTCGCCTGTCCCTGAGCCTTCCATCGCTAGCGGTAGTCTTGGTCGCCTGCTTGCTTCAACACCTCGTTAAGAGGTGCAGGCAACGTCGTCACGACTTGCCTTTTAAGTTTCTCCACGTGTCTTTTCTAATATCAATATCTCTGCAAAGGGGTTTTTCTGCTATGCAGGCGTAGCTGTTGGGGCTTATGGCGGACGCATGTCTTCCCTCTCCCTCTCACCACACACACAAAAGTTCTCCAGCGATATACCAAGAATTGTTTTTTATTGTTCTCATTAGATCTCTTCACACTATGGATAGAGATAGTGGTAGTGTTGAATGACGACTCCAAGGGATGGATGACTGGTACCGTAGCATCTTAGATAGCTTATGACGAATCGATGATATACATCACGCAATATGCTGTTTTCGTTTTCAAGAATTCTGTTGGATGGGTTGGCATGACGCTTGATGACGTGACCGCTGACGTCCGCTACAGATGTTAGACAGACCCCGCGGATCGATCCCTTATTTCACTTGCCATATCAGGCTGCAGCATCTAGAACCATGGTTGATGCCCCTTTGACATTCGCGTAGATCTGGAACTGTGGCGCATTCGTGCCGAGATTTTCCCTTCTCCCCCCCCCCCCTTTTACCATCGATACTAGCCTAGGTGAGGTATTTGTATCCTTGAAACTAACGCTGCGCTAAAGGCCCTCTATTCTTTCACACCACAATCGAAAGTATAATCAGAGACGGCGTGCATCACAAGAGACATTCGTCACTACCCTTCCTCATATCGTCCGCCGCAAACTGAGCGTTGAGATAGCTACTAATCTCATCCACCCACGCCTATCGTGCACGATTAAATTCCGCAGCGCATCATCCATACCGCCAATCCATACGATCTGCAGACCAACAGAACCCCTATCGAAGCAGCAAACTCGAACAAAAGCAAAGCAGGACAAGACGCAAGTGATGCTTATACATGCTTAAGCGTCCCGGTATCTTGCTTTCAAGCTTTGCGACGCGCATCTCCTGCAGGAAGTCAGCGATCCCAGAAGCTTATAGTTGCGAGGTTTGTTGTTTTTTTGTAGAAAAGCTTGTTAGAGTTTCTTTCCTGCTTTAGGCAGTGTTTCCCTGGGAATCGACGGGGTGGGTTGGAGTTTGGTCCGGGGTAAGGGGGGTCGGGTCTAGCGGTAGCTGCCTGTTTCATCTACCCTGTGTTCTTTTTTAGGTGCGGGGATTTGGGTTTGGGGGTAGGTACGCAGTTGGACGTCGAGGGGGTTAGTGGGCTTGGATATTTTGGGTGACTTTGATGGGTAACCTTGATAAGTGCACTGATGGTGGAGTAGAAGTGTTAGCGAAAGGGCGGAGATCCTCTGGGGAATCGCTTTGTGGTACGCTAGCGCTGAGGGTGACTTCGTTCGCTCGTGTACAAACATCTTGTTGAGCCACAGAATGTGTAGAGAGGTAGGCTCAGACTACTAGGCTTGGTACGACATGTATTTAACCACAGATATCCTCAATAGAGGGGGGTTTGCAATTGGAGTGGAGAGCCATTTTGTCGTTTGAGCACGTTCACATCAAATGGACCAAGCGAGTATAACAATTAAGGATAGTAGTCTCTTGCATTACTTCATTAAGGAGTGTGTATGTCTAAACGCCGCCATATGCTTTGAAACCTTGCGCTATGCCAATATCAATAAATCAAACACCTGCTGAATAAACATTATCGCGTACTCGTCATCGTACTCTGAATCTTCCATATTTTCATGACCCATTGTCTAGAGACCGCAGTTGCTGACAGCGACCTGAGCGTACTGAGCGTCGATGCGACCAAGGGCAGCAGCCTGGTTGTTGGTGAGCTCATCCATTGCGCCCTTGGCGAGGTTGAAGCCGTTGGCGGTGTGGTCCACAGCAAGGACGTAGACGGTCTTTCCGTTGTAAGTGACGCCGGAGTGCGGTCTGTATGGTAGACAATGGACAACAAACTTACATTGA
>Ga0181466_1000405_pt1 | contig 15763 bp, 15 predicted proteins | sample InSIn4gowninarea_FD_119078 | JGI IMG/M metagenome (GOLD analysis project Ga0181466, IMG submission 119078) | Clean room microbial communities from NASA Spacecraft Assembly Facility at Jet Propulsion Laboratory, Pasadena, California, USA -... ... | reverse complement strand
ACAAAGATTTGAAAAAATTATTTCACATTGGTGCAGTATCAGCCATCACACATTACCCTGAATTTAGAGACTATTATGAGCGTAAAGTAAAAGAAGGCAAACACGAGCTGTCAGTAATAAATGCTATCAGAAGTAAAATAGCCTTAAGAGCAGTAGCGGTTGTTAATAACCAGAAGAGGTATGTGAATAAGTATAAAAAAGCAGCCTAAAATGTTTACAAAAAAAACAGCAAAAAAGTCTGGTTATATCATAGCAATCGCACTCTTGTACGGCAAATCATTTAGCAGCTTTTCTCACACTTTTTTCGGGCTAAGCAGTTTTTATCTGCGTAAGTTATTCAGAAACTTTTATTAAGATATCAGGCGCCGGTTAAATAAAAGAAGTGCAGTTTTTTAAAACTAAGTCATTGCCTGATAAACTATGAGGCCCATAACGTATGCAAGAAAGGTCATGTAAAACAGTTGGATCAGCGGCCATTTCCATGTTTTTGTTTCTCTTTTCACTACAGCAAGCGTGCTCATACATTGCATTGCCAATACATAAAACACCATCAGGCTAAGGCCTGTTGCAAGGGTGTACACTTTGGTTCCGTCGGTGCGACGCGCACTGCTCATTTTTTGTCGCAACGAAGTATTTTCATTGTCTTCTTCCACACTGTATAGCGTTGCCATAGTTCCCACAAATACTTCGCGCGCAGCAATAGAAGTGATTAGTGAAATGCCTATTTTCCAATCGTAGCCCAATGGTGAAATGGCAGGCTCTATGGTTCTGCCGAGGATGCCTGCATAGCTGTTCTGCAGTTTTTCAGAGCGATATTCTCTTTGCAGTTCACTCTTATCAGCTCCGGGTTGCTGTTGCAACTTCTCATATTTTGCAGTAAGCCGGTTCATTCGGTTAGATGGTCCGTAGCTGCTTAAAAACCACAAGAGCAAGCTTATCACCATAATTACTTTCCCGGCATCGCGTACAAATATTTTTGCCTTTTCTATCATGGTAACGCCTACATTTTTCCAGCGAGGAGCGCGGTAAGCAGGTAATTCTAAAATAAAAAAGCTTTTTTCCTTTAATTTAATAATAACCTTAAAAACATAACTCACTATAAGCGCCATTACAATTCCAAGCAAATACAATCCCATCATTACCAGGCCTTGCAGGCTTAAAACGCCAAAAAAGAATTTGTTTGGGATAACCAGGCTGATAAGTATCGTGTACACAGGAAGGCGCGCGCTGCAGCTCATTAGCGGCGTAACCAATATTGTTAAAAGTCTTTCTTTGCGGTTTTCTATGCTTCTTGCGCTCATAATTGCAGGTACGGCGCATGCAAATCCACTGATCATAGGCATTACGCTTTTGCCGTTTAGACCCACTTTTCGCATCAGCTTATCACTTAAAAAACTGATTCGCGCCATATAACCGGTATCTTCCAAAATAGTAACAAGGCCAAAAAGTATCATGATCTGCGGAACAAAGACTAAAATGCCGCTAAGCCCGGCAATAAAACCGTTTATAAGCAAATCGCTCCACCAAACTTGAGGAAGTATGCTATTTAACGAACTGCTAAGTGTTGTAAACGTCCACTCGATCGCATTCATGGGATAAGCTGCCAGCCAGAAAATGCTTTGAAATAACAGGAACAGCACAGCCAGTAAAATAATATATCCCCAGGTGCGGTGAAGCAGGATATTATCGAGCTTTTCGGTAAACAATTTTCGCTGAACAGGATCTTCTTCCACCACGCTTTGCTGCATTATTTGCCTTATGCGGCTGTAGCGCTGCATTATTTCTTCAGCCTGCAGGCGGGTAGGATTAAAATTATTAGCAACTTCTATGCTTTCTACCTTATCCTGTATGTCTGCCGCAAGCGGAAAATTTTCATGATTGATAAGATAATGAACAGACGAATAATCACTTAACGCAGGAAATACTTTTTGAATATCGTTTACAGCATCTTCCGCCAACACTTTTACATTAATAAAATCACGTGAAGGTGGCCTGTATTGTTGATTTGCCGTTTGAACAAGCACTTTTTTTAGTTGCGGCAAACCTTTATTTTTTCTTGGATTTATTGACACCACCGGCACTCCCAATTCTCTTTCCAATTCTTCCAGGTCTATTTTAATACCTTTTTTTGCAGCCAGGTCAGTCATTGTCAGGGCAACTACAACCGGTATTTTAAGATCAATTATCTGTGAGCAGAACAATAAATTACGCTTGAGATTGCTCGCATCAGCCACCAATACCACCATGTCAGGACGAATAGTGCTATCAACATTCATCAAAACTTTATAAGACACCCATTCATCTGTCCGCCGCGGATAAAGGCTGTATGTGCCGGGAAGATCAATTATATTGGCAGCAAAACCAGGTTCCAGGGCACAAATTCCTGTTTTTTTATCAACAGTAACGCCGGGAAAATTTCCCACTTTTTGATTTAATCCCGTAAGCGCATTGAATAAAGAAGATTTACCACTATTAGGATTGCCGACAAGCGCTATGTTAAGGTGAGAATTACGCATTTGTTAATCTGCAAAAGTAAAATGAACCATGATTCGTGTGTTACGAAATCGGGAGTTTTAAACAAGGTATAACAGTTTAGATATTCACAAGCAGTTATTATTTGCGATATTCTTTGTGTAATTACTTATTTATTACAGTTAATTGAAAAGTTACCTGCTTTCTTCCATATACTTTGCTGTTGCTTCAAGCGTTTTATAAAATTCTTCACCGTACTTTCTTATAATGGCTTCTTTTAAAAAAATATGCACCGGCACCTTTAGTTTTTTTCCAAGTTTGCATGCAGCAGCACAAAGGTCTTCGCGGGGTTCGTAGTTTACATAATCCCTTTTCCCATCCTTGCTTTTTTTTATTCTTATCGGAAAAAGGTGACAACTTATTGGCTTTTTCCAGCTTATTTTGCCATCATTGTAAGCCTGTTCGATCGCGCATTTTATGATGCCTTGCTTATCGCGATAACCATAGGCACAAATACCACTGTTAACCGTAGGTGTTACCCATCCAAATTCGCGGTCATAAACATATTTACCTGCTTTTTCAATTGCCTGTATTCCTTCTGCTGTCATGTATTCTTTCACCTCGTCGTAACAATCAATAAGGTGATTCAATTCGCTTACTTCAAGCGGCGCCCCTGCATCGCCGTCTTCGCAACATCCGCCTTTGCATTTTGTGAGGTCGCACACAAATTTTTCTTCCACCACTTCATCACTTACCAGTATATTGTCAATTGCTATCATACTTTAGCCCAAAAGGAAGTTTAAATTACAGAAATACAAAATTATACCTAAAAAATTCAATATCAGCAAATGTTACTTTTCCTTCCACTTAAAAGTATTAATTAAATGCCTTACATCTTCAACCAGGAAACGATTTACAATGCCCAAAGAATCTTCGTTTGGCGTGGCATCAAAGTATAAAGCTCCCCTGAGAAAGTGTTTCGTAGTATCTGTCAGAAAAAACTGGTTAGCAGTAGCTACATCTCCGCCAACTTTAAAAAACACGCCATGTATATTATTGGGAGTATTAATCAGCGAGTCATCAATGCTGTAAGCCTTTGTTGTATGCTTATTTGTCATGGTGTAAGCGTCGTTTATCAACTTGTCAAATTTATTTTTACCTATTTCCTTATAACTTACATACACCCGGCCGTTAAATTCAGGAAAATCAATATTAATCCACCAGGGATTTTCTGTAGCTTCTCCAAAAAAACTGCTGTCTTTTACCACTTTTGCATAAACGGGATATTCGAAAGAATAAGGATAGCCGGGCTGGTTAAAGGCCTGGTATTGCTTTTTAGGAAAATGTATCTGAAAATATCCTCTTGGCTTTGGCGTATAATCGCTGTTGCACGAATGTAAGACAACAGACCACAGGCTACAGACCATAGAAAGAGCAAGGGTAATTCGTTTATTAAAAACCGGATAATAAGAAATAATAATAGTTTTTTCAAAGATATTTATAATTGATAAAGTTTATGTTTTCAACTTTTTTATGAGGCATTTTTTCACATAATTATTACTTAATCCTGTATTAATATAGCGTGAGAAAGAAAAAATGAAGTGATAGAAAATTGAAACAAAAACTTAGAAGCTGCTAAAAAATTGAAAGAAGATTTGTAATGAAGGCTGAAGATGCCCAAAGATATATAGATGAACGAAATGCGACGCAACGACTGATGCATTGAAAAACAACTGCCGGTACCAAAAAAATAATGGCGGATAAATTCTCAGGAAATAAATTCTTTTAGCTCTTGCATGGATTTTAGAAAATTAAAATCGGGCGGAAGGGATTTTTTATAAGTGGCCGTAAGAGGACCGGAAACCATAACCGGAATATTACTGGTTTTTGAACGGACCATATTCATAAATTTTTCGAGATTGAAGTTATTTCCCACTGCCGTTAAATGAGTATATAAATAATCGGGTTTTTTTACTTTTACGATAGATTCCAAGTCTTCCACCGGCACATCGGCGCCAACATACAAAACGTGTACGCCCTTGTTTTTCAAAAGATAATATACATATAACAATCCCAACTCGTGAAATTCTCCTTCGGGCAAAAACAATAAAGCTCTTTTATCTGACTTTATGTTGGTTGACGATGTTTCTATGCCTACAAGAATCTTTTGCCTGATTATGTTTATTACCAGGCGTTCCTGCGCAGGATTTATATTATTAGTGACCCACAAAATACCCGTTCTTTCCAAAAAGGGAAAAATTAATTCTATTATTGTTTTTTCGATACCTCTTTCGTGTATTTGCCTGTCTATCAACTCTTCGAATCTGCCAATTTCAAGGTCTACCATAAAACTGATCAGTTCGTTTATCAACCGCTCCTGCTGCGCCTCGTTGTGAGAGATCGTATTGAGCTTCTGGTTCATCTCTCCCACATTCATTTTATTAATGTGGGATATCTTATAGCCATATTTATTTAATAAAGCTATATTTAAAATGATCTTCAGTTCTTCATTCGTATAATAACGGATGTTGGTATTGGTGCGCTGTGGCTTTAAGAAATTATAGCGCTGTTCCCATATACGGATGGTGTGCGCTTTTACGCCGGAAAGGTTTTCAATGTCTTTTATGGTAAAGGCATTCATAGAAACAAATACAATAAGAAACTGCAAATGTTTGCAAAACATCGTATTATTTATTGCAGAAAAAAAATAAGTTTTTTTAAAACTGCTTGCCTTTTGTTTTGCAGGCTTTTATAAAATTCTTTAATTCGTATTATTTATCAATATCTTTTCAGCTTGCAGTTATCGGTTATAATAGTAAGTTATAATGTAAAATATTTTCTTGAGCAATGTCTGGCATCGGTGTATGCAGCCATAGAGCAACTGGATGCAGAAGTGTGGGTGGTAGATAATGCATCATCCGACAACAGCATTAGCTATTTACAATCAAAATTTCCGTGGGTAAAATTTATTGCAAACCCGGCTAATGCAGGTTTTGGCCGGGCAAATAACCAGGCGCTAAAAATGAGCAGCGGAGAATATGTGCTTTTTTTAAATCCTGATACATTAATACCTGAAAATTCGCTCACTAAGTGTATTGCTTTTTTACAGGCAAACAGGCAGGCAGGTGCATTGGGGATCAGAATGATAGACGGAAGCGGCATTTTTTTGCCTGAAAGCAAGCGGTCTTTTCCTTCGCCGCTTACTTCTTTTTATAAACTCGCCGGCATGAGCAGCCTTTTTCCAAAATCTCCTGTTTTTTCCCGTTATTCTCTTGCTTATTTAAATGAATATAAAGATCATGAAGTTGATGTATTAGCGGGCGCTTTTATGCTGGTGAAAAAAGATATAGTGATGGAATTAAAAGGTTTTGACGAAGCTTTTTTCATGTATGGAGAAGATATTGACCTTAGTTACCGTATTCAAAAGATGGGATATAAGAATTATTACTTTAGCGGCAGCACCATTATACATTTTAAAGGCGAAAGCACGCAAAAGCAAAGTATAAAATATGTAAAAATGTTTTACCGGGCTATGAGCATTTTTGTGAGAAAGCATTACAGCGGTAAGTCTGCTTATTTATTCGGTTCATTTATACATATAGCTATCTGGCTAAGGGCAGTTGCATCAGCAACTTTACAGTTTGGGAAAAAAACAAAATCAATGCTGTTTTCCCAATCTGATAATTTGGGTAAGTTTTTTAAAAACAATTGGAAGAGTAAAAAGCAATACGAAACAATAATAGCAGGCACTGAGGAAGAGTATGAAGAGATAAAAGCTTTGCTTGCCAAGGCAGGATTAGATAAAAAAATAAAAGGCAGAGTAGAAATAGATAAAAAAACCAAAAATGTATCAGAAATTGTTTTGGATGTAAAGGCTTTGGCCGAAAGTGGTGAAATAGGTGAGATTATTTTTTGCCAGGGAAACGTTGATTATTCATACATAATTAAGCAAGTTCAGGATCTTGCAGGCAAAATATCTATGCGTTTTCATGGAAAAGGAACTGAAAGTATTGTAGGCAGTGATTCGAAAAATAAGCTCGGAGAAGTTGTATATGCGGGTGAGGATGTGCAAGTGAAAAATTAAAAAGGAAAAATTAAAAAAAGCGTTTAAAATTGCTTTTAATGATTTTTAGTAAAAAAATATCCTTTTTCTTTCAGTAAAGAGAGATAAAGATTTTTGGTAGATGTAACCTCTTCTTGTTTTGAAAATTTACCTGATACAAATTTGTTTCCCGCTTCACCCATTTTTTTTCTCAGGTCCTGATCATTAATCAACACGCAAAGCTTTTTACAAAAAGCAGCAATATCATTTTGCTCAACGATAAAACCTGTAATATCATTTTGCATGGTGTCTTTAACACCACCAGCATTGGTTGAAACGACAGGCTTTTTGAAAAACTGGGCTTCAATAACAGACAGGGGCGTGCCTTCATTTAATGAAGTAAGCACAACAATATCCAGCCCGTTCATTACTTCATCTATGTTGGTAAGCCACGAAGTAAATATTACCCTGGTTTGAGGATTAATTGTTTTATTACTGAAAGAAATATTCTTCTGATGCAATTCATTCTTAACCTCGTCTCTTAAATTACCGTCTCCGATTATGAAAAAAGCAGGTGGATTTGTGACGGTTTCAGTTAAGATGTAACGTACGACTTTTACAAAGAATGAGTGATTTTTTATAGGTACAATTCTGCCGACAATACCAATTGCAACGTCGTCTTTTTGAAGGTTATATGTTTTTCTAAAGTTTTCTTCTGATACTGCAGAATTGTTATTATTATCGAAGGCTAAGCCAAGGGGAATAACTACAATTTTTGAGGCAGGTAAAATTTTATATTTATTAGCAAGCTCATCTTTTTGAGAATTGCTCAGCGAAACAACGCAAGTTGTGATCTTTCCAACTGCTCTCTCTATCCCTGCAATAAAGAAAGAAATACGTTTAGAAAAGTATGAATGAAAAAAATGGCCATGAAAAGTATGAATAATCACTGGTACTCCTGTAACCCAGGCCGCCAATCGTCCCAGGAATCCTGTTTTTGAACCATGTGTGTGAACTATATGGGCTTTAAAGTTGACAATTACAGTTAAAATATGAAAAAAAGCCAAAATATCAATAAATGGATTAAGACTTCTTCTTATATACCGAATTTTTTTTAGATCGAGCCCTGGATATTTTTGTAAAAGAAATAGCGGTTCTACCTGATCTTTTTCCTTTTCGCCATATAAAATAAGAATTTCAAAATCGGGCTTGAGATACCAGGCTAAAGGTATAATATCGGCAGCCTGTCCGGCTATAACAAAGCGATTTAGGATAATGAGCAGACGCGGTTTTTCTGATAATGTCTTCAGTGTTTTTCGCACTTTTGATATAATATTTTCTTTTGTGAAAACTTTCCCGGATTATATCAATTACATAATAAAATTTTCTGCAGAAACCAAACTATAAAATGTATTAACGGTTGAAGTCTTTACTTATGAATCATTTTTTTTCTTAATGATACTTCTGATAGTTACTTCAAGACCTTCTGCTAAAGTAAAAGGAGCCTTATAACCTGTGGCTTCAATGTTGGCTGAGTCGAACTGAGTGGTAGCACAGAACTTTTTAACTCTTACTGCACTGATAGCGTTTTCTCTTTTTAATAAGCCTGAAACAATATCGAAAGCCTTGGCAGCTATATATCCTATCAAATACGGAACTTTTATTGGTAATGTTTTTTTATTAATTGCTACCTTAACCTGGTGCACGATGTCTTCTACAGACATGTCAGGCTTGTCTATATAATTATAAAGATGATATTTAGTATAGTTTGAATTGATGCAGTGTGCTATGAACCCTGCTGCATTTTCTACGTAAGCCATTGATTTTCTATTCGTTCCCTTTCCTATCATCATAAACCTGCCGGAAGAAATCTGCCTGAGCAAATTGTACACGTTTCCCTGGCAGCCAGGTCCAAAAACAACAGTAGGTCGTATTATTATCAGAGATCTGTCGTTCTTATTATTATACCATGTTCTTAATACATTTTCCGCTTCCAGCTTACTTTTTCCATAAGGATTAGAAGGGTGGATGGGAGAAAATTCATCAGGATTATTTTTATTTAAACCATAAACCGAAACAGAACTCGTAAAAAGAATATTATTTATCTGTTTCTCATTCATAATTTTCACAATATTCCTGATGCCTCCTACATTTACTTCGTAGTATAGAGATGCTGGCTTTACATCATCTCTGTGCTCTGCAGCAAGCAGAACGATAAAATCTGTATCAGCAGGAATTGCCTCTTTTAAATTTGTGTAATCCCTGATATCGCATTGCTTATATTCAATATCCTCATGGCGAAGACTTTGCACCTTGTCTATGTTAAGAATATTATATTCCCGCTTAAGAATATCAATTAAATAACCTCCGATAAATCCCGAGCCTCCGATAATGCAGATATTACGCATGATATAAATTCAGTTATTCCTGCTTTTAATATTACATATTAGAAAATCATTTATCAGAAGCAATAAGTGTAAGTTTATGGATAGTTGGAAAGAATGTGATCAAAAATGGCCGTTACCGGTATTTCATCTTGTTCCTCTTTGAAATTTTCTCCTGTATCTATCAAATATCCTGTTCCGTTGTGCTTGCCATTTTTTATTGCAACAAATGCTACATAATCGTAAAAATCTAAAGCGAGGGGCAAAGAAGTATCACTTTTGATGCGAAAACCTTTCGTTATTTCATTAGGATATACCAGTTCTGCAAACAAACTTTTTCCTCTGTTATCAACTTCAAAGATTCTCAATTGATCTTTTTCAGAATAAATAGTCTCTAATTTTGATTGAATAATTGCTGCATCTTTTTCAGAATTGCATTCTATTAAAAAATCCCTCGACATTCGTGGCACCACATTTTTAAAGTTTTCTATACCAATCAACTTTAAAAAATTAACATGGTCCTTCAGCCTCCAGTAAAAAGTTTTTTCATTGTGCGGCTCCTGGTGCAGGCCGGTTGCTATTACAAGCCTTGCATCAAGCTTTAAAAGCCGCTCCAGAATTTTGTCGTAGCTTATTAAAGTATCTAAAAGCGGGTCTTCTTCTTCAGGGCAATACCAGGAAGGATTTTTTTGCAAACCTGAGTAAGCTTTGGAATTGAACATATAATGATGCTGAATATGAGCCGCACCATTTAAAAAAAGAGAAGAAAAATCCGGTTTTTTATTTTCAAAACAATTAATAAAAACGTCGGCCAACACATTATCTAAAATTAAAACTTTAGAAGCCTTTTTTTTGATATTGGCAGATAAAGAAATATATTTCGGATACTCTGAAACTTTTACATATTTCATCATTCCCTGCAGCAGGTGAATAAGTGTTTTGGCTGTTAATTTGTTAGACGCATTATTGTTTACTGCACCAGATATGGCCACAGCCAGTTTTTCAAGTGTTGGCTCGCCGCTTGCTTTTGTTTGCGTCCAGGGATCGGGAACGAAAAAGCCGGACCTTTCTGTATGATTAGCTGCATTAAAAGGTGAAATAGCGCCTACAGAATAGCCTTTTTGCTCTATTATTTCCCATAATTGTGCTAAACCATCAGCCTGTGTAATATCTCCAAGTCTGAAAACCTTGTGTTCATTATAAAACTTTCCGGTATGAATACTTACCCATTGAATCCATGGCTCTAATAAATGATATTCTTTTTCAGAATACGTTTTCCTATATCCATATTTATCTATAATGAATTTTAAATTTGGTAAAAGGCCTTGAGATATATAATATTTAATATAATCAAAATTTAATTCATTCAAACTTAAAAGAATAATTCTTTTCACGGTGTCTTTAAATTTTGGCAAAAATATAGATTAATACTCCTTAACAAAACATATCTGCAACAGCATAAGCTAAAATATAAAAATGGATTAATGTAGAAGTGTTGAGCTATTGCTGTTGTATCCCCATTTCCTGAAATAGTAACTAAGACTTTTTAATGCTGTAAATGCATGTTTCAAGCTTTTACTTGTTCCTCTTTGGTAGTAATGATAGATAAAGACAAAAGGATAATACGCATTGCCACTTTCCATTAAAATTTTACGGGTCAGATCGGCATCTTCGAAATATAAAAAAATATTTTCATCAAATCCTTTTACCTTATTCAAAATTTCCGTTCTTATCAACATGAAACAGCCTGACAGAAAGGGAACATTTATCATAAGATTATTGTAATCGTAATTTTTATATTCAAACTCGTCCAGCCTTTTCTTAAAATATTTTTGCAGAAAAGGCGGCAGAAGCCTTCTTATGAAAATATCAAAATAGGTGGGATATTTCTTACATAAATACTGTATTTCTCCGTTTGGATACAATACTTTCGGCATCACATGCGCTATTTCCGAATGATTGTTCAGGTATAATACTAATTCATTTATGACTGTGGAATCAAAATGTACGTCAGGATTTAAAATCAAATGATACTTACTATTATTTCCGATTTTTTTTATCGCTACATTATGTCCCGCGCCAAATCCTATATTTTTATTATTGAATACATACTCTACCCTGATATCCTGTAAAAAATCACTTAATTGGTCTTTGATTTCATCCGTGGGAGAATTATCAATAAGAAAAAGCTTAACGGGGAGAGAAGTATTTAAAAAACTTTCTATTGAACCTCTAACGCTTTTATCAGCTTTATACAGTACAATAGATCCGGATACAACAATTTCCATTAAAGCGGCTGTAACTTAAGAAAGTATGCTTTTTAGCACGATGTTTATAAAAGACAAGGCAAATATAAGTTGAATTAGTTATATAGCTTCAAACCGGAACATAGTTGAAACTAAATGTGATAATTTTAAAAGTAAAAATAATCTGCTAATAATTCTGTAACTGTCTTCTAAATCGCTTTTAGCAATTCAAAGGTTTCCTGAGCAGTTTTGTTCCAGTTATACTTTTTCTTTAATTGAAAGTAAGAATGAATAAGTTGTTTTTCTTCCCAGAAAACATATTTAAAAGCTATTTTCTCAATGCGGTCTACATCAAAAGGATCTGCATATTCAAACCCTTCTCCGTATACTTCCACTAAGGCCGGATGTTTCGATAATAACGATTGTGTTTCGAAAAGTGCTGCTTCAGCAGGGGGAAATCCAAAGCCTTCATATAAACTTAAATAAATATTTAATCTTGCATGCTTATACAATGCCGCCAGCTGAGCACTACTTACGTAAGGCAAAAAAATCACATTTTCCAAGCTTAAATCTGTTGCTTTTTTCCGAAGGGTATCATAATAAGCATTTGGCTTGTTTATTATAACAAATTTCAGTTTTGAAGACTTCAGTCTTTCGCAAACCGTTAATAGTGTCTCTATATTTTTGTGTATGTAAGAGGCGCCGACACAAATGCAATAAGGCATTTTATTAGTGATATTTTCCACCCATTCTTCATGCTGCTCGTGCAATTCAAATTTTTCCAAATGGTCTATGCCATTGTAAATAACCGAAATTTTTTCACTGCTTAAACCATAATGTTTAATTACCTCGCTTTTTGTAAAGTTAGAAATAGCTATTATATGCTTCGATTGACGGATTAAATACGGTATAAAAAATTTAAAGTAATAATATTGGGATTTATGAGAATCAGGAAAGCTGAGACTTATCAGATCATGAATAGTAAATATCTGCTTTGGATGAAATAAAGTTCCGTGAGAAGTGAATGAATATAGAATGTCAAACCCAATCGAAAGAAAGTTTAAAATAATAATATTCCAAAAGTGCCTGTGAATAGTTTTGTTTTTTCTGAAAAGTTTATCAAAAAAAAATCCAAGTGAAATTTTTTTGACCGGGGAACTACTTAAGTGTTGAATTAAAGATGGCTCATAACAAAAAATAGTATAACTAAAATTATTTTTTTCTAAATAAGGAATAAGCTCTTTTAATAATTCTATAGAATAAACCCCCACTCCTGCCGGTTGGCTTGTAATCATGCATGCATTAATCAATATTCTTTTACTTTTCATTTCTTTGATCGCCTGTTTATAAAAAGCAATGCTTTTTTTGACTAATATTTATTATTTTGGGTAGCAGTTAAACAAGTATTTATAAATTCTATACTGTTTTCTTCATCAGTAATATGCTTATGTAAAATAAAAAAGACTGACTTATCGTTTGCCTTCGTACACCATTTTTTATATTTTTAAGCAGAAAACCTGCGCTTTTGCCTGTGCCAAAACAAATGAATTCGTTTAATATTTTTTTGTCATTGTCTTTTAACCGGTCAAAATAAGCGGCTTTAAAAGCTCTGGCCATAACTAATTTTTGACGTACATCTTCAAAATTTTTCCCTTGCAAAACAATCCTTTTAAATCTTTTTACCAGAGAATTGCTGTTATAATTTGTAGAGATATTATTGTTGTGCTGCCGGTAAAGAATTGTAGGCTTGTTAATATAATGAATTTTGCCCAATGCGCTTGCCACCAATGCCACCCAATAATCATGATTTTCTGCCTGAACAGGAATAGGATTAACAATGTCTGCCAATTGTTTATTCAGCATCATAGTGCAGCCATAAGCCGGATTTTGAGCAAGCAGATGAGCAAATCTAAGTTTTGAAACTTTTGTTGTCTCAAAATTTTTTCTGGATGGAATTGTATTCAGATCATTGTATACGTACTTGAAATTTGTGTACACCAGTACCGGAATTTTCTTTTGTTGCTGCTTTTCCACCTGCTTCATTTCGGCCAGGGTCGTTTCAATTTTAAAAGGCAACCAAAAGTCATCCTGGTCGCAAAACATTATATATTGAAACTGGCTGCAGACGATATTCAAAAGTGTTGCAAAGTTTTGGCAACTGCCAAGATTTTTCTTATCATCATTTACCAGGGATATTCTATTGTCTTTTGCAATGTATTTGTTTATAATACTTACTGTTTTGTCGGTTGATCCATCGTCTCTTATAAAAAGTTTCCAATTGGTATAAGTTTGCGCCAAAAGACTGTCAAGCTGGTCGCTGATAAACTTTTCTCCATTGTACGAAGCCAGTAAAATACATATTGTTTCTTTTTCATTATCACTCATTACATCTAAGTTTTACCCGGCAGCAAAATAAGGACCTAAAAGGCCGACATGAATAAGAAGATTAGAAACGGTCATCAGTGCAAATCCAATGACCATAGCAAAAGCAATATATTTAGGTTTGATAATATATAAAAGAAAAGGCATCAGAATGACCTGCACAATACCTAATAACTCATTTATGCGAAAAGCAAAAACCGGGATATTTGAAAAAAGCACAAAGGAAGCCGCACCGATACAATAAATTTTAGTTAGCAATATTGAATATTTATTATTTTTTTTGAAGCAGGTCACTTTTAATAATAAATACTGTACAAGATATAAGCTGTACCATGAATATAATATTGAATACATTGATACCGGTGAAAATATCAGACTCCAACAGATTGTTATAAATCTCAATTTTTTCGGATATAAAACCTAAATTAAATATTTGAAGAACAGAAAATATATTAAATTTTGAAAAGTAAAAAACAAAAGGAATGAACAGCAATGACAGGTAAAGCTTCTTATTAATTTTTGTGGAGCTTAGAAAGTATGCAGGCAGAAAAATGATCGTAGAATAATGAAACAAAATACCAACGGATATTAGAAGTAAAAACCCAGACAGATTACGTTTTTCTATTTGCGGTATGCATAGCAGCAATATTGCTGATGCCACACCTGCACGTATTTGAGTCATATCGTGCAATATGAAATAATTGCCATAATATACTAAAACAGATAAAAAAGTAAAATCGGTAAGGCGGGAAATGGCCACAAATTTTAAGCCTATGGCAATGATGGCAAAAATAACAAACACCCATAAATAGCTTAAACCCAGGTCTGCAGAAATGAAAGTGGGTATAAGATAATAGGCTGGTTCAAAAAAAGAGTTTACACTAAATTCTTTAAAATAACTGAGAGGTGTGTCAAATTTATTAAAAATCTCAATATATGTTCCATAATCGGAGTCAATTCCCGGCCGTCTTAAACCAGCTATCAAAATCAAAAAAATAGCTGCAATAAGAAGAAGAATTTTCTCGTGTATTCTTCCGTTTTTCGAAATAAACAGGAAATAAATAATAACAAGAAATATGAAATAATAAAAAAACATTACCTACAAAATTTTTACAACCAGTCTAACATAGACGACTCGAAAAGTTTTAGCAAAACCTTTACTTCTTCTATTTTTTTAACTATAAAGTTGCTTTGCCATATTTGTTAAGAATAAAATGTAAAATTCCTTTATATACAGACTTGAGTTTTGCCAGTCTGTCTTTTTCAAAGAGAATTATAATGAATGGATCCCAAAAAAAAATGTTTTTTAAAACATTTAAAAAGAAAACTTTTTCATTGCTAAGATGCTTAAATCCTACATACAAACTATTACGTGTCATATAATACCTTCTCAGAGAGTTATGATTGCTGACACCGATATTCTGCCAAAAAATTTTTTTAATTTTAAAATCTCCCAATGAATGCTTCAATTGTGTAGAATTGTCCTGGACAATCAGGTATTTATTTTTTCTTAATCGCAGACAATATTCATAATCCACATAATCCATAAATAATTTTTCTTCAAAAGGTCCGGTTTCAACATAAGCTTTAAGATTGAGCAGGTTACCGGATGTCATTACGATATTTTTAATTGTGTAAGGTTCAGCAGCTTTTATTATAGTGTTTTCATGTAAAACGTGAAAAGGACTGATAATGCCAACTCTTTGAAACTCTAATTCAATATCAGGTATATGTGTTTTCATCTGAGCCAGATGATCCTGATTAAAGCTGCTGTCCTGATCCATAGTAAGCATCCAGTTGCAATTTTTTTCAATAGCTATCCGGCACGCAATGTTTAGTGCTGCAGCTATACCTGCATTCCTGTTTAAAAACATATAAATAACACCAGGAAAAAGGCTTTCCAGTTTTTTTTGTATTACATCATCACGTACCTCTGAATTGTCTATTACGATCAATTTGTCAACGCTATGATAATAGGAATTGATGTTGGAAAGAAAAGACAGGTTAGGATGATATAAGACTACACCTGCAGCCACTTTGTTTTCTTGCATTATAACATAAAATAAATAGAGCTTTTGCTGAATACCTTTTAAAGAAGAACTTTAAAGAGAAGCATCCATGCTTGCCGAAGAAAAAATCTTTTTTAAAGTTAAAAAGATCAATGTTACCAGGAAGCCTGCAAATCCAAAAATAACTGCTCCTTTCAATATGCCCATTTTTGTTTTTTCTAATGGAAA
>Ga0181466_1000415_pt2 | contig 15772 bp, 15 predicted proteins | sample InSIn4gowninarea_FD_119078 | JGI IMG/M metagenome (GOLD analysis project Ga0181466, IMG submission 119078) | Clean room microbial communities from NASA Spacecraft Assembly Facility at Jet Propulsion Laboratory, Pasadena, California, USA -... ... | reverse complement strand
CCATCACCACCACGTCCAGTGCTCAAGCTCAAACAACCAAAGTTACCATCGGCGGTTTATCAGCGAAGAGAGAAATCCTCGCCTGAGGTGGACAGACTACGAGATGTCCGAGAAACGACTGAGCCCTATCGCAAACCCACTCCACCCCCCGAAGACGCTGCGTTAGGAAGCAAATACAGGCCATGGACGCACCTGACAGAATACGAGATGTACAAGCTCAGGAAGAAAATGAAGAAAAATCTTGCATGGGAACCAAGTGATATCATGATCCGACGTGAGTTGGCCGACCGAGGGCGAGGGTGGGAGAACTACTATCGAGCCAAGGCCGAGGCAGACGCGAATGGAACCACATTTTACGACATCGATAGTATCGAGAGATCGAAGCCTAATCTTGGGAAGGTGGGCAAAGTGGGGAAGATCGAAGTGCCCGAGACAAGGGACACGGTAGAGATTGTCCGCGCTGCGCACGATTCCGACGACGACGAAGGCGGTGAGAACGAGGAGACAATAGTCGTACCAAGCGCGGCACCCACGCCTAGTCAGACACCGGGGCCGAAGAACAAAGTGATTAAGAAAGAGACGAAGAAAGAGAAGAAGGCGGATCCAGCTCGATCACAGGCCGCTCTGGCAGCTCAAGAGGCAGAACTTGCAGCCAGGAGATTGAGTGATATTGGTTCCAAATTCCGCAACCTGTTTTCCACACCCTTCGCTTCAGCACTGGCATCCCTGAGCCGAAGCACCAGTACTCCCAATCGTACCGTCACTCCAGCGAAGAAGACACTCGAAAAGACGTCCAAGAAGAGAAAGGCAGAAGATACACCCGCATCATCTGATTCCCCATCTGCAGAACTGGATGCGGCAAGAAAGAAGCAGAAAACCCTACCGAAACCGTCGCCTCTGGCGACAAGTCCGACCGCGGCTGCGCCGATTATGCCCAGCAGTGAACCCTCAACCACGACCGCGGGAACCATCAAGATTCCGCTAAAGCTCACAGCTTCGAGTGCAGCTGCGCCAGCATCTAACATGTCTACGCCAGCACCTCCAACACGAGCAGGAAGTGTGCAGCGTGCTTCAGTGGCACCCAAACGAGAATCCACTCCGCCTCTTCCTTCTAGACCACCATCTCGTCTGTCGGCGGCTGCATCTGTCGAACCACAGCCCACAAGGTCCAGTCGTCGCACGTCCATGACTCCATCTGTCGCCGGACGCAAGACTCCCGCGGCTGAACCGAGTCCCAGGTCCACAGCGGCAAGTCGACGCAGCAAGCGCGATGCACCCGGTACGGTCACCCAGTCCAGCCAGGATGGCGGCGCTGCTGTTAGTGTCAGCAAGCGCAAGACCAAGCCTGTCAAGAATCAAAAGGTGGCTGCCAAGGTCAATACCACACCCGCTCCAGCGGACGCTGGTGCCAATGCGGCTGTGTTGCCGCAGATCCGTATTGATGCGGACGGGCGCCAGGAGATCATTGACCCGGACGAAGAGCGATACTGTGTCTGTGGAGATGTCAGCTGGGGAGAGATGATTTGTTGCGAGATGGACGAAAAGGTACGTTCGAACGAGGGTCTATATTATTTGAGGACAGAGCTAATATCGATATCTAGTGCGATTTTGGTCAATGGTTCCATATGGAATGCATTTCGCTGGCGGAGTTGCCACCACGAACCGTGAAATGGTATTGTCCTGGTGATCGAAAGAAGCTTCACAAAGGAGAGAACAGCAATGGGCTTGTTGGTAGGGGCATCAAGTAACTTTCGACAAGCTAATCTTGGAACGTTGCTCCCCTCAGTCTTTCATCAGGGACTGTGTCCGCACAGCCAGGGTTGGCTTGGTAATTGTTCGACTCCATTGTCATGCACGGGTTGATATGCTTGACGAGCGTTCGCATTTGTCTTGACGGCAATGGCGATGCCAGATTTCTATCTTGCAAGTGTGTACCGACTTAGGTAGATATCTTTGGCCAGCATGCCAGCATGAAAGTGCGACGTTGTTGTCTTGGGTACATTGCAGGCAGCTTGTCGCAAACAATCTTGATCGAGCACAGTTTTCGTACATCGATCGAGAGTGTTGTCAGAAGTGCCTTTCCTGCAAGGATCTCCATAACATGAAAGTCGATCAATATGCTGAGCAAAACGGTTTTGGAAGCAAGTGGCAATGAGGACGCTAGAACGAGTCAAGTCACGTCAAGTACCTTGACAGCCAAACTGTGCTGTCAGGGTACATCAATTTTCCAAATACCGTTTGTGTGCATGTCCGACGTGGCGAGTGATGCCGAGAACGGGGCTCAAGATGAAGCATGCGTTGTCGAAAATCTGATACCGTTTCACAACGTCGTGTTCGATCGAGGCGAAGCCTCCCGTTAGCCGTTAGCCGTGTGCCTGGTTCGAAAGCGGACTTCGCTTGCGACTCTTTTCTTCAAGAGTTTCAGGAGTATCCAGAAAAGGGTCCCTGCCAGAGCCTTGCGCTGGCTGTTATGAAGGGCGCCAGGAGCACGGGAATCATCGTTCCAACGTATTCCGCAGAGCCGCTAGAAGGCGGATGCACAGCCGTGGTGCTTCCCGTGTTTCCTGTGCTGCAGCCTGCAGGTACTCCGTAGGGTGTACCACCGCCTAGAGGTCCGGTTTGAGAGGTTGGTCAGATAATTTCCGAACCCATAGGGATGGATTTGGTGGGAAGCACGATAAAACACATGGCCAACTGCAGCTAAACACATCCCCGGTGCGCCAAGGCAGCAGTTCACTGGGGAACGACAAGCACGGAAGCTGGGTCTTGATCCCCGACTGTTTTGATGAAGTCCAGCTCCTGAGTCAAGCATTTTGTGATCTGCGGCGGCCGTTTAACAGCGATAGCTGAAGCGAGATACGCAAGCACAGTGATTGGGGTCGAGCCACCCAAATCTAGACTATTCACCCTCATGCTTGCGCATTTTCTCGTCTCGAGGCTAGGTCGTCTGCAGCCATGATTACTCTTGAACGAGATCAGTGATTGTGCAATGACTTACTCATGCTCGCGTGTGGTAGAGTGAGGAGCCTTCGTGACGCACAAAGTCCCAAAGAGCCTACCGACGAAAGCATACAAGTTTTGATCAGTTGTTACCCACCCCATGGCTGATGATGTGCAATTTCGACAAGGGGTCCTGGCCAGCCTAGCCTTACCACCAAGCCATGCAAGCCTGCCAGGATGCGACGGATGTGCTGGACGTGTCACAAAATGATCTTTAGGAAGAGGTTGAGCTGCACAGTGTTTGTGCGACCATCAAACTGTCTTTCGTGCCTCCAGTGGCTTTCGGACGCGACATGTCTGGAGCAACGACCGATGCTTGCCTGCAGCGTACATATGCAGAGTATTCGAGGCAACCATATATTTTCCTTCTCGTATCGGACGCGACTCGACGAGCTTTCTTTTACGCGTCAACTTTGACGTCAGCCACCGACGGTCGTACGAGAATGGAGCAGGGCGATCCGAAGGAGCTTCATTCAAGCGTTGAGCTTAGGCCAGCGGGCGGGAGAGAAACGACCTCTGCCGGATTTCTAGCTGCATTCTAGAGGGTCCACTGAATGACTGGGGTAAGGAAATGCAATTTGGCTGACAGAGGAAAGCAACATGGCCCTTGTCCGAGACGCGAGAAGCGAGAGTTTGCAGGCGATGCCGTTGACAAGGAAGTGCCTCTTGAGGAGTCCGAGGACATGATAAAAAGTGCTTGTATTCGCTCGGCTGCGAATGATAGTATACTGTAGTAATGCCATAGTCAACGCGCGGAAATGCTGAATCGACAGCCATAGTATGATTTGCTTTCTTCGGCTTGAATACAAGGAAATAGATAAACCGGTGTTAGACAGTAATAAGAGTTATGCCATGGCAGAGGAATTCCATCCTGCAACTGCAATCTTGATGTCGCAGTTGGCATTATCGATGATGCTCCAAAATTCTGCCAAGCAGGAATTTCCTTTCTCGCATTATTTTGTCGGATTATCGGATTCGGTAGCACTGACTGCATGCAAAGTGCACGCTTCCATGGTTACATTAACCGAGATTTCGTGGGAAACACACATCGATCATTTCCTTATCCGAAGACTGGAATCTCGGACGATGAATATCTTGTGAGACAGGTCAACGCGGTCGTCTGTGCCCTTCCAGTGTCGATTTACTTCCGTACGATAACCGAACTTCGATTTGAAGAAGTCATGGCTGGAAGCGTCACCTGTCAAACTACACGTCGAAACCTTCATTACGAAAGTACTTTGCTGAACAAGTTCGGAAGAGGTTCATTCTCCAGAAGAATTTGATCTACACTACTTGTGGACATGCTGCAGGTACCGGCAGTGACCCGGGCACACTAAGCAGCGTTAAGCAAGCCACAGGCCCAGAGAACAAAATAAAATCGAGAAGGTTCAAGGCTTTGATATGAGTGGACGACCTGAAGAGGTTGCATGCAAGGACAGTGCCGGATAACTGGCACCATGCCACGGCATGAGTGCATCGCGTATGGTTGGACTGGCCCCTAAACTCTCAACGGTAACGATGAACAGGGGGGACCGTCCAGCTACCAAATTGTTTTGTTCCTTCCTTTTTCCTGCTATTTCCTTGCCTTTGCTGACGATGACTGGGAGTAGGCCACCGTTATTTATCCCACGAAGAGCCCAAACAGAAGCAATAGAGCCAGGCATCCTCGCGCATTCAATGCGACGATCTCAGCGACCTGTCAGGTGGTCAGTCAACAGCATTCACATAATGACTGGCCAGAATTTCCTTCCTGATCAGCAAATAAACAAGCGGAGCTTTATTGTCAAACGGGTAATGGATTGGAAACATCATATTTCTAGAGTTTCTAGTCTCTCGTCTAAATCCCTTCCGCGCGTTGAGCAAACCCACTTGCTCACGCTGTCTGTGGTTGAATTATCTGTTCCCCGGCGGCAACTCAAGCTCTGGGTCACTATCACCGGCACAGTGGCACTTTAGCAGCCACACCATCGTGCTCACCAGGTTCCTTTCGAGGTCAAGCCTGGGCCTTCCCGAAGCTTTGGACAGCGGGCGCAAAACGCCCTTGTGGCCCCTTCCTTGGATCGATCCCCTGTCTCCGGTCCAGGGTTTCAAGTTTCCACTTCGGATGCGTCATTAAAGCTGTCATCGCAAATAATCAAGTGCGGCTGTACCGAATAGCCAGCGCTACGATCGGGGAATCTAGTGTACGGCCATAGTTGTTTTACAATATTGGACCTGTGTCTGAGGGATACATGCCAGCGACTCATCGGCGGGTAAATTCCTGTCGATATTGAGCTTGTCGCCTGGATCGACTGCGGAAGTTGATCCCTGTCATCCCGTCCCATCAGTTGCTGAGACCATCACACTCTCAATGTGTCGGCGTCCTTGGACCGTTTATTGACTAGTCTAGAGCCCATTCCTTAGCCCTAGAGGGTCGATTCCACCAGGCTGTCCGGGTCCCACCATCCGCCGCCAGGCACACGGGGATATCCACCCAGAGAATCCCTGGTTCGCGAGGGAGCCTTGTGGCTTTGCCGTCCCAAAAAGAAATGCTGGTATCCAAATCCGAAGAGAGCCCCTTTCACGGCCACCGGACTCGATCTGGTCTGCTATAACTGTCAGATTTCCTACCTTGCCGTTGTTACACGTTGTTTTTGGTACTTGCATCTCCTCTCTACACTCTTTGTTCAGTTCGTATATTATTGTCTTGCTTTTGCTTGCTTGCTTGATGCTCCTGGTCCAGGCCAATACCAAACTCCCATAAACAGAAACCCACTCGATACATCACACTCTTAAATCGAGACAATCCAGCTGCGTACAAAATCTGTCTGCAATTACGCACCCGAGACTTGAGGGACTACCTGTACTATGTACCATATATCTCGATAAAACCTATTTGAAGACCTGTCGTTCTCAACACAGACAGCCGCCGTCTGCATCTACTCTGACAGCGCCAGAAACTCAAATTCTCAACGCGCCTCCTTTCCTCATCCCTCAATCTCGCCCTTGACTCGATCGACACACCTCTTACAAAGAGCCTCCACCTACTCTGAAGCTAGAAGAAAGCCTCAGATCTTTGTACAACACCGGGTTCGCCTTTGATATTCCCTACTGGTTAGAGGAAAGAGAAGTCTACAGACTTCCTTATTACATCGTGAGTCGCAACCCTGCGCTCTATATAAGTCTCCTTCAGACTTCCCCCTGTCTGTTGTCGTCAACAAGCAAGCCTCCCAATCTAACACCTTTCGCAACTAGACACAATGACTACCACGTCGTCATCATCAAGTTCAACGCCTTGCGACATGGGTCGTGGAGGGTACGACACGACAGGGGTGCCGAAACCAAAGCCGCCTGCCAAATGATCTCGAATATACCCTTACAACAATCTTCGTCGGCAACACAACAGCCGCCAAAAACATTCCATTCTTTCGCCGGTCGACATGGGCCAGCATCCTGAAATGCGAGTTCACGCCCAACCATTGAGCGCGTCTACTCAAGCGCAACGCACCTGCGCAGACACGATCACACCGCAGCCGAGCGATTTCTAATTCTTGTCAACAACATTATAATCCCCTTGTGCTTTTCGACTACCCTGTACAAGTACTGTCTCAAAACTTTGGAGCGTTTTTGGACGAACTTTTCCTGGCATGGTTCGACATATCTCGGGGATCTCACCAAGACCATGGTTCTTGTATCACCAGTTTTTGTATCAAAAGTGTTTATTCAACCGGCGTTCACAATAGATGTGGGCATAGGACGGCTAGGAAAAAGGTATGAGGGCATCCATGGATAGACTGTCCGACTCGCGTCACTTTTCTTTTCGGAATATTCTTTTCGGGTCGATGAACGAGCAGGCACGTTCGCATCGGCAGGTTCGCAATGGGCATGTCTGCCTGTCCAGATGGTGCATGCAAGGCTGCGAGAGGTGTATAAGGGAAAGAATCGGGGCTCTCCTGTACCATGAACGGGTCGTTGAAGGGCTTGTTCTCGTGTGACCTAAAATGAATATTGATTAATATGATCAAATTGAAGCACCCATACATGAGTGGTCTGAACGCGGATCCGACCCAGACAGGGCCGTGCTAATGACAACGGCGTATAGGGACCTTGGAGAAGGAACCGCAAGGCTCTGCTCATGAGGGATGTGATGGCTGACGATGAAGCGAAGAAGATGTGGTTGCGCAGAGGAGATGCAAGAGATAAACGCATAATCGGAGAAAATAGAGGCGCTATTCCTATTTGACCTGTGGAGGCCAGTGCCATTTGCCTTTCGTCACTTGCGGCCATAGAAACAACTTATTATTGTAACCTGCCATCCACCATCACCACACGCCATCGTCCTCAAAACGCAACAACAGTCTTGCCATCAGTGTTGCAACAACCGTACCTCATTTGCTTCCACCTTAAGTGTTGCCGAGTGCTTCACACAAAATAGTCCTATCCTCTCTTGCCTTCCTACGGTACTCCATCACGTCCTCTCCACCTCGATTCCGTTCCGAACATAAGACTGCCGTCGACACGTAATCTACCACATTCTACCTGTCGCAATACTCCGGAGCCGTACCTCGATTTCACCTTCCACGCCGATTTCGACACGAAAACAGAAGATGGCCGATACCTCATCAGCACCAAAACCCAGCAGTAGCGTCAAGCTTGTGTTGCTCGGAGAAGCAGCCGTTGGAAAGGTGGGTTGCGCATGACCGTTACCTCGATTCCAATAGTCTCCCTGCCATCTGCGCCGATGCCGCACCTTTGACACTTCAGGTGGCGGCCGTTGATGCACAGGTGGTTTCACGGTTGAGATTACGATACCTTATCCTCACGTCGATCAAAGAGATGTGGCTTTCTGATATACCGGATATCGAGCAGCAAGGATTCGGCTGACAATTTGGCAGTCATCTCTAGTCCTGCGATTCGTGAACAACGACTTTCAAGAAAACAAAGAGCCCACGATCGGCGGTACGTCACAGTCCTTCCCCCAAGGATGCATCATGCGATCCCATCTCCATGCAACATATTGGCGAGCAGAACTGACACCTTCTAGCTGCTTTTCTGACCCAGAAGATCTCTCTGCCCAACCGGATCATCAAATTCGAGATATGGGATACCGCGGGCCAAGAACGCTTCGCCTCCCTGGCACCCATGTACTACCGCAACGCCCAAGCCGCGCTCGTAGTCTACGACCTTACCAAGCCGACATCCCTCACAAAAGCTAAACACTGGGTCGCCGAACTGCAGAGGCAAGCCTCGCCCGGCATCGTCATCGCACTGGTTGGCAACAAACTTGATCTGTGCTCAGAATCGTCCGAACCAGCGCCTGAGGGCGACGAAGGGGCCGACGGTGCAGAGGCCGAACCCACGGACGACGGAGACGCGCGCAAGATCTCGACAAGAGAAGCAAAGTCTTACGCCGAGGAAGAGAGTCTCTTGTTCTTTGAGACTTCGGCGAAGACGGGCACGAATGTAGCGGAGGTGTTCTCCGCGATCGCCAATGCTATTCCGGAGACGTCGTTGAAAGGTGCCAGAGGTGCGAGCGGCGGCGGTACTCAGGCGGCGCTTTCGGGGGCATCGAACCGTGCGGACGAGGCGAGAGTCAACTTGGCGGATCGTGCAAAGCAGAAGGGCAATGATTGTGCTTGTTAGTTGGAGTCACTTGTGTGGAGGGTTTGTCGCCCATGGACACATGCGAAGGGTTTGGGTAACCAGCGTTTGCGAAGAGATGCGTCTGCAAGAAGAACAATCATAGGTGTCCACGAGGAGATGAAGATGACGCTATTGCCTTTCAGCAGGGCAAATCCGTGTGCTTCTCACAGAGAGTCGTTCATGGGAATGGAGTTTCGGGTGACATTTATAGCGAATATTCAATTTTCCCGTGCCTTAATGATCTGATTAAAGGGTGCAGGAAGTGACATGTACATGTAATTGATAAGGTATAATGGAAAGGAAATCCATAGTCCTACAAAGCGTCTCGCTTGCTCGCTTGCTTCAAAACGGAAATATAGACAGATGAGAGTGTACACAAGAAAACGCCAAGTCACCAGGCTGATATCAGGTAATACCGTAATAGCCATTGTTCTGGCCAGGACACATGGCATGGTATTTCCAAAAAGCAAGCGGTGCTCAGTCGTCCATCAAGTCGATGATTTCTACTTCCTTGTTGGTCATTGGTCGTTTGTTCTGGCCAGCCAAATTCGAGTTCTCAGCCAGCGGCTCAGAATGATCGGCTTTGCGTTTGCGCTCGTTTACTTCCGTCGCGGTCTGATGCTGGCTCGACCCTGTATTCACGTCCGCAGGTGCGATATCCTGCAAATGGTGGAATATCTCGTTCACATGATACACCACAGGTTGCCAGTACCGCAGAACGCTTCCGCTGTAATCTAGTGGGCGTCCATCGCCGATGCCCATCACGTCTGGTCCGTCGATGTCTGCGATGGCCACGACCCTTCCACCTTGCTCTTTGATCTTGCGGGTAACTTCATCGTGGAAAATTGACGACGTTGACCAGAGGAAGTATCGTCTGCCACTCAATGGTCCTTGGGGCAGCACCAAAGTTTCCATGTAGTTCAAGTCTTCTGACCAGAGGTGGGCGTATCTAGAATTTTCCACATATCCGAATCGGGAGATTTGTCTGAGCATGTCCCTATACCGTTCGCGCTTTGCGAGCCATGTCCTCCGAAAATTCTCAAAGATATGGTCTTCCTTCCGGAGGTACAGCTGGTACGTCGAGATGCCCGGTGCACGTGTTTTATCGACATAAACTGTCAAGTTCTTATCACAGGCTATCAAGGCCCGTGATATGTCATCCCGCGTTCTGGCATCCCACTTGAAGCTGGTAAAGGTGGATGCATTGGGGTCTAGGAGGAAAGTGTTCACTTCCCGTCCTTGCAGGGTGGTCTGCAGAGCAGGACACATGCACCGCTGCAAAGTCGGGTACTTCTGAGGACGGCGCCCGACTTCGAACACATAATAGTTCACCATCACGACGCTCAACAGGTTTTCGACCTTCTCCCACTTTGATGAGTCTAGTTGTGTCCCCAGTGTCCCACGCAGGGCACTTCGCTGAGCGTCGAAGAGAGCCGGGATGCCGTCTCGCCCTCTCATGGCCGGCGAAGCGATCATGGCATTGGTCAACTCGTTGAAAAGATCACTCTCCAATGCGACACTGTCTTCGAGCAGCGCCACGATCGGAGCTTTCCGAGCAGGCTTGTCAGAGGCAAAGTCTCTGACCAAAGCTCGTACAATCACAGGTATCTGAGATACTGCATAAGAGTCACCATGCTTAGCCTGGAAACCGCGCAGAAGAGCTTCACAATAATTGATCCTGATCCCTTGCGCCAAAAAGCTGCAGATAATCTCTTAGCAGACTGCGACTTGAGCTTGCAAAATGGAGACTCACCATGACATGAATGCATCACTTTGGTATGATAGAGCTATCTCTGTAAGGACATCGCCATCAACGTCCTGACCTCTCTCGGACAATGATCTGCAGAAATCGGCAAGGTGCCTGGCTGCCCACTCCCTTAGGTCTTGATATTGAGCTGACAGGTTCTGCAGGCACCAGCTTTCAAGAATTTTCAAACGCTCATGGCGGCTTTTCAACTCTGATATTTGTCCAGCAGCTACGCTCAAGCTTGATACTCTTAGCATCGACACAACAGAGCTGGGAATCATCGGCTCACCTCTGAGAGAACGGCTCGAACTCTAGCACTGGCATAACACGGACTATTTTCTCCAGACCTGTCTGAGCAGACAAATCCGTCAACTCGATAGCCTTTTGCAGTATATCTGAGGTCTCTGGCTCTAGCTCTTCGATTAGGACATCAATGACTAGACTCAAGAGGTCGTCCTCTGGGCGTTGTGGCTTGCTCGGCTTGAAAGGATTTATGGCTCCGATATAATGATGAGAGCGATGGCTGCGGGCAACTTGCCTTTCAAGTGCAACCCTTTCGAGGGTTCGCCGACACAACGTTTGCAGGAATAGGTGGGGTTCACGGTTGCCAGATTCGCTCTTTGTCTGTTCGTACGCTTCCCGGATACATCGAGCTCGATCAGCCTCACTTTTGGGGCTGCTTCCGACAACAAGGTCTGCAAGAGTGTCCCGCGTCAAGATAAGTACAACCTACACCCAAGTCAGCAGTAAGCACATAACTCCGTGCCCGTACGTACAGTATCAAGATATACATGCTTAGAAGGATTGTCTTCTTCGAAGCAGCCTACAGGGTCATCTTCTCCCTCGAAGTGCTCCTCATCTGGCCCGCGGTCGCTGTCATACACGTCCTTTTGGATGAACCAGGTTGTGTCAAACTTGGCTCCCGTTGCGATGGGCTTTCCACGCAGATCGTACACTTCGTCAAGCACAGTTGTATCGTCTGCAAAGAATTCGATGATCCTGTCCGCACCGGAAGACGGGCATTCCGCTCGTTGTGATTCACTCTGGGTGTAGGTATCTTCAAGAATTCTTCGTGAAACATTGGCTAGGCATACGGTGTAGGGAGTGCCTTTACAAGTTTTCTCTAAAAACCTTGCTATCGCACTATCACAAGCATCCAGCGCCTCAACGTCGAGCAAGGACTCTGAATAAGGACGTGATAGTCTGTACGCAAGGCCGGTCTCTGTGCTGACTGTATCGGCTCCTCCTGTAAACCACTCATCCAACAGCTCTCCAAGACGAGTTCGAGTTTGGACGACCTCTGCAAAGGTGCTCGGTTGGGCCTCGGAAGTGGCATGAAGAGGTCCAGAGTCGAGTATGTCGTAAGCAAGAGCAGCAAAGCACCCTTGCTCAAGTCCTGAAAGCTGGATCTTGGTATTTCGAAGCCAGGCAATCTCCGCACTCGAGAAGTTATTGTTACCGTTTCGGACGAAGGTAAACCTATCCGTCTCGTTTGACAAATTGAGTTGGAAGCCACCATTTATTGCAGGCAAGGTTATCAAGACAGTGCCCAGAACATTGAGCCGGGGAATGGTTTCGAGTATGTAGGTCAAGTCTTCGGCTGTCGAGCATAATACAAATCGAGGGTCTACCAAAGCATGGTTCGCCCCAGCAAACAACCCGTCGCATAGGCGTTTTCGGGCGCTTTCCAATGCTGCATCCCACTGTGGGTTAACGAATTTGAGATTGCCTTCCGGAATAAATGAGTAGGCAGGATACAAATCCATGGCGCTTTCGTGTCCGAGCAGTAAGTGTGCCGCATCAGCCGTGATAGGGAAGCCCACAATCCCATGTTCTGCTATGTGTAACCCCGGGTTCACTGGAGTCTCAATCACATCATGGTGGTAGAACTTCCCAGATGTGTTGAGCGTGTCTAACAAGCTGCTCATCTTCGACTTCATCCGCCTGGCCTCACCACTTTCGGGCGGAGGATTCCCAATATAGGATTCTGGTTCGGGTGTCGAAGTCTCACTTTCAGAGCCATCGTGTTCGTCTTCATTGGATTCATTCTCACTTTCGCCCTGGAATTGTTCCTCTTCGTCGTCACCACCACCACCACCACCCCTCCACCAATCATCTGCATCGTAAGCTGCATTTCTCATGCTGCGCTGATATTGGGGTGGGCTAGATTACCACTTGGAATTGTCTAACGTGGTGTGTTGACAGGTGACTGAGGTGGATGATGATGCAGAAAGCACGCGTCGGCGCGTTCTGACGCGTTTGTGGGGAAGGAGCATCTTCTACCTAGGTACTATAGTAGGCGTCTGACGGTATAAAATTCAGCCATGATTGCCTGCGTTTGTCATGTCAGGCTGAAACCTATCGAAACTGACTTTAGTTGGAAATGGCGCCTACCTGTGACATCATGCCCTGACGTTAATGTAAGAACGGCTGCGGCATCCGTCATAGCAATGATGATTTATTTCTAAACCTGATCTTCCAGGTGCAGAATAAAACTTCTTCTTCAGCTTGAATTTCTTGGTTAGACGCTCTTTCCCTTCACGAACTCGCAATATTGTGTCTAATTCTACACATCCTTCAAGATGAGCGACCGCGTGAAGCAGGTCGCAGTGGAAGAGGCTGAACGAGTCAAAGCAATCACAATCGATGCCGTTCAGTCTCAAGCCTATATCTATCCATTCAAGGTAAGCTTCACTCACGACTGCAGTGACCAGACTGACGAGTCCTAGGGTCTCTTCTACTTTATCACCCACAAGGAGCTCTGGCGACCCTTGATTTCCAAGCTGGCACCTACCATCACCCTCAGCGTCGGAGTGACGACACTCATGTTCCTCGTCGCATACGTGCCACAAGCAGCAGTCATGGCCTTCACATCAGGACCAATAGCAGCCATTTCTGCAGCTTTACTCACCCTTAGCGAGAGCTCCACCTTGATCAACCTCCTCTCGAGAACGTTCCTCATCGAAGATGCTCTTGTAGACGTCTTCGATGGCACACTCCTTTCTCGCAACTGTACCAATCTGGTGGAGGGAGGCAGACAGATCTCTGCAAGGGGTGACAATATTGCTCGTCTAGGGAAGTTGGTCAAGAAACCCTTCGCCAAATTTTCGCCCAATGCCATCGTTCGATACTTGTTGTACCTGCCTCTGAACTTCATACCCATCGTCGGTACAGTCATCTTCATCCTTCTGCAGGGCAAACGTGCGGGTCCAGCAGCACATACCAGGTACTTTCAACTCAAGGAATGGTCATCAAGACAGCGAGAAACACACATTGAAGAAAACCGAGGAGGCTACACATCTTTTGGCGTCACAGCTTTCGTCCTGGAAATGATTCCATTTGCAAATCTTATCTTTGCGTTCACCAACACCGTGGGAGCTGCTTTGTGGGCTGCTGATTTCGAAAAGAATGCCACTCCTTCAACACGAATGCAAGAGGTGTCCAAGAAGGCCCAATGATCTATTTCGAGCGGTGACGTTGGCAGCTCGGGGGTTTGGCCGGTTATTCGGGGCAAGGAGGCTTTGTGGCTTGAAGGACTATGGGGATATCGGTGTTAGGTTCAGGAGATGGTGGTAACAATGCTAAAGAAGGTACATGAGCTGGATTGACAGAATAAGGTGGTACACCAGCCACTCCAGGCGTTTGTCTGTACTACTGCGAGATACATCAACCACCTTGGGAACCTTTATCCTGGACAAGATGGCAGATGGCATGATCCGAAATCATTTCTCGAGACGAATAGGCGTGGAATGAAATCAATAAAGAATGACAACGCAATTTTGCACAACCCGACAGGGCTCTATGACTTATAGACTTCCCTGTACCAACGACAGCGTCATCATCCACACCGCTCGATTAGAGCTGCAGTGGGCAACTTCAGTATGCAGTGAGAAGTGTTGAACTGTCACTGGTGAAAAGAAGGCGGCATTGCGTGGTTTCTGCCGGTTGTTGTTTATGTCCTTCCAAAACATTGTTCACCTCGACCGCTGTCTGCCCTATACGTTCTCCTACTAACACACCAAACATTCATTCTTTACTGACACTATTCAGTCCATTCATTGAAGAACCGAAGACACATTCCTTGCAAGAAACTCTTGTCGCTCTCTATCTACACTCATTATTCAGTCGGATCGAATTCGAGTGCGAAGTCGAGACCAGGTAAGCGACGGATGCGAGAAAGGAGAAGTTTTCACAACTGACTGATGGCAAGCAGAACAGACAATCATGAAGTCCCAAAGTACCGGCTACAGCGTCTTGCTGTTGCTGTTTGTCTTCACGTCTCTCTTCACTCTGTCGTCGACTTCACCTCACGGATCCTACCATGTCCATCCTGCTCATGTCCGACAGGAAACGCCTGTATCAACAACTCACTATCCTACTCCAGCTCAAGCGCTGGTTTCCCTCAACCCAGTCTCTCCTTGCTTGAACGGTCATTGCGCCACCGACACTCCTTTACCGGACATCTTGCCATGTAATGCTGCGAACGGTACGACCTTCGATGAACAGTCTGGAAATACGAACTACACCTTGATCTGTGATATCGACTTCCCTGGTCAGAACATCTACCCATTTGTCCTCGCTGGTTCTTTCGACGACTGTCTAGCACAATGTGAGAAGTACAATGCAGAAAACAATTCTACCAGTCACTGTGCAGGCTTTGTCTTTGCATCTGAACGCGTCAACGACTCCGACGATTGCTACCTCAAGTTCTCCTTGAATGATCCACTTCCCGCAACAATCCACCTTATCGGTGCTACAGTTGCCACACCTATTCCTACATGCACTTCAGAAAAGCCAAAATCACGACCCAGCCGACGCTCTGAGCAAGCCAGCACATCCTCAACCCTGATTGTTCAAGAGTTCAGAGTGCTCGGAAGTTCCACAAATAAGCCCACGACTCAATACGTCAGTCATGTACCCGCAACACCGGAGAAGCTCGCCAGCTCTGTCCTCGTTCCAGGAATCAACACCGACCTCATCACAGAATATTCAATCGCAAGTGATACGGGTGTCTGGTGTGGAAATGAGTTGCTCTCCATTCCCAGTCTTGCTGACATGAAGGTCGTACCACATATGTCAAGAGATGGCGGAAAAGGAGGCACAATCAATGGTACCCACATTTTCGTATTCTGTGACACGGCCAGCTACCAGATCAACACAACATCCAATACAAGTCTTATGGTTGGGTTCGTTTCGAGCTCGGTGGCAGCTGATGATGGCATGAAGGCGCTCTATGGCCAGCCACTCGATCTTGTCGACCATCTTGGTGAGTGGCAAGATGACGTTGGGCGCATGAGAGGCTTTGCTCCAATGACAGCCGGAGAAGAGTCGTTCAACATTGCACTTTCGGGAAATGGGTATCGCTATGCTGTGTGGCCAGAGTCCTCACTCATACCACTCAAT
>Ga0181466_1000339_pt2 | contig 15778 bp, 13 predicted proteins | sample InSIn4gowninarea_FD_119078 | JGI IMG/M metagenome (GOLD analysis project Ga0181466, IMG submission 119078) | Clean room microbial communities from NASA Spacecraft Assembly Facility at Jet Propulsion Laboratory, Pasadena, California, USA -... ... | reverse complement strand
ACCATTCCGCCTACAGCTAATACCTGTTTAACCCATCTCTTAAATTTTAGATTACTGTAAATCTCTTGTACTCTTTCCATATTTCCTCCTATTAAGAAGAACCCTTAAAGACTCTCACCTTGCTATGGTACCATTAAAGAATGACTAATAGAGGTCTAATTTTTGTCTAAACGTATAAATATGCAATATTGCATACAGTATTGCTACAAATGTAAACGCTTACTATAATAGGGGTATAAAGATTAATCACATCCTAGTACTAACAAAAGAGGAGGAAATAATATGGAAATCGCAATTCACTATTTAGCAATTATTTATAAAAATTATCATACAAATGATCTGTATATCAAAGATGAATTGATATACAGATTAATTGTGTGAGTAAAGTTCCTTTAACACTATTAATATGCAATATTACATATAAAAATGTGTTGATAGAATTGTAAGCGCTTACTATAATGAGAGTATAAAGATAAATCACATCTTAGCAAAAACAAAAGGGGCGGAAATAATATGATAATTTTAAAATTTATAGGTGGAGTACTCCCATTAATTCAAGAACTTTTAAAAGCATTTATGTAAATTCACTATTTAGCAATTATTTATAAATAATTATTATACCTTAATACGAAAAAAGGAAGAAGTTGATTTTTATGAAGACTACAAGAAATACAAAAGGAAAAAAATTACTAGCAAGTTTAATAATCGGCTTTTGCACTATTAATTATTCATCTATTTCATTAGCGGAAACATCTAAAAGTAATTCAGCTAATGCACCCAAACAAGCTATTGGCATTGATACTGGTATAGCAAATTTAAAGTATGATAGTAGAGATATTTTAGCAGTAAATGGGGATAAAGTAGAGAGTTTTGTTCCGAAAGAAAGTACAAATTCAAATGGTAAATTTGTAGTAGTGGAACGTGAGAAGAAATCACTTACAACTTCACCTGTGGATATTTCAATTATTGATTCTGTGGCTAATCGTACGTATCCAGGAGCAGTACAACTTGCAAATAAAGCTTTTACCGATAATCAACCTAGTTTATTAGTGGCTAAGAGAAAACCTATAAATATTAGTATAGACTTACCTGGAATGAGAAAAGAAAATACGATATCTGTCCAAAATCCGACATATGGTAATGTGTCTGGAGCAGTAGATGATTTAGTATCTACTTGGAATGAGAAGTATGCATCAACACATTCGTTACCTGCAAGAATGCAGTATACAGAATCTATGGTGTATAGTAAATCACAAATCGCAAGTGCCCTTAATGTCAACGCTAAATATCTTGATAACAGCCTAAACATTGACTTTAATGCCGTTGCAAATGGAGAGAAAAAAGTGATGGTTGCGGCATATAAGCAAATATTTTATACCGTAAGTGCTGAACTACCTAACAATCCATCTGATCTTTTTGATAACAGTGTTACGTTTGATGAGTTGACTCGTAAAGGGGTAAGTAATACGGCTCCGCCTGTTATGGTGTCAAATGTAGCCTATGGTAGAACCGTTTATGTAAAATTAGAAACATCATCAAAAAGTAAAGATGTACAATCTGCTTTTAAAGCTCTAATTAAGGGTCAAGGCGTTGAAGCAAGTGGACAGTACAAAGATATTTTTGAAGAAAGTACCTTTACCGCTGTAGTATTAGGCGGAGATGCAAAAGAGCATAACAAAGTTGTTACAAAAGATTTTAATGAAATCCGAAATATTATTAAAGATAATGCAGAATTAAGTTCTAAAAATCCAGCATACCCAATTTCATATACAAGCACTTTCTTAAAAGATAACGCAACTGCTGCTGTTCATAACAATACAGATTATATTGAGACTACAACTACAGAATATTCAAGTGCGAAAATGACGCTTGATCATTACGGTGCATATGTTGCTCAATTTGATGTATCTTGGGATGAATTTTCATATGATCAAAATGGGAAAGAAGTATTAACACATAAAACTTGGGAAGGAAACAACCAAGATAAAACGGCTCATTACTCTACAGTAATACCGCTTCCACCGAATTCAAAAAATGTAAAAGTCGTAGCGAGAGAATGTACAGGTCTTGCATGGGAATGGTGGAGAACAATTATTAATGAACAAAATGTTCCATTAACAAATGAAATAAAAGTTTCAATTGGAGGAACAACTTTATACCCAACTGCTAATATTAGTCATTAGGTAGAAATGAAGCACCCTGTTTACAGGGTGCTTTTTTACATGGTCACAAGTATATTGGGGTCTTTTTCAAATATAGCATACTCATCAGATAGCGATGGAGTGTAGACTCATTTAGTAAACTTTGCAACTGAACCACTAATTTTAATTTTTATAGATTTGCAAGACTTTTGTTGTATTCAACTTAGCGTTTTTTGACACTCCTAGGGCTAAAGACACAAGCTGACTAACGTCAGTGGGATTCTTGCTACCAAAGGCGAAGTCTATTTCTAGTATCGCTGACGTGTAAGACTGCGGTGTGCCATCACCACTCCCACAACAGACTATATAGGTTTGTGGGCTACGGTATTGTGACCATACCGTATAAATAGTTAGTTCTCATATGATTTTACGTCTTTTGCATGACCATGAAATGTTTATAAGTTTTATTATCTGAATTTTCTGTTTTGTTTTTATATAATTTCAAACAGGAGGCGATTTACTATTATATCTAGAATTGTGTAAAAGTGTTAAAAAATGGGATGGGAAGTGGTATTTTGAAAAAGGTGATTTTATCTTCAACATTAGCTGTATCTATGGCTTTAGGTGCATTTGCGACATTGGGAACGTCACGTACATATGCAGCAGAGCAAAAGATTCAATACAACAAAGAATTTCAAACACCATCTTATATTGGGGAAGAGTGGAAAGCACCAGAAGGACTAGATAAAAAAGAGACTGTGTTCGAGTATTTAAAGAGTAAGAAAGACATGTTTAAATTAGCAGGAAATATGGAGAAACATTTTGAAATCGTTAAAGAAGAAAAAGACACAGAAGCAGAAACAACCCATGTGAAGCTTATTGGAAAATATAATGGTGTTCCTGTATACGGATCTGATCAAACAGTAGCACTTGATAAAAATAATAATGTGAAAGCATTTTTTGGACAAGTTATCCCGAATTTAGAAAATAAAAATATCCCATCAACTGCAAGCATTTCAGAAGATGATGCTGTAAATATTGCAAAAGCTGGTATTGAGAAAGAGATTGGAAAAGTAGATAACTATGATGGTATGAAGAAAGATTTATACGTTTATGAAAAAGATGGACAATATTATCTTTCCTATCTGGTAAAAGCCTCTGTTTCAAAACCAGCACCAGGCTACTGGCATTATTTTATTGATGCAACAAATGGCAATGTGATCAATAAATATAATGCGGTCGATCATATTACTGGTTTTGGATATGGTGTTTTAGGAAATAGACAATCATTTGAAATTGTTCAAAATGAAAAAACAGGTGCATTCCATTTATTTGATGGTAAACGTGGAAACGGTGTTTATACGTTTGATTGGAGAAATTTGTTGAAACAATCCTATGATTCAACATCAAAAGGACTGGGATATACAGGTTATGAAATTGAAAGTAAATCCAAGTTCTTTGAAGATAAAGCAGGTGTTGATGCACATGCAAATGCAGAAAAAGTATATGACTATTATAAGAAAACATTTAATCGTAATTCCTATGATAACAAAGGAGCGAAGTTACGTTCTGTTGTTCACGTAGGAGAAAACTGGAATAACGCTAGTTGGAACGGTGTGTATATGGCGTATGGTGATGGTGATGGAAAACTGTTTATTCCATTTTCAGCGAGCTTAGATGTAGTTGCCCATGAGTTAACACATGCTGTAACAGAGCATACAGCAAATTTAGAGTATCAAGATGAGTCTGGTGCATTAAATGAGTCATTTTCGGATATTTTCGGTGCGATGGTAGACCGTGATGATTGGGAGGCGGGGGAAGATATTTATACACCAGATATAGCAGGGGATGCGATGCGATCCTTAAGTCATCCTGCATCTATTCCCAATCCATTAGAACCCACTCAAGGTTATCCAGATCATTATAGAAAATATTATCCTGGACCATATGATAATGGCGGTGTTCATATTAACAGTAGTATCAATAATAAAGCAGCATATTTATTGTCGGAAGGTGGCTGGCATTACGGTGTGGAAGTAAATGGCGTTGGCCGCGAAGCTACAGAAAAAATTTACTATCGTGCTCTTACAAAATATTTAACGGCAAAATCTGATTTTAAAATGATGCGCCAAGCTGCACTTCAAGCCGCAGAAGATTTATATGGTAAAAATTCAAAAGAAGTACAAGCTGTAGCGAAGGCTTATGATGCAGTTGGTATAGAATAAGACCTGAAAAAGACCTGATATATAACGTCAGGTCTTTTTTACTGAGTATTCAAGAATGATTTTCGCTACGCCTTTATAGACCTATAAAATATTCATTAAATGAGAATGTAAACCTCATAACTCGATAAATATATTGTTCACGCTTTTCTTCTTCTGTTTAAGATAAGAAGAATACAATTTTGCAACAACAATGTCTTTTTCACGTTTCCTTTTACGCTAAGGGTCTATGTATATTAAAAAATTTCAACTTGAGCTACAGTATCTGTTGTAGCATTTGCACCTCCTGTCGTTACTTTTAGTGAAATACGATCACCTGCTAGAAATGTCACCGAAATATCATTATTTATATTGGAAGTTTGAGTACCAGTTAGTGAAACAGTAAGAGGTGTATCTATACCATTTTTTCGAATTGTCAAAGTGACCGTGTTTGTACCTCCAGGTCCAGTTAAGGCCTGAATTGCTAAAGATTTTATTACTGCTTTTTGGCCTAATCGTAGAAAGGCTTCTGTAGTTGAAACGGCAGCCGTTCCAGGTCGATAAAAACGAGTCGCACTATTTGGTAAACTACCAGGATCTGCCCAAACAAGGAATGTAGGTTGTGAAATTGTAGAAAAACCAAAATTGTTAGCATTTGAGTTTTGAAGATTTGTTGAACTTAAAACCAAAGTTCCGGCAGTTTGAGATATATCCGCAGTAGGACCTTGAATAGATGCTAAACGTAAACTTAATTGTGCTCCAGCCCGATTAACTTCTGCACCAATATATGATCCAGATCCACCTGAACTAGTAGTAATTAAATTAATATCACGACAATGAAAGTTATGTGGATTAGTGTTAACTAATAATGTTCTTTTATTTCCAAGACCAATTGATCTAGTCGTTATTGTGGAAGCTCTTACTGTACTTATACTTTCATCCGGAGTTCCTGTTCCAAAAGAATGAATACCATAAACATTGGAAGTTCCGCTTGTTGATGCAGTTGAATTATCTACTGTTACAACTGCGTTTCGTAATCTAGCTGTTAATGATGTGGTACCCGGAAAAGCAACCCCTGTTAAATTGACATGATTAATTGAAGTTAATAGTACAGTAATATCTTCAACTCTTGTATTTTCACCCATTGTTAACACAGTTGTATTCGAGGTTACATTCTGTTGACGAATCGTTACAGTTAACAAGCTAATCCCTCTTAATGAATTTCCATTTGGAATGACTACTGTCTCATCGTAGATTCCAGGAAACACAAAAATCGTTATTCCAGTGGCACTTATTGCATTAATTGCTGTTATGGCGCCATTAATTGTTTTAAAAGGATTCCCTCCAATGAAGGCCGTTGAATCATTTCCTGATTTCATTACTACAGCTGTATTAGCTCTAGATATCAAAACTTCATGTATACTCATTTAATCTCACTCCTTTACATTTCAAAAAAATTTTTAGACCAAATGATATATACTTCCTTTTACTTTCAGCATGTGAAATGATTTCGGTAAATTTTAATTATTTTCCTTCATATCAAGAAATTGATTGATATGTGTTCAAATTAAGTTCAACTGTGTCATTTTTTTTGAATGGTGGCCAATTAGTTGTGCATAAAAAAGAGACACATTTTGTGTCTCTTAGGATTCTTGAATAGTATGAATAAAATAGTAGAGTTTTACAAAAAGAATATAGCATACCACATCATTAATAAAAAAATCCACCCAATTGTAAGTACTAAGTATCTTAAAAATCCTACACAAAAATGCATACATACTCCTTTTAGGTATATTGTATACTATTTAAAGAAAATTTATTATGTCATTCTGCTTTACATACGAATGGGTAAATTCATTTTCTAATTTGTTCCTCTATCTATCATAATTTCCATGAAATTCTTAATAAACTGTTTTTGATTTAATTTTAATCCAATTCTAGTTCCCTCAGCTTTTGCACCTGGTCGAAAATCTGCGACAGTCTGTCCCCTTAAAGATTCTAAATCAATCTCTACTTTTCGATACATGTATTGAAGAAAATCTGGATTGACAATTGCACTCATCGCAACAACATCATGTAAAGGAGCGCCTTTAATACTAGGGTTTAATTTTTTGTAGGCACTAAAATAATAATCATAAATTGGTTTAATTAATGATTTAAATGGGGTAGTAGTGTGTTCTGCAATATATTCCGCCTCATTTGGAAGTAAAATAGCTGCATTTGTTACGTTTAAAGGAATTATTGTTAAATTTTTAGATTGATTAATTACAAACCGGGTTGAAACTGGATCACCATATGCATTTGCTTCAGCTACAGGTGAGACGTTTCCTGGTTGAAGAAATACCCCCGACATTATGTATATTTCTTTTATGCTTTGCATTGTTTCTTTCCAAAGGTTTAAAGCGATTGCAAGAGAAGTGGATCTACCTACATCAACGATTGTTAATTCTTCCTTATATTTTTCAACAATTGACAGAATTAGACTAAAATTATGAATAGGAATTGATGCTACACTTTCTGGTGGTTGGATAGGTCCAAGTCCTTCTGCACCATGTATTTCTGGATAATAAGCAGTGAAACCATTAAGAAATGGTAAAGAGGCACCACTTATAACAGGGATATCTGTTCTTCCAGCTAATTGTAATAAGTAAACAGCATTTCGAGTCGTTTGTTCTTTTGTAACATTTCCGTAACTTGTGACAATTCCGACAATTTCAATTTCAGGATGCAATAAACCGTATATTATTGCCAAAGAATCATCTATACCAGGGTCTCCAAATAATAATACTTTTTTCAAGGGGGATTCTCCCTTCTTACATAACTAAATATTTAATAAGACAAGCTCTATATTATATATGTAAGAAGACCATATATTTATGATTTATATTTTTAAAATTGTTAAAGGTGATTGTTGTTGGAATATTCCGTCTTCATTTAAATGTTTATATCAAAGTAATAGCATGTGATAATAGACATGTTTGTTTAGAAAAATCTAGTTTATATAGAAATAAAATTAACTTTTTATTACTTATTTTACTTGCGGAGTTTTTCCGAAATATTGGCTGTAACCCTATAAAGAACCTTCGATTTGTACTCTCTTCATATGCTATTTTAGAAAGGGATATTATGATGAAAAAAAGTAGTATAAATATAAGCATATCAATTTTAATACCTATTTTATTAATGATATGTCTTATTAATGTTAAATACAGAATCATATTAACTGCATTATTTGGAGCTTCGATTTTTTCAACAACATTTCTTTGTGCGATTGGATTTATCCTAGCTGTTTTATCATATATAGAAAACAAAAATATTTGGGCAAAAATCGGAATAATATTAAACGTATTGGTATTTTTTATTCCTCTTATTTGGATTTTTGGGTGTAATGGGTAGTTTAGATTTATGGGTACCACTTTATCACCATCAAACCAAGAAAAGCGAATACTCCAAAACGAAAAAATGAACTGAATTCTCCGAGACAATTGTGGCGAGATAAAATTTTTGTTTTGGGGTACTTCAAAATCTAATCTTGAAGGGCATGGAGTGGTACCCCTATTTATATTATGCCCTTCTTGTGTGCGGGTGGAAAAGTATTTATATACATTAAAATAAATTAATATATTAATAAAGTAATAATATAACTTACATTTAAACATAAAGAAGATTTATTACCAGAGGACAGAAATACATACAGAATGCATGGAGAATGAATTATTCTAGTATAAATACAGAAAAATAATAAGGTGGAAATAGCAGAGAGAGATAAAAAAATCAGCAACACGAGTGGGGGGAAGAATCTTTAAGTGTAAAAGGATTATATATTGTTTTGTGGAATGTTATTCATATTTACCTTATTAAAATTTAGAAAGGGGAATATTTATGAAGCATTCTTTATTGGAGACAAATACAAATCCAGGAAAGAAAGAATCATTGCTTACACGGTGTGCAAATGTATTTTCGAGATGGTCTCAGAAATATGTACCGGATGCCTTTGTTATTGCTGTGCTGCTTACTTTATTTACTTTCATTATAGCTTTGTTGATGAATCCCTCAAATCCGTACACAATCGTAAAATCCTGGGGGGATGGGTTTTGGACTTATTTAACTTTTACAATGCAAATGGTATTGCTAATGGTTACAGGAATGACGTTAGCTTCCGTTCCGTTTGTTAATAGAGGTTTGCAGTCAGTTGCAAAGTTAGCCGATACACCTCAAAAAGCTTATACGATGACATTTTTGATCAGTGCAATTGCATACTATATCAATTGGGGACTAGCGGTGGTTGTGGGAGCGATCATTGCGAAGGAAGTAGCTAAAAAAAATCCAAATGCACATTTCCCGTTACTTGTAGCAGCTGCGTATGCTCCGACAGCCTTATATAGCGCAGGTCTCTCCAGTTCTATTGGTTTGACAATTGCTACAAAGGATCATTTTCTTGTAGATATGATTGGAATTATTCCTACCTCACAAACAATCTTTAGTTACTCTACTCTAATTATTTTTTTCACCCTACTTATCACGATGCCAATTATTATTGTACTTATGGCTCCCAAAAGCGGAATTATCAGGTATAAAGAACTCGAAACAGATACAAATTCTTTTGTAAAACCTACTCAAAAAAATTTAACTGCTGCGGAAAAACTGGAATGGACACCGGTTTTAGGAATAGTATTAGGTGCAATCGGCACGTTGTATTGTGTTTATGAATTCATGAACGGACATAGTTTAGATTTAAATATTATTAATTTGTTTTTCTTGTCACTTGGTTTGCTTCTGCATGGTTCTCTTGGAAACTTTGCACAAGGATTCAAAGAATCTGCGCAATCCATTTCTCCAATTATCTTACAGTTTCCGTTTTATGCGGGGATTATCGCTGTTTTAGGTAGTTCAGGCTTGGGAAGCTCAATTATTGAATGGATGGCATCCATTGCATCAAAGGATACATTTGATATATTTACATATTGGTCATCGGGATTGGTGAATTTATTGGCACCATCTGGCGGGGGGCAATGGGCTTTGCAAGGGCCACTGCAGGTCCCAGCAGGGTTGAAGTTGGGTGTAGAGCCGGCTACTATAGCTATGGCAGTAGGCTGGGGAGACGCATGGACAAATTTAATTCAGCCGTTCTGGGCATTACCTCTTTTAGGGGTGCTGGGATTAAAAATGAAAGATATCATGGGTTATTGTTTCATTCTCTGTATTTGGTGCGGGATTATTACAAGTTTATTGATGTTATTTGTATATTAGTTTTCATTGGATTACGCATCACTATACTAGAAAACTGAAGAACAATTATTATTAATAAAAAAATTTATCGCTACATTCGGAGCATTTTTCGGGGGATACGTTTCAATTTTCTTGGATTTAGTATGTTAGTTTTCCTTATTTGTGCAGCAATTGTTGGTGAAGAAGCGGTATACGCTATACAAGATTTAAAAGATCTAGAAAAAGAAAAACTTGAAAATACGTTTTCCTCACCATATACAAGAGAAAAGGAGTACGGGTTAAATCGAGCGATCGAGTATTGTATGACTTAAACTGGTAAGTATATGTGATTTGAACTATAACTTTGCCATTTTGGCAAGGTTATGGTTCTTTTTATCCATGGCAAAGTTATGGTTCTAAAATAAAAACATAGAAGTAACATGAATTGTATATAGTCTTCATTTTTGGGTTTTGTATAAAAATCAGAAAGATTTGATTTTTATACACAGAAACATCTTTATCATGTTGCTGTGTTCTATAAGTATTTTTCAGGGTTTAGCTTTACATAAGAAAGTGAAGTACGCCCTAAAAAGCAAACCACGTCACTCTTATATAATTTTATATGTATCACAAAAACTACGTTTATTTTTCACAAATTTCACACAAATTATTGATATTCTCATCTATGGTGATAGCTAATAGCTTTGAGAGAAGGGAACTGTATATGAAAAAGCTTTGTTCTCCTCTTCTGTTATTTTTAGTTTTTTGTTTTCCAGGAGTAAGTATTCATGCGGAGTCTACATTACAATCAAAAATTGACGCGGCTTCCCCTTATGAAACAATTACATTAGAGAATAGAGTTTATAATGAAACAATCAAAATATCGAAACCGATTACAATACAAGGAGATAAAAATACTAAAATAATCTCTTGTGGTAAAGATCCTGGCATTACAATAAATAAGGAAAACATTATCCTCAAAGATTTGAAAATAGAACAATGTAATGATAGTACAGATCAGCCAGCAATATTAGTATCGGGAGATAAACACTATATCAATGGATTGGAAATTCACGCATCATACATGGGGATTAAGTTAGAAGATGCTAGGAATATAAAAGTTGAGAACAGTACAATCGTTGGACAAAAACGGGCTAATGGAATTGATTTATGGAAATCTAATCGTAATCTGATAGAGAATATCAAAATCCAAAATGTCCGTGATGGTATTTATTTAGAACAAAGCGACAATAATACAATAAGGGAAAATACAATCTGGCAGTCTCGTTATGGCATTCACCTTATGTATTCTGATAGAACGGTTGTTGAAAAAAATATATCAAAAGAAAATACAACGGGTGCTATGATTATGGGAACAAAGGAAACGTCTGTAGTAGGAAATCGCTTTATTGACAATAAAAGTAATGTTCATGCACAAGGTATATTACTTTATGATGCAATAAAAACAAACATTTTACAAAATGAGATTGCTAATAATAGAGTAGGTATTTATGTAGAAAAGGCAAAGCATAATACTATTATGAGTAATTCAATTTTTAGTAATTTTATCGGATTACAATTTAAAGATGCCCGTGAAAATGAATTTACTCAAAATGTAATGATAGGGAATGTTAATGAATCACAAGCTACACAAAGCAGAGAAAATAATATCTATAAAAATTATTGGGATGCTTCTTTAAAAGTAGATACAGACGGTTCAGGTATTAGTAACATTCCATATAAAGCAGATGCCTATTTTCTTTTGTTAACACAAGATATTCCAGAATACCAGTTGTTCTTTCAATCACCAGGGATGCGTATTTTACAAAGTTTCATAAAAATTCCAGATCAATCTTTAATGGTAGACAAAGAATCTAGAATGAAACCAAAAGGTATTACGCAAAAAGGTGAGCAGGTTGCGTTTCAGTCTAACATTTTGATTGTAAGTGTAAGTATGCTACTAATGGGAAGTATATTGTTCATTTTAGGGAGGAAAAATCGATGAGAGTTAAGTATATGTTATTTACTATTTGTTTATGTATGGTATTCGCCGTAGTAGGGTGCGGTAAGAAAGAAACTAAACCAGTTGCTATTAATGAAAAAAATGATAAGTGTGATGTGTGTAATATGGCAGTAATGGATAATCAATTTGCAACTGAGGTTATTTTAGAAAATGGAAAAGCTTTAAAGTTTGATGATATTGGTTGTATGTATAAGTGGATGGATGAACATAAAAATGAAAAAACACAAGAGAAATTTGTAAGGGATTTCACTACAAAAGATTGGGTTGCAGTGGATAAAGCTACATATGTATATGATAAATCAATTAAGACACCAATGGCTTATAATGTAATTTCTTTTAAAGAAAAGAAAGATGCGGACAACTTTGTAGAAAAACATACTGGGAAAATCCTTTCTTCTAAAGAACTAGCAGAACATAAATGGGAAATGAATAAAGAGATGATGGGAAAAGAAAAGAAAGATCATGGTAGTGGACATTCTCACTAATAAGTGATTAATACTATGAAAAATTAGTGAGAAAAAGACAGCCAACTATGGTTGTCTTTTTCATTAGAGAGGTGAATAGCTATGTGGAATATATTATATTCAGAATGGCGTAGTGCAGTAAGGGGTAAACTTGCATACATGTTTTTGTTTCTTTGGATAACTATATTTTCTTTAATATTTGTTATGGAAAGAAATACCCCGTCTTTAGCAGGCTATACAAATGTAACGGGGACAATGGTAAATCTTATTTTATATATTGTACCTTTACTTATGTTAATTATAGGAGCATTCTCTATTGCAGGTGAGGTGGAAAATGGGAAATGGAGACTTTTATGTACGTATCCTTTAAAGAGTACCTCATATGTAATAGGTAAAACTTTTGGCCAATTTATAGGGCAAACAGCTATTTTTTCAATAAGCTTTGGAGTAAGTATAATAATTGGTTTAGTAAACGGTAGTAATTTTGATATGTTTTGGGTGGTAGCAACGTATATCTTCTCTGTTTTATTAATTTTTTTATTTTTATTACTGGGAATAACCATCGGTTCTTTTTCTATAACAAGGTGGCAAGCTTTAGCCATAAGTATCGTAGTTTGGTTCTTTCTTATTATGATGTGGCCAACGGCTTTAATTAGTGTTCTTAATTTTGTTCCATATTCAATGATTGCACCATTAATAAAAATATTATTGTTTTACAACCCAGCAGAATTTCTTCGAATTATATTTGTAATTCAACTAGGTGGCGGAGCAATATTTGGGCAAGTATATGATCAGTTGGTCATAATTTTTCAAAGTAAAGCTGTTATTTGGATTCTACTAATATACTGCATTATCTACACAATTGTGTTCTTGTTTATGGCGGGGTGGCAAATGGAGAGGAGAAGAAAAAAATGACAGTATTAAATCTCAAAGAAGTTTGTAAAAGATATAAAAAGAAAATAGCATTATCTCCAATCTCACTTCAAAGTAAACAAGGAGAGTGTATCGTATTATGTGGTGGGAATGGAGCTGGGAAAAGTACGCTCCTTGATATAATCGCTGGAATTACAACACCGACAACTGGTACTGTTCAATTAGGGAATATAGAGTTACAGAAAGATAGAAAACAGTATTTGAGTGAAATAGGTTATATGCCAGATGATTTTCATGCACAGCAAGATATGACAGTTCAAGAATTTTTATTCTTTTATGCTGCTTTTCGAAATATAGGAAAAGACAATGTACAGGCAGTTATTGAATCAATAGGCTTAAATGAGAAAAAAAATGAACGATTACATAGACTATCTAAAGGGATGAGACAGAGGCTATTATTTGGGCAGGCGTACCTTGGTAACCCTAAAATTTTGATATTAGACGAACCAACAAACGGCCTGGATCCGTATTGGGTAGATGAGTTTTTAACTATATTAAAGACTTTAAAAAGAGACGGTACCATGATCATTTTCTCCACACATATGATGGATGTAGCTGCTGAAATTGGTGATCGGATACTCTTTATGAAGGAAGGAAAAGTCATAGAAGAAATAAAAAATGATGGGAATTTAGAAAATTTAACGATAACGTTATTACAAATGCATAGAAGATAAATTGTACATAAAACAGCTACTTTCATTACAGTAGCTGTTTTATGTACAATTTACCATTTGAAAACTAAGCAAATTATCTCCTGAAATTACAAAAATGCAAAAACAGGATTTACTCTGTAAAATAAAGAAATAACAATAGTTATCCTCTCTTACAAAAACAAAAGGATGTATATAATGTTGCACATTATATATGTATTGGTACATTGCTCAATAAGAGTGATGTACTTTTTTATTTTGCAGACCCCTTTATGACCTCATATACAACAACAACAATTTCATAAAAAATGTTGTTTACAACAACATTAGTGTGGTTACACTAAACAAGAATGTATGTTTCTATTTTAAATAACCATTTATTTTTGAGGTGCTTACATGAACATGTATACAGTAAAAGAATTATCATTAGCTTTACATAAGCATGAAGAAACAATTAAGCGATGGCTACGGTCCGGAAAGTTCCCAAACGCATTTCGCAATAGCGATAAAGAAGGATGGAGAATTCCTGAAAGCGACCTTGTACATATCAAGAAAGGAATAGGATTTGTAAAAGAAGATTCTCAGCAAAGTCAACAAGTGGTACGGGAAGAAATTGCCGAATTGGAATTAGTCAAATTAGCATATGAGGCAGTTACACTCACATCTCCAACGCAAGAAATTCTTACTCTTCTGTCCGTTGTTGGGATTAAACGAACATTAGAGATTCTATTGATTATGCAACAATCTACTAACAAAGTGAAAAATCCTGACGGATTTATTAAGAAAGCCATCCGAGAAAATTGGAGTCCAACAACTATCCCTTTTAAATTACCCAAGAGGCAAAGTAAACACATCTACGACCTTACCCAACAGGAATATGAGGCAATGGGGAATCAAATACAGCATGAATATCAATCAAAAGTTCCTATCTTCAATTGGTTAGAGGAATAAGTGGGTCTGAGTATCTAACAGGAGGCTTTGAAAATGAGAGATAGTTATTACCACTTACGTTGTCCAAAAGGTGTTCAAAGCCGATATAAATTACTTGTGTTTGAACCGAATAACAAAGTATTTCTACCACTGACAGACTTTTATGATGATGCCAGTAGGAAAATTTCAGAAAGTACGGCGTTGTCGTATCTCCAATGCCTTCTTCCATTCTTCACTTGGTTAGACAAATACAGCAACTACCAAGGGCAACATGTACAATGGAGTGATTATCCTGAAGCCATACGGATCGCCGCGGAAGATTATTTGATGGACGAAATGGCTTGTAAAGTACGGGAAAAAGATTCTTTTCGCTTTGTCAATCGTTCCAAAAAAAGTCCAAATACCGTTCATCGCTTCCTTTCCGCTCTCAAGTCATTTTATAAGTCCTTGATTACACTCAGACAGTATGGCTATCCGAATCCTCTTATCGATTCTCATGCGATATTGGACGATTACAAAACAAATACCGAAGGTGTGAGAAAGAACAAACCTCGAATGCCTGCCGAAGCAGGAACAGAAAGCCCAATTGTGCATAGACGTTTGACAGATTCTTACTTCAAGCTCATTAACGAGGAATGGCAACCTGAAATTATTGATGACCCTCTTCTCTATCATAAAGTTAAACAGGCAGGTAATCAGGTAAATTGGTCATTACGAGAAAAAGTCATCGTCCGTATGTTATTTGAGACAGGGGCGAGAGTTTCAGAGGTAATTGAATTGACCATTGGCGATTATCGTTCCCGCAAGTCCTTTGAAGAAGTCAGCACGTTTAACAAAGGCAGTCATGGGCGTAGAGCAAAGTTTCTGAGGTTCAGCAAAAACACAACGAAACTTCTGTTTCAATATATCAATCAAGAGCGTAAAAAATTTGACCATTTAGGGCGGAATTTTGATTCTCTACCTAACGATGCACCCATGTTCCTGACGGAACGAGGAACACCATTTTCGTATCAGGCTTGGTATCCACATTGGAATAAGGTCATGAAGATGATGGACATGAGATTAAATCCACATAAAACAAGACATTGGTATGTCACGACAAGTATGCGTGAGATTTATAATGTTTCCAAGACAAATGCAGAAATTAAACAGCGAAAAGATGAGCTCATTAAATACATGAAGTGGAAACAAAAAGACACGATTGAAGTGTACGAACATCACTTTGACG
>Ga0181466_1000397_pt2 | contig 15824 bp, 23 predicted proteins | sample InSIn4gowninarea_FD_119078 | JGI IMG/M metagenome (GOLD analysis project Ga0181466, IMG submission 119078) | Clean room microbial communities from NASA Spacecraft Assembly Facility at Jet Propulsion Laboratory, Pasadena, California, USA -... ... | reverse complement strand
AAAGTAGGAGCCCCCCCTGGCTTCTCGTCATGAGGAAAATGAGCCGATGAGAGCAGCAGCTGATGCGTGCGGTTTACAGCGATTAAGCAACCGCCGTTCCGCATCCAGGAGAAGGGGTGGGGCGAGTTCGACATGCAGATTACACTCACGGCGAAGCACAAGGGGGGTGATAATACGCTGGATCACGACCTGAACTTTCAGAAGGAGAGGTACGAGGCGGTGCATACAGTCGTAAGTCTTCACCGGCCGTAGTGGCCCGAATTATGGGAGGGTGAAGGGTGGGACGAGCAGCACTGAAGATACGCACCAGACCTTCAGGAATCCGAAACCAGACCTCCTGGCCCTGCTCCGCGAATCAGGACCTGCGGGTGACGAGAACGGCATCAAGGGCAAGCCGGCGAGTAAGAAGAACAAGAAGGAGAAAACGGTGCGTGTTCCCTTTCACCTGCAATGCTTCACACTTCACGCTGGACGGCATGGTGGTGGTGTTGACGATGCGACGATGGGGTGACGGAAAGGTGGAGGTGGTCGCAAGCTATCGCTGCGCGTGATTGATAAGGGACGGCGATTGGCTGACAGCTTACCTAAGCGACGACGACTGCCCAGATGGGCGTTCTGACCTGTAGCGATGCGGAGGCATCCCACGAGCCTACCTGTTGCAGAAGGATACATCGAATTTCCCCTGTTTCACGGTGAATCCAGGCCGGCTGTCTGTAAGCAAGCGCTGAAAGGCGCCTATGTGGATCTTCTCCTTTCTGTGGTGATAGTGCAGAGTGTCGTGGGAATATGTAGTCCCACTAAGGTTATGTGGGCGTAGGATGGGCATGTTCCAAATCTGAACATCGGAGAACGTTCTGTAGGCAAGCATCTCCCTCGATGCTAGTGGCCTGAGAAGCACGAAGTGCGCCTAGTAGATAGGACACTATTGTCGATCCAAAGCTGGAGAAGCCCGGTCGAACTGCTTAGTAGGAAATAATTGGCCCATCTCAATAGAGAGGACGTTCGCATAGGGCATAGAGAAACCAGCCACTGGATGGTAAAGTGAGACAAGCAAAAAGAGTGTCTGCTGCGAGTGGAGGTTTTTTGTTCACCGATGTTTCGGTTCCAGGGTTTTCTCCGGCCCACCGCGCGTAAAACGGAAGCAGAGCCTGAGGCGCCGTCCTCCACGGTCAAAAGAATCTTCATTGAACAGCATACCTAGGTATGGAGCACATAAAATGTGTTTCTTCTGCAAAAAGGATACATGCAAGCGTGCGTCGGCCGGGAATCTGTGTTATGTTAGATATCCGGGTCGAAGTTGTGCTGAGTTGAATTGAAAACCTACCGAACCCGGGGCCCATCGAAACTGGATGCGGTGATCTTATGGCAACGATGGATTTTACCACTAAACCACCAACGCTTTGATGAGAGGATAATATGGTCAAGAAACTAATATACCCATTGAAACTGTCAACCCACTGGTTCAAGTCGATTGTGATCCGCTTTGCCGAGACCTTGCACCTAATTCGGTTTGGTTGGGCGATTGGTTCATCACCAAGTAGCTCAAGATCCAAGAGCCGCATACGGCCATGGTCTGAGCATGAGAATGCTTAGGACGGCTTCAGGATCCTCGCTGTGAGTTCCCTTTGCGGGTCCCTCATTTCTCGAACATGATATTTGCGTGCTTTCAGCTTACTCGGCTACTAGATAGAACGAAACAGCAGTAATAGTTCCCGCTTTATGAGCAGTGACTCAAATTCGATGTTAGAATCGAGAGCAATAAGTTTGACTTAAGCAGGTAAATTACGGGGTCGCTGCTCTGCATCTTGTTTATGGCCTAATAACACTTATCACCTCTGCCGCGTGGGCAGGAACGGCCTCCTCTGTTTCATCATCGGTATTGCTGCTTCTGAAGCTGCAGCGAGTTGCGACAGCGTTGAACACAAGTTATGTATCCCAGGAACGTAAATCAGCCATTGCGTACGTCATAATCATTACCCAAAGCAAGTAACTAGAAACGATAATCGCAACGCCTGAAAGAGTGTCCTGAGCCGGCGTACAGCAAGGGAAAAACACGACAACAGAGATAGCTAACGAAATGAGCCCGGCAGCTTCCGTCCTGTAACATGAGCACTCTATCCTCAGTCTCCTTGCTGCTCCTTCCAACCCTTCAATGATCTGATCAAGGTATCGGATCCCAAAACCTTCCATTCTGCCCCGCAGGCTGCTGGTTACACGCAACCGTCCAGTAAATCTCCAGCGCAGCATAGGCGTAATTGTCCGCGTTCCTCTTAGCCAACAGCCTATGCCCTGATGCGTCTCGTATTGACCGGGCCATAGCCGTTATTCAGATCCATGATCAACGAGCCACCCACATCCTGGTCTGGGCGACTGCCACCGAACATGGACTCTCCGTTAGCGTTGGAGTGCGTCATCTCGTGCAGGATGATGCTGCTCAGGGCATCCGTGTCGGGAGCCACGCGGTACTCGCCCTGGATGTTAAAATCCTCGCAGTTAGTCTCGCTGAGGCGCGGTGCGGGACCGTCGTCCGCTGCGTCGTCCGCTACGCCGTCGCAGAAGGCGGCGGGGCAGAAATGCGCGGAGGCCTAGCGGCGCGTGGGCGGTTCAACCCTTTCGATATTACGCGTGTAGCCCTCAGCGTCGGGCTTGGCGCAGATATCTAAGTCGCCCAGGCCGGAAAGGAAGTCTCTGCCCACAATCTCATAGTCGCCGACGATGGGGCCTAGAGTAGTCGACGCGAGAAGTTGGAGGCTGGAGATTAGCAGTCAACCTGTGTTTAGGGATCGGATAGGAGCATACATAACATGGCACAATGTTGTTGAAGACTTGTTTCACGCCCTTGGCGAGATGGCTGGGCTGGCGCTGTCCATCAAGCGGAGCAGCGGACGCGATGGCGATGATGGAGGCCACAAGGGCGATTGGGGTCGACCACATCATGATGGACTAGCGGAGAGAGAATGATTGTGCTGTTCTAGAAAATTCTATTGGTGCTCAATGAAGCGAGCATGAATGATCAGATGAGACTGAGGACACAAGATGTGGTCAAGGAATGGGCCTCTGTTCATGCTCATGGCTGGGACTCGCCATGCTGCATAGATTGAGGGCACAACGAGACACGGTCACTTTCACTCTCATCCCAAGACTCCTTCAGCTATGTGGAGAGGCACAGTCACTCAGGAGGAGCACGACAGCGGTATGGAGACATGGAGTGGCATGTAGTTTAGAGACGGCTGAAACGAAAGTCACTCCGATGAAATAGGAACAGGATAGAGATTTGGAAGAGACATGGAGGTTAGAGAAGGCTGAAAGCAAACTTGATGCTTTCGTGGGTTTGCGCGAGGCACACTTCCCCATTATAGCATTTAGGAGTTTAATGCTTGTACAGTGGATTGCGGCAGAAGTGTTGGAACCACGTCTATTGACCGTCTCATGCATGTTGGCTATGTGGACGAGAGTTACATTCAAAATGCTACGCTATCGCTCGGTGGGGAGCTCTCATCGCTCGGTGGGGGGCGCTTTTGAAGCAGGCACCACGCCTCGCGCGCTGTTTCATGTAGACAGATGCGCTGTAGGTAGGGCGTTGATGAAAGCGCTGTTCTACTGAGGCTGGTGTTGGTATTGGAAGCTGTCAGGATCTGGGTGCAAGGTGAGGTTATAAATGGTGCCCTGCGGCACAGCACAGGAAGCTTGGCGCAGCAGCGAGCGACATGATGGCACTGATGGATCAAAATCCTCTAAAAGCATCATGGTTGGAAAACACAGATACCCTTACTTCTGGAACTCTGCGCAAGAAGTCAGGACCACGACAGCTGTGGAACCCTTAGAAGCTATTTACCGACTAAGTGACACCCACCGGTCCATCGAACATCTCAGAATAGCCATGGCCGCGGGATCAATATCGAACCCCAATGACCTACCGGCCCCATACATAATCAGGACCATCAACCTTCCTTCCGTCTGTAGTTTCTCGAGTCCCAAACCGCCCATTCTCACCGTGACGCTCCTCCTTTGTGGGAGCTCTTTTCCAATCACCATTCGGACACGAGCTACATCCCTCGTCTCCCCTATCACATCCACCGTAGTCATAGATCCTGAGACCGGAGAATCAAGGCCACCTGCAGGTTCTACCGCAAGATGGAGCGAAAGAACCCTCAGCTTCAATCGCAGAAACGCGGTCGGTTTCTTGACGCTTTTTCCGGACGAGCCATACGTAATCAGCACCCCTTTTCGTGACGAGTATTCAGAGCCATTCTCAAGACCGTACAAGCAGGTGCTTGCTGAGCACGTGGAAAGACTGCTAGTGGCCAAGGATAGCGGCATCCCTGGAGCTTACACCAGGGCTCTCAAAGCTTATTTCCGGCAGCGCACTCCAACCCGTATGCATCAGTTGAAGATTGGGAAGGAATATCTGATCAGATCAGAAACTGACTTGGTCGTGGGCTGGTGGAGGTATGGGGCGAAAGGGCAGTTGCTTGAGCTGGTGGATCATGGGGACCCGCTGCCGCCATTTCCAAATCCACGGGTCTTGCGAGTTGTCAATCTGAATGAGGTCACCTTCCGAGTGGAGGCTTGAACCGTCCCGTGTGAACATGCTCCACGATTCATGCTGTACGCTCTTAAAGGTCGAAGAATGTATACAATACTTTTGTCGTCATGTCTCTCAGATTTTCATGAATACTTATCTCGGCTAGATCTTGCACTCACTTCCTCGCAGGTGATGTTCTCGGAGTCGGGAAGATAGGCCTCATATCCCGTTCATTACGAGGGATGGACTAGGGCTGTATAGAGTTATCGGATCGCAATACATGCTGCGCTATGATGGAAATCTCGTTGTGAAACAAGCAGGGGGTTGGATGATCGTGCAATACGTTTCTGTTCATTGCTCTGCCATGTGTCAGCTCTGCGGTTCCAGATCGTTGTTCAAGATTTGGTATCAAGTATCTCCCTATTCTCTGAGCTCCGCCACTGCAAAGTAGCCCTTGTTCTCAACAACACCCCTATCCTTCACTACCGCCGTATACTTTACCACCCACTGCGGCTCCACGTCACCTCTCAACCCCTCACCCTCTCCACTAGGTCCCGCCAATACCCCCACGCCCTTCTCGCCTGACCCCAGCAGTTCCCGTAGCGTACCCCTCGGTAAAATATTCGTGCAGTCATTATGCGTTAGTAGTTCAATCTTCTCCTGCTTCGCATACAGTATCAGCGGCTTCGGCACAACACAACAATCCCTGACATTGATCTGATCCACACTAGGCCGTATCCGCGTCTTCCCCAAAAACCGCGCCAACCTCGCCGTCCCGAATTCAGAAACCCCAAGCCGCGAGATGATCCCCTCGTCATGCAGCTTCTCCAGCGACCGCCACGTTTCAATCATAGTATCGATATCCTCGGCGCCGACGCCGCTCTCCGAGCCCGAGCCGTCTTCGGGTATGCCGTCGACTTCTCCGTCGGGCTCAGAGAGCGCGTCGTCCTCCTCGTCATCCGCGTCGAAGGAGAAGCCGGGGAACGACACGATCAGCAGGTCTATCGACGGCACGTGCAGTTCCCGCAGCACCAGGTCAATCGCTTCCCGCGTCTGGGAGCACCGCCGCGATGACGGCACACCAGGGAGGTAGAACAGCTTCACCGTGATGTCATATTGCGAGCGCTCTTCCGCGAGGCCGCTGTGCGCGAAGTCGAGGGTCGGGATGTAGAGGGTGGAGTCCTCGCGGGCGGTCCAGGCTTGGTAGGAGAGTTTGGAGGGTGTGGTGGAGGCGCCGTTGGAGGTGCTGCTGGCGGCGGCTTGCTGGGAGACGAGAAAGTTGGCGCGGAGAGCGGTGGTGAGTTCGGTGTTGGATTTCTCGACGCTGGGGCGGCGGATTATGGAGGGGCCGCCGCCCATGAGGTTTCTGGAGAGGAATCAGCATGTGCAGAGGGAGCGGGTCACTTCGGGATTGCCCACGAGGTCGAAAGGACGAGCTTCATTGTGAGGAAAGGAACGTCCACAGGGGCGTAAGACTATCCCTGAGAACCCTTCTCTTGTGCAGCCCTTATACCCGAGACTGTGCTCCGTAACCGTACGATGGTGGTGTGCGCGGATGGGGCTGCGGCTGTTCAGCGCGTCCAACGATCCGACTATGAATTCGAGGATGAAGACGACTCGGGCTGATTTGGGGTTATACGATGCGGTTGATTCAAGATGAGTCGTAGGTGCTTCTCTGTCAATTGCGCCGGTCTTGGGTTCGGGAAGAGTTGACGTACCCTGTGGCTATCGATAAAGAAATATGCCAAGCATCGTGGAACATATCCGGTCTAACTACTTGCCCTCCAGAAGCACAAAAGTCGCAACAGCATGGCCATAAAGTGCGCGCCCCTAACCCCCACTCATATACTCCACCTAACAATGCCGTCACAGATACCTGATCTTGCTCTCGCGGCAGGGCAAAGTGGTACGCTTCCACTCCCAAGCTGCCCCAAACCCAAGTACCCTATTGACACCCAACACCAGCGCCTAGCCAAATGGTTCACGACCCTCTCCCCGAAAGACAAAGCCAAGATCATAAAAGACGTCTCCCAGCTCGTTCTCGCACGCCGAAACCGCATGTGTAACTTCCTCGAATACAAAGGTCTCCCCCATCCTCCATCCTCCCCCGCGTACCCCCAGCAACGCCCACCCTCCACCGACCTTCTAACACCACCCCCTCACAGACACCAAGATAGTCTACCGGCGCTACGCCTCCCTCTTCTTCATTGCCGGCTGCGACAGCACGGACAACGAGCTGATCACGCTGGAGATTGTGCACCGCTACGTCGAGCAGATGGACAAGTACTACGGCAACGTGTGCGAGCTGGATCTCATCTTCAACTTCCAGAAGGCGTATTTTATACTCGATGAGCTGTTGCTCGCGGGAGAGATGCAGGAGAGCAGCAAGAAGAACGTGTTGAGGTGTATTGGGCAGCAGGATAGTCTTGAGGATGTTGAGGTATGTGCGGGTTCTCTTTATGTGGTTGAGTCCGTTTCCTACCTCTCCCTGTTTCAGTTCTATACGCAATTCTTTGGATGTTCGATATATTATCATCGGCGGATTGCTGATGTATATACACCCTCTTTCAGGCTGAGGACGATGGCGTCACGAGGATCGGTTAGCCGGGAAACTCGTCGCTCTCCGAGTCGGTCTAGTGTCCTCTTGTTCAAACTCACTCCGTCGTGGTCACCCTTGCTGTGAGCTCTGTGCTGACGCCGATCGTCCACATTACATAGTCGGAGGCCGAGTTGGTGAGCGCTTTGCGAGAGCATGGCTTAGTATGAAGCTGGGCAATGGCAAAGTGATGACAGAGTAGTTGATGGATCTGTATCGGAGTGACGAGTGGGCTCTTGCTACATTCAGAGCTGAGCCTAGGAGTTTGGCGCACGGCTCCATGGCGGGTAGCATATGAAGCTGTCACGTGGTTGAAGAGGTCGGCTTGTTGAATGGGATCAACGGCATTGCATGTTTAGCGTGCCCAGAACACAGTTTCCTTCGGATTGCGGACATGACCCTTCGTATGAGAAGCTTGATGGAGTATCAACCCTACCGTCCATGCTGAAATCTCTGAGCTCAGAGAGCGAAGTTACAAGTTATGTGTATGCGAAAGAAGCCAGTTGTGGACATCTCGTCAGAACTCGTCCTGATATCCACGCCGCGCAATGCATTTTGATAAGCAAGAAAGCCCGAGTCCACGCTATGCAAAAGCGAAAAGCGAAAAGCAAAAGGTCCGAAATGAACAAGAAGCTGAACTCGAACCGCACCTGATACGCTCCGTTTCGCAAAGCTTCGAGCTAGAACTGAGGAGCCACATCCTTAAGTGCTTCTCTTCCGTTTCGGCGTCTTCTTAGGCTGGCTGCTAGAAGGATTGATCAAGAACTCGTCGCTGTCCAAATCGAGCCGGCCGCGTAGGATGCTGACGGAAAGCAAGTCCTTGTGATAGCATCTGTGACCATCCTCATTCAGCTTCGCACCATCCAGATCTCCATTCTCTAGCGCGAGAACAATCGTCTTATCGTTACGCTTGAGATCCCTCGCCGGCATCGATACAATCCGATCCGCCCCAGCCACTCTTGCTACCTCTTCAATCTCTTTGTAGCCACTGCCGTAATCTTTCTTCAGAGATGGTGTTACGTAGAGCCTCTTCCCAGCGAATAGATCACGCCGGTCTATCCCCACAGTGTCGCTCATGCGAAAGCCCCACTCTTTCTCACGCTCGGGATCAGCTGGAAGGAACAGTTGCGGATCCAGCAAGTGTCCGGCTTCCAAGCTTTCGGTGAACCAAGCATCGGTAACTATCTGCTTGCCGAAGGCGATGCTGAGCAAGAGCTTTCCTGTCTTAGCCAACTTGCCGTTGCCAACACTACGTTTGTCAGTGCTGTGCATCGGTCGCAGCATCAGGGGATGCATGAGCCATCACTGCTAAAAATGGAGGCTTACCAAAAGAAATTACAGCCTGTCTCAGTGACTGCGTCGACGAGGGAGCCGCCGTGTGCTTTGAAGAACTTCTTCAACTCAACGCTCTTTGGAACACCGCTGCTGCCGCTAAACACCACCCTGGGAGCTGGGCCACTGTAACGCCCTGCGACAGGAGATGCGTTGAGTGCTTTGTTGGATGTGGTTGATGAAGGCGTCCGCTGTGCGGCGTTTGTGGTAGCGAGACCCGATGCCTCGCTGATGTCTGATAGCTTCCTGCCCTGCGGCTTGGGTATTACATGTGATGTTGGCGCTCGTCGGGGAGGGATCTCCACAGCTACAATACTCCTCAGGCTGTCTTGAGATTCTACTTTATCCCGCTTCGCCCGCTTACGATACGGAATATCTGAATCCTCGTCGTCATGGTCGTCCCTCTCGTCATCAGCGCCGTCTGAGGTGGTCCCCATAGTTCCAGCGGGTGTTTCACGGCCAACATGATTCTGTGCTGTACGGTAAGACTCTTCAGGAGTAGTGTCGTTGTCGTCGTCACTCATGTGATCACCTGCCGGTAGAGGAACCTCACTATCTGTTCTTGGTGTGGGGCTGCGTTCCTCAACTTCGTTACTGCCGACTGGCTGACCTGTGATACGTCTATCACTAACGTCTACCCCTTTCGAACCTGACTTTGAGGCTTCTCTGAGGCGACTGTCAACGGTACCGCGCGGCACACCACGATCGCGGTCCAAGGAGGAGTGGGTGACTCCGGACTCTTCACATGCGCTCTCGTGTTCTGTGTCCTCGGTTTCAGATTTCTCGTCCCCGACAAACAGTGAGTCGTTGCTTGTAGACACTGTTTGCAAACGTTCTGTGTGTCTGGACTCAAGTGCCGGTGTCTCTTGAACGACCTGCGACTCTACAGCTGAGGGCAGAGGAGTAGATCGCGATGGATTCTTACTCGTTTGCTGCATGGGCTTCGATGCCGTGACTTGGTCATTCTGATATGCAGCACCCTGCTGCGCCGTCGATAACATGACGGCAACCGGAGCATGGTGTTCAGTGTTGTTCGTTTCTAAACCAGCTGCGGCTTCGGGGGGCAATGAAGAATCGACTTGAACTTTACTAGCCTCAACATCGACGGTGAGTTCAGTCTTCAATCTACTGAAAAAGATGGTGTCTCCAGGCCGTAAAAGGACGACCACCAATGGTCCCCCAGGTTTGCGCGGATCTAGCCATATGCAGTTGAAGAACTTGGTCTGGCTCTTAAGCTCTGTTGAGTACGGACCCGCTACTTTGATGTGCTCAGCCACGGCCTCAAACGCCAAGCTAGACGAGTCGATATCTGCAGATGATCAGCATTGACCTTTCCCTACACTAGATCACAACTCACGGAGGAGTCCAAGGCTTTGCCCAGTGCCATTGCGAGGTGATTGCTGTAATGCCAAACTCCCGTCGTCTAGCTGCACGATCTCGTTGGTGCCCTGACTCGCGTCATGCCGTTTCCCGCCTGTCTGCGTGAGAAATATCGTGCAACTACTCAGTTCCAACGCCATTGTTATTGGTGATCGGAGGACGAATGGTTTTCATCTTAGAAAGCACTGCTGACGTTTTCTCTAGTGACTTTTTTCGAAGAGGTGAATGCAGAAGTTGGATAAGGCGAAGAGCTTGTTGGCAACGCGCGCCAATGACACGGAAGCATGTGACTTAGTTTGGCGGCCATTACGCAACCATCCTTGCGTAGCTCTCCCGCACCCTTCAACCACAATCCTTGGGCATCAATCTGTCATTTCATGTCAAAGAGCTGTTCGAACTGCAAAGCCAACAGCTGGGCACAGTTACCTCAATACTATGCACATGTACATGGCGTGCGGACGATACTCTACCAGAGCTCGGGAAGGACTGGTGAACAGCGTATTTAGCTGATGATCATGCAAACATTCTCACATCCGATCTGTAGGCTGAATCACATTTCTATCTAACAACTCTATCCAGATCTGGCTTGGCCAAGTACTGTAGTTGGTTGGGAGCCAGACGCCATGTTCGGACGATGGACCGCTGTGTTTGGTTTTCTGGACAATATCAAGCAGAAGAACAATACCAAGGGAGCGGCTGACCGCGAACGGGGAGACATCAAGTCTCACAACCCACCCGTCTTTGGGTGCTATCCCATCCTATGGAAGTCCTTCGGCGCTAGGTTACTGCTGCTAAACACTGTTGCAAGTTGACGTAGCTGCTCAGATCATGCCTTTACGCGCTTTTCTTGGGGCGTGAAGAAATGTCCATTACCATAGTTCTCCTCTACGCTCCTAAAAAACATCTCCTTCTCGTCTTCGTATTGTCTATCACAGTCAATCGTGACATCAATCTAGAAGATATTTTACTATCTCTATGTTGCGTTTCACACTGTGCATTGTTCTTCCTCCATTGTTCGCCTATCCTAGTCTAACGCAACTGTCCACCTTTCTATCCTTCCATCTATCTTGTCCTGTCTTTCCAACTCTCTCCTTGTCCTCACGCTGAAAGCCTAAACCGCCCAGCAGAGCCAGCGGAGTGGCGGTGAATCAACACTACAGTTCTGAGCGCTTTTTGGTTTGGGATCTCACCTTCCCTCCACCTCGCAAAGGTGCGGCTCCGCAATAGGCGCTCTTGTCGTGTTGGTGAGCATATTTTTCCAGCTTAGGCAGAGTGTCAATGGCTAACGGGATACCCAGAGCTCCTCCTCGCCATCTCAAGCTGGAGGTGTACCTCTCGGCGATTCAAGAAGACTTGTACACACGCGTTATCCATCACTTGGAGTACCTGCTTAGACACTCATCATGGACGCTTCTACGGACACTCCAACATCGACCCCCGATTTCGACCCGTTCCACCAATCGTTTACAATCCTCTTTCCTGACGGAACCCCATTCAACTTCACCGTAGATGACATCAATGCCTACACCCAATACGGCATTCGTATCGCCATCAACTTCAGCTCCCAGATCGGAGCATGCTTGATGGTGCTCGTAGTCCTCCTGATGCTCACGAAGCAGGAAAAGCGCCGATCGCCAATCTTCATACTCAACGCACTGGCGCTGGCCTTGGGCGTTATTCGGAATGTACTCTTGTGCATGTACTTCACCGGTCCATGGTACCACCCCTACGCCGTCTTCGCCCTGGACTACTCCCGTGTGCCGCAAACCCAATATGGCATCTCGATCACCAGCTCAACCTTGACTCTTCTGGTCCTGATCCTAGTGGAGATATCTCTGATCCTCCAGATCCGCGTCATGTGCGTGACGGCTACCTCCGTGTTACGCTTCTGGATCACGGTTCTGTCAATCACGATGGCGATGATAGCGATCGGCTTCCGCTTTGCCTACACAGTCCTGAACGCAATTGCCATCCGCGCCGTGGAGAGCTTCACGAAATACGAATGGCTCGGCAGCGCGACAAACATCACCGCGACCATCAGCATCTGCGTCTTCTCCGCCATCTTCACAGCCAGGCTGGGCCTCGCTATCCGCCAGCGGAAACGACTGGGCCTGCACCAGTTCGGGCCTATGCAGATCCTCTTTGTTATGGGCTGCCAGACGATGATCATTCCCGGTATGTCACCTACTCTCGGCTCTCTAACCCCAAGATCACATGCTGACATACGGTAGCATGCTTCTCCCTCCTCCAGTACATCGCCAACGAAAGCGAGGTCCCGTACTTCTCTGCGCAGGTCCTCACTATTGTCTCCATCTTCCTGCCGCTGTCCTCGTTGTGGGCTTCGGCATCCCTTGGTGACAATAGCAAAGCGTCAAATGGTCCGGACGCGCATCGCACGCTTCTTAAAGACGATACTAGCCACGGCACGGGCGGCAGTGCTGGGGGCAAGGCTTTGTTGATTACGGACACGACGGCCTCGAGGGCGTCGACCTTGTCGCCCAGCAAGGCGCGCAAGGCGGATGATGATCTGGAGGCTGGTGATGGGGATCTGCTTGCTCACACGTCGTCGAATCTTGCGAACGAGAAGCATTAAGGGGGACGGTGAGGGCTATGAGATGCAGTATCTACGCATTTGGGCGGTAATCGGTCTTCTTCCGGCCGACACAAGTACTTCATACCTTTTCGAAACTGCGGTTCAAGTTTCTTCTGATAGCGAGGACTTTCTATCTAATCTGTTCACATGACGTACATAGCCTACTATGATCTGTTGTTGCCATAGCACGACGACAAGACTGCTGATCATGAGATTGCCTCGCTGTAGGTTCAGAGGGTACACATGCTCACTGTAACACACACACACCCCACAATATTCACAAAATGACTGCCATCCCATAAAGTCTCACTAAGCCACCACGGACACAGCGTAAGCCTCGTCAGGCCTTGTACGACTAGTTCGCACCCACTTCGTACGCCTCATTATTGGTGGCTTTGTGCTTCAAACGCTGAACGCCATGGGAGCCACGAGCCGGTGCGGGAGCCGCTGAATGTGGTGCATCGATGACGTGGGAGAGCTGTAGCTCGATGAGGTGGGTAGGATGGCGTGCTTGGAGAAAGACTTTGGGGAATTGAAGCGCTATCTCTGAGTTTGGGGCATTGGACGTGAATGCGATGAGCGACAAGGATGTGTTGCTACAAAGTCTCTTTAAAGGTGACGGTGATGAAAGGATTGCGAATGAAGCTACAGTAGGTATTGACCTTGTCAACAGACAAAATGATGAATTTGATGGCTTAGTCGTCGAAGTACCTCTGCGTTGCGGCTCCAACACCAGTACGGCCTCATCCGAGGAAAATCCCGTCTCCAAGACGCATTGAGAGGTCAAATGTCGCACAACTAACGAACGGGCGCGTGCGGCACCTCACACACGCGCATGGTCTGTTGAGCGCACTGCATCTTGTGCTTCATCCTCCGTTAATCTGATACGCACACACCTCAACAGCACATGAAGGCCCTCGCGCAGTTCGATGCTGCACGCTCCCGTCAGGCCTTCCAGCGGTGGTGTATTGTAGCACCGGAGTGATCCGACGGCACGAGCACGACACGACGGGGACGTTGGCCAGGCTTCTCTGGGGGGTTTGAGTTTGGGCTTGCCGCGACGACCTCGGGAGCAGGATTGAAATTGACAAGGACTGCGATGGCATGCAGGAGTGGGCCTGCTTCGCTGTGTTGCATCGTGGCTGCTTGTGACTTGCTCGACTTGCTCCTCACCCGCAGGAAGTCAAATCGTGGGGCTTCCCGTCAGTTCCGCTAACCCTCCGATTACCATTTCCGCTTCGACCCGGAGATGGAGTGGGGTCTGAGACTGCCAGCGGTTGCTCGGAGATGGCCGGTGGAAAGTGTGGTTGGTGAAGGCTGCAGGAGTGTTTGATGGTGTTCAGGAACATCGCTGCAGCGGACGCGGACTGAGATGCAAGTTGCATTCGGTTCCGCGGTTGGCCTGTATCGTGCATCTGGGATTTCCTGGCGGGCGGTCGGAAACCTGGGAGGTGCAGGACGGAAGTCAGGATCCTGAAGCTTAACTTTGAAGGCGTTTTCGTGCGCCCGTGCCTGGAATCGTTGAACAAGTCGGGATTGCCTGCTGGAGGTCCTGTTATTTATGATCACTTCTGCAACGTCTGCAATGCTTAGGATGAGAGCAGGCGCGCAGAATGTTGTCGCCTAAGGCTGCCCATCCGCAACTCTGGGCGACCCGGGACGAGCCTTTCTTGCTCGGTTTGGTATCTCTCAGCAACAGGACGTGATGCTTGAAGAACTCCGGTTGCAGGTGCGAGTGGATCGTGCTGAGGGACAACTACGTATGGCTTCTGCTGGGCCAGGTATTTGGAAGTACTAGACAAAGTTTGAACTGCGTAAGATGCTGCATTGCATGTCTCGTCATGCAGCTACCCTTAGTGCCAAGGGTAACGGAATTTCTTGCTTATCAAAGCAAATGCTTTCCCTGGCTTTCGCGTTTCGCTGCCGATAGTGACAGATGCTCGGTCTCCAGTGACGGTGGGCGCGACGTACATAGACTTGTAGGAAAGATAATCTTACCTTAGCTTTGACGAATAATCAAATGTGGTACAGATGTCTCGTGAACTCGTGGGTCCCGTCTTTGACCCAGTCACTAGTAGTAGTACTGTATGTTTCGCGAGCATCAATTGGTGTTTCCAGTACTGACACTTCTTGGCTGGCTACCGGCCGGTGATGCCCAGAGCTCGCGCATGATGTTTTTGAACAGGGACGATCCGAAGCAAGATTCACGCCGGATTTCCTTCGCCCAAGCACTCAAGCTGGTGTTGTAGATTCGCGGTAAAACTCTGGCGTCGTCGAGAAGCTCATATGGCTGACGGGCTACGCGAACGGGAGCTGTAAGGCGTCTGCCCAGACTCAAGAAGTCATCTCTGAATGAGACGATCTGCCATCTATTTTTGTGCCGCTGATTGACCACCAGGCTAAGGAGGGAAGTGGTCCGGGCTGGCACAAGGCGATCGTGGATGTTTATGGCCGCAATCTGGGTGGCGCTCTTGCAGGCTCGGCGGGATCGTCCCCCTGCATGACCTGACTGACGGATCAGGCTGGGGCCAGGTAGCCGCGATTTGCGCAGGCAAAAGATGTTGTCTTTCTCGTTGCAACTTCTCACAGGCAATCACGTGGTGGAGGACAGCAGTGAAGAACATTATATGCCATGCCATACTACGCGTTGAGATTCGGATACGTTAACCGTGCCTGTCCGACCGTTCGACCGCTCGACCGCACTTCATTTCTCAGCCTGGGGTTCCTGGCGTTGACGACCCACGGGTCGGAGCATCGCGCTAGAGAGAGCCCGGTATGGCGTCGCTGTGGCCAGGAACCAAACAGGAGGCAGATCATTGCTCTCGCTTCTTACCCAGGCAATCCAAGCACAGATGATTGAAACAAAGGAAATTCCCGTCATCTCACCTCAGTTTGATCACCAGCGGTAGTTATGATTAAACCCGCAGAGCATGGACTCGAGGCTTCAGAGCAGGCGTTCATTCTGCAGCTGGACTTCGCATCTCAACGGTGTGTCTGAGGTCTGGAATGTAGCTACCAGCTCTCAGCAGCCGTGAAGGGGCAGCCGCCATCTCACCCTCCCCTCCACCAGCTGATGCTGCTCGGGAGAGACGGCTCCAGAGGCCTGCAAGCATCCTCGGCGGCCGAAGGCTGTCCAAGGAATGCCATGCTCAGCACCAATCTTGTGCATGGGACCGTGCAAACAATTCTCACCGCAGCTCTTGGTTATGCGGCAGCACAAGGGCATCATGGCGGCGTGAGGCGAGGGAGCGAGGGAGCGATTGAGGCCTGCTCAATGCTCGACGGCAGAGGCGCTTTACTTAGCAGAGCGTTCCTGCCGGCCGTCCTGCTCTAAAGGACTCGCATGCGTGGGAGCCAAGCTGGATTGAGGTGGGAGCCAGCATGCCGAGTGCTCAATC
>Ga0181466_1000064_pt2 | contig 15910 bp, 16 predicted proteins | sample InSIn4gowninarea_FD_119078 | JGI IMG/M metagenome (GOLD analysis project Ga0181466, IMG submission 119078) | Clean room microbial communities from NASA Spacecraft Assembly Facility at Jet Propulsion Laboratory, Pasadena, California, USA -... ... | reverse complement strand
CTTTTTGTTTTTTTTTTCTAAGAGACAACAGGGGCGCCTCAATGAGGTTTTCACTCCTACTATCTGCCTTGGGTGCCTCAAAGAGGTTTTCACCCAAGGATATTTTTATTCCACCATTTCCTGAGCGACTCACAGTAACCACACAACCCAACCTAGAAGAGAATGAGCTTCTAGAAGAACTCAAGCAGTTGTGTGTAAAAATACCACTTCTCGAGGCCATAAAAGATGTACCAATATACAACAAATTGATTAATGAGAAGTGTTTCAGGCACCCAGGTAGGCGAAAGAAAGATGCCTCAACCATCAATGTCATAGGACAACTATCCGATCTCATGTTGGGGCAACTAATCTATCCAAAGTATTTGGACCCTTGGAGTCCTGTAGTTGATGTCCACATTAATGGCACTATCATAACCCACACCTTGATTGATCTAGAGGCCGCCATTAATTTTATGACCAGGGACACCATGCTTAAACTCAACCTTCAGAGTTCCTTAAGGAAGACCTCAGCAGTACTGCAATTGGCAGACCGCTCCACTATGACTCCCGAAGGTATTGTGGAAGATGTCTTGGTCTCTGTTGACTCCTCGGAGTACCCTGCGGACTTTTTGGTCCTTCAACTAAAGGCAAAACTCACTGGAAATCCCCTAATTTTTGGAAGGCTTTGGTTAGCTACTGCGGATGCTTACATCAGCTGTCGAGCAAGAAGCATGACCATAAAAAATGGGCTTATGTCCAAACAGCTGGTCCTATACCCTCCTGCCCAGCCTCTGCTAGAACATGACTTACCCCTCTAGTTGGAAGAAGGAGAGGAGGATGAGGTCTACTCTACACCATTATGCATAGTGGAGCCCACCAGGGGAGTTCCTCAAACTGAGCATGATTTGATTGAAAACTTGATCCAAAATCCTCCCCCCAGTGCGCTATCCTTGGAAGAGTTGGTGGAAGATACCCAAGCGAGTGCTTTAGTTTCGACTGATCCGACCACTCCCAGAGTTAAGAATGTGGAGTTTGGCCCTGAAAGAAATTTAAAGATCAGCTCCTCTCTCTCTCCCTCTCAGGGAAAGGAGCTATGTAACCTCTTGACCCGCCATTTGGAGGCTTTTGCCTGGAGCTACAAGGAAATGAAAGGAATCCATCCCTCGGTCTGTACCCATCATATTTACATTAAGGAGGACTGCAAACTAGTCATGCAACCTCAGAGGAGAATGAATCCAGCCCTTAAAGACATTGTTAAAGAAGAAGTGCAAAAATTGTTGGATGCACGATTCATCTACCCCATCTCGGATAGCGAATGGGTTTCCCCTCTGGTGTTGGTACCCAAGAAAAATGGGAAGTGGAGACTCTGTGTGGACTACAGAGAACTGAACAAAGCCACCAAGAAAGACCACTTCCCTTTGCCTTTCATAGATCAAGTGTTGGATGGACTCACAGGAAATAAGTTTTTCTCTTTCCTGGACGGGTTCAGCAGGTATAATCAGATCCAAATCAGCCCGGAGGACCAAGATAAGACCACCTTCACTTGTCCATGGGGTACCTTTGCCTACGGGGTCCTTCCCTTTGGGCTATGCAATGCCCCTGCCACTTTCCAGAGAGCTGTATTGATCATCTTTGCCAAGTTGGTTCATGATTCAGTGGAAATCTACATGGATGACTTTACTCCTTACGGGTCTAGCTTCCAAGAAGCCTTGTCCAACCTGGGAAAAGTTTTGAGCAAGTGCATTGAGATGAACCTGTCCCTCAGCCTTGAAAAATGTGAATTCCTGATGACTGAAGGGACCGTGTTAGGTCATACCATTTCTTGCCAAGGATTACAGGTGGATCCTAATAAGATTGCTATTATCAAAAAGGTTCCACCTCCTCAGAAGGTAAGAGATGTTCGGAGTTTCCTAGGCTTAGCAGGATATTATAGAAGGTTCATTAAAGACTTCAGTAAGTTAGCCTCACCATTGTTTGGCCTCTTAGCAAAAGATGTTGAGTTTAAATGGACTGATGACTGTCAGAGGGCTCTGAATGAATTAAAGGGTAAGTTGGTGTCCGCCCCAATTTTGAGAGGCCCAAACTGGGCCCTACCTTTCCACATCCACACTGATGCCTCAAACAAAGCCATAGGGGCAGCCTTAGGACAAGTTGAAGAAAAACTTCCATATGCCATATACTTTGTCAGAAAAACCTTATCCAAGGCAGAAATGAATTATATTGTAACTGAGAAAGAGTTCCTGGCCGTGGTCCATTCCCTGAACAAGTTTCGACACTACATCACTGGCTATCAAACATTTGTACATACCGACCATGATGCAATTAGATATTTAATGAATAAGCCTGATGTGAATGCTCGTATTATTAGATGGTTACTTTTGTTGCAGCAGTTTTATTTGACTGTCATTGACAAACCAGGTAAAGAAAATGTTGTTGCTGACTTCTTGTCTAGATTGGATTTGCCTGCAGGTGAAGAAGGAACAGTGGATGACCAGATGCCAGATGAACATCTGTTTGCTATCTCAGTATTCTCTTCGTGGCTTGCTGATATAGCAAACTATCTGGTCTCAACACAGTTCCCTCCGCATCTATCCTCAAAGGAGAAGAGCAGAATTGTGAGGAAGAGTGCCTCATTCACTTGGATCGAGGGCAACCTGTTCAAACTTGGCCCCGATCAAATCTTAAGGCATTGTGTAAGGGGGGATGAAGTCTTTGACATCCTCCTAACTTGTCACGATGGGCCTTGTGGAGGACATTTTGTAGCCAAGAGGACTACCTTCAAAATCCTACAAGCAGGCTACTATTGGGCCACTCTTCATCAAGATGTCAGAAGATATATCAACCAATGTGACCGATGCCAAAGGATGGGGAAACCGACTCCAAGGGATGAAATGCCTCTCCAACCTCAAGTGACTCTTGAGCCATTTGAGAAGTGGGGTATGGATTTTTTGGGTCCTATCAACCCTCCTTCAAGGCAAAGGTCTTACATCATTGTGTGCACAGACTATCTGACAAAGTGGGTGGAAACCAAGGCAATCAAAGCAGCAACAGAAGAAAAGGTGGCTGAATTTTTAAGAGAAAACATCTTCCACAAATTTGGCTACCCAAGAGAGTTAGTCACTGATCAAGGAAACCAGTTCACCTCCAACTTAATTAAAGACTTGCTCGCTCATCACAAGATCAAGCATAGGACTTCCACCCCATATCATCCTCAAGCAAATGGGCAGGTGGAAGTCACCAATAGAGCATTAGAAGGGATTTTGACTGAGGTGGTGAGCAGCAGCAGAAAGGATTGGGCAGATCACCTTGTTGAGGCCACTTGGGCCTACAACACCACTTGGAAGACCACAACCAGTTTCACACCTTATGAGCTCGTCTATGGGAAGAGAGCTTTGTTGTCAATCGAGTTTGAGTACAACACATTGAGGATTGCAGCTCAGCTGGACCTAGAACTTAGCCATGCTCAACAAGAAAGGTTATTGCAGCTGAATGGGTTAGATGAACACCGAATGCAGGCCCTCCTCCACTCAGAAGTGGTTCAACTTCAAAGAAAGATATGGCATGACCGGCACCTCAATGACAAACAATTCCAGCTGGGAGATTGGGTGCTACTGTATGATTCCAGACATAAGGATTTCAAGGGGAAGCTGAGGACAAGATGGCTGGGACCATATGCAGTGGAGAAGTGTAATGACAATGGTTCTATCCTTATCCAGAGCATTGATGAAGAAACCATCCCCATGCTCGCCAATGGGCATTGACTAAAGATCTACAGGAAACCTCTTTCGAGGCAAGAGTTCATCAAAACTGTGGAAAAATTAGTGTTGGTCATAGAGAAGGGTTCTGCCTCTGTTTTAGGCACACCCTGACTATCATTATGCATTAAAAAAGAAAAAAAAAGGGAATGCAATAAAAAAGATCCTTGGGTGAAAACCTCTCTGAGGTGCCCAAGGCAGATGGTAGGGGTGAAAACCTCATTGAGGCACCCCTGTTGTCTCTTTGAAATAATAATTAGAATAAAAATATCCTTGGGTGAAAACCTCTTTGAGGCACCCAAGGCAGATAGTAGGAGTGAAAACCTCATTGAGGCGCCCCTGTTGTCTCTTAGAAAAAAAAACAAAAAGAAAGGAAAAGAAAAAAGAAGAAGGAAGAAACAGAAGAAAACAAGTTTAATCTCTGAAAATTGTTGTAGATTGTAGGAACACAATACAAAAAAGGGAGGCCTCTCAACTCAAGGACAGGGGTCCCTACCAAGCTACCAGGAAACCTCACATACATTCCCTCTATGAACACTTATTTTTTCCAAGGTTTGGACACAATCTAGTCATGGTTTAGCCTTCTACAAGAAGCTACAGGACTTTCTACAGGAAACATCCTGTAGAGCCTTTGGGTGGGCCAGGATCGATTATGGAGAAGGATTTAAAGCTTGAAGTCCATTGAGGGGGCATGCCACCACTCTTTTCTTCCATCCTCCGCTTGTTTCACCTCCTTTCACCACCATTGTTGCCATCTGGTCGAATATACCTGCACAGTCATACCAAAACCCTATTTTATCATAAAAAGAAATTGTTTTTAAGTGGGAAATGAAGCATGCAGAGGCCCGCACACTTTACCTATCAAGGCAACCTTAGGACCCTGCACTTGTGAACCCGACTCATTTATTTCAACATGCACCCTAGGAGGAGAAATAGTTATAGGATGTCCTATAGGAATCCTGTAGCAGCTGATCCAGCTGGAGCACATACCATGGAAACACCAGCAGCTCATGAAGCCGGTGCATGCAGCATTCAACACCAGGAAATTGGGTCTCAAGGTCTCGTAGCCAACAACAGCCAATGAAGGGGAGCTCCAGCACCTGCGCACGAAGTAGTAGCAAGTAGATCTAGCATTCCTCATCCTGGAACCTGAAAAACCCACGTCCATGGCCACACAGGTAAGTGCCTAACCTTATTTCGCAAATTACATAAGTTATACTCTAAATGTGCATGACTATGAGAATGGATGGATTGAACAAGTCCGGTAGCCACACAACTAGCCACCACAACCAGTCCGACAGCCTCGTAGGATCCGAATGGGCTTGGTTATCTCAAAAAGATGGGAAATTGACATGTGGGAAGTGTCCAGTGGAGGAGAAGCGGTAGTATGACAGGAATGGCGGCAGCAAATGCAGAGGGAAGGATTCAGCGGTCAGGGACACGCCGAGGAATGATAGCTGTGATGTTGGCCAATGGGTCGAATGAGATAGCTCACCCCCACGCCATGAATTCCACAGCAATTCAAAATCGGCCGACTGAATAACTTATGATACACTGCAGTCATTACACTCACAACCGTTTTGCAGCTGAGTATCCGTCCTCCTCCTCTGCAAGTTGTTAGCCCAAGTTCTCGGTCTGTTCCAACGTCTTGCTGCTACTCAGACTCATCCAGAACCACCGTAGCATCCTCCGGAAGCCATGCACGATTTCTATAGGAAGCTGCGCTATTGAAAACCCAGCATACGAAGAAGATTGGACTGTTCACGTCGAGGGTGGCAATTCTCAATGAGGTAGGCCTGAACATCACTCTCCCATGCAAATAATTTAGAAGGTGGTGAATTCAACGTGTTGAGGGGGTAGGGAAAATGTGAATTCAAAGCGTTTTCTTATTGCTACCTGAATTGTCTTCGTAGTCTGCATGCGAGATTTTCTCCAGGGTCTTGAATTAAAAGCCCTCCTGTAGAAAAAAATTGAGACACTGTCAAGGCTCACTGGTGAAAAATTGTGAATTTTATATGACTGTGTGCATAACGGAGACGTAGCTCTACGCTCTGTGTAGAGAAATCCCGAAGTCCTCCTTCTGTACACGAGCAGGCAAGTTCTGAACAACAAAAACAGAGTTTTTACCATGTCGGGAGGGTTCATTAGAAAAGAACCTTAGGACTTCAAGAAATTACGGGAAACCCCTGAGGTGGTGGGCTTGTTTTCCCGTGCACACTGGATGTCATTCTGTGACAAGATTCAAGGTCACGATGATGAAATTACAGAAGAATTCCTAAGGTCCTTGAAGCTGAAGTCAAAGACATTGGCCATTGTCAACTTCAGAGGATTGACCCTCAGACTCACCCCACAACTGATTAGCAGAGTAACTGATCTACCGATGGGGGTACCCTGGGATAAGGAGGAGAGAAAATTGGGTCAAAAAGCTAAAAAAGAGTTCTTCTTGCCAGAGGAACAATTTTCAGTAGACAAGAATGGAGTTCGAAGAACTAGTCTGGAGTGAAGTCAGCCTCCAAATTATGAAGTATATTACGTGTGAGGGGCGATTTAACATTGTGTATGGCTATCATTTCCAGTTGCTCAAATAACTCAGGCACCAAATGGACCTACCCTCAGAACAAAAATTGAGCATTCCTTACTTCCTCCTGTAATCCATGATTGAGTGTGCCACCAAACTGAGAGAGGGGACACCAGACTAGCTAGCCCATCAGGGCTTATCAAGCTCCTCGTGGAAGATGCACTCCACACTTACATTGACCCTCTCTCATGGGAAATCTTTTGGAATATGTATAAGGATGATGACATCCAAATTTTGGCCGAGGAGCTCACTCCCTCCAACAGCGAGGAGAAGGAGCACACTCAAGTAGGGAAGAAAGCTAAAGGAAAAGAAACCCCAGGAAAAACACCAAAGAAAGAATAGAAAGGAACACAAGAAAAAAACCAAACTACCAAAACAGGGGGCGGTAAAATTACACCAACACCCAGGGAGAAAAGGCTACAGAGCAGGGTAGAAAGGACTGAGAAAGTCCAAGCCAGTGAGGGCACTCCTGAGGTAGCCTCAGCCAAGCTAAAGGAAAAAGCACCCTTAGCCAAGTAGGCTAAACTAGTGCCATCTGCTTCTACATCAACCCAGAAGGCTATTTCTACAGGAAGTTTAAAAACGGCTTCTACAGGAAGCCAGAAACCAGCCACTACAACACTTTCTATAGGAAGTCCGGAGAAAAGATAGGAAAAGGAGAAATCAGCCAAAATTCTAGCTAGGGAGGCAGCAACTGTGCTAACCACCCTAAGTACCTCTCCCAAGCCAAAGGAAAAATGAAAGAGGGAGACTCCTCTGTATTTTAAAGCAAGAAGGAGTGTGAGAATTAAGACTGGCATACCCCAACATCCATCAAAAGAGCCGATCACAATTGTGGATACCCCTACAACACCAAGGGATAGGTCCCCCTCCAAGGCATCCATTACTTATGAGCGGGGGAGCCCAAAAGCATCCTCATGGGGGGAAAGGATGGAGAAATTGAACTCAGAAGCCTCTCTACAGGATGTCGAGGCTATTCTACAGGAAACTTTGGCTCGGCTGAAAGAAACTGAACAGATGGAGGAAAGAGCAGCCAAGTCACCATAGGATGAGGAGGAGACCGTGGTCATCATGGAACTAAGCCCCCAGCCTAGCTTGGGCTCTTATTATAAATTTTTGGAGGCCAGAAAAATTATTCCTCAAAAATTCACAGTGCCACTGTTTCTAACACTAGAGGAAGAAAGAGTACGAACCCACACTTGGATGAGGATCGCTAAATCCAAGGGGGTAGCAGATATAGGGCCTCTATAGGAAAGGCTCAAGGAAACACAAAGGGAATTGGCAAGAGTACGGCATGTAGAAAGCTCCCAACAGGCCAAGTTAAGGGAAGAGAATGAGCTACTTAGATATGAGCTACAACTACAGGGATAGAGGAAAGAAGAGGACACAATAGCCAAGGACACCATAGCAGAACCTCAAGAAAAAGAAGGAATGCAAGCTGATCTTGAGGAACTAAACCGGAAACTATAGGAAAGGGAATTGCAGGCAGGCATATAGATACAATCTCTAAAACAATAGATACAAGAAAAGGAGGCACAACTGGCCTGCATGGCCAGTTGGGCAATGGAAGCTCTGCAATGTAGGCAGTCGGCCAAATCCTATGGCCTATACTTAAGGGATCAGTGGCTGCAATTCCAAGTCAACACATTGGCACAAAGGGGTATCTCCAAATCCAAAACCCCTAGCAGTTCATGGATTTATGTAACAGCAGTTCATCGGAAGATAAGGCTAAGCTTTCAAAGTTTTACCTTCATAATTTGGCCCTTCCAAATATAACCTCGTGGGACCCCTACATAGCAGTAGGGGACATGCAGCTGATGGCAATGACCTCATGGTTAAACCACGAAGAAAGGAGAGTGGCAGAGGTCAGAAATGTCATGGACCGAGAACTACATGAGCCACTGCTAATTAGAGCAGAGCCAGGGGACCCCACAGCATTGATATCCGCTCACCAGCACCTAGCAACCAACTCTCAGACTTTATTAGAGTACATGGATCAGCAGGCTCAGGCCATAGCACACTTCGAGGATATGGAGCGATTATTAGGGGACAAGTGTGTTCATGCTTGCACCCGTAGGTGGAACACATTGTCCCACAGCCTCAAAATCAAGGAATATCACACTCCAACTAGAATGAGGGAGGCCTTGGCACGAATGCCTCTCTACATGAAGTCTATGTAGAACCTCCAGGCCAGCTCGATAGGCCTCAAGCTAAGTCCACCTCTTCTTTTGGGATTTTTAGGAGGAGGCACAGAAGACGAAGAGCATAAACAGTGGGAAGAGGTGGAAAGGAAAGCCAGATTCCATGACAGTGAGGAGGATACTACCTCAGAAGCCTGGGATGTGAGGGTGGCCATTAAAGCAATGAAGGACGAGGAGCTGGACTAGCTGCTCAGAGGATGAGCAACCCTTTTACCAGGGGGGTGATGATGAGCCCCAAATTTGGTAACTTGTTGGGCTCATTTGGCCTAATTATTCTTGTTCAGTCCTTGTTCAATCCTTCATTTTTCATAGCTTATGCATTATTTTTCAGTATGTTTATGTCATTTGTACGAATAAGGATAGTCACTCTTCCTAGGTGGCTAACACGTGCTCATTTCAGGTTTTTTGATACACATTGGAGCAAAACCGACCAATTATGGGCTAGAAGACAGCAAAGCTTGAGGTGAGGATTCATAGGGGGGTTGTCTATGGCATTAAATAGCCCTTCCTCGGGATCTTCACCCCCAACTCTGAGCTCCAAAGGCCACCAAAACCGGATCTAGAAGGTAGCCAAGCAAATTTTGGAAGGGGTTGTCTAATCACAATTTGGATAGCCAAGTCCCATAGATTTAGGAGGCCATCTAGGGACCTCATGGTCTATAAATGATAAGGCCTTAGCCTTCATAAGGGACTTTTGATACCATTGCATATTTTTCACTACAGTGTTGTTAGCCTTACGTTGTTCTCTTGTAGCCATTTCGGCATAACTCCTGACTTATGAGTATTTTTTGATAATGAGAAGCAATCCAATTTTATATCAACTCTGAGTTTTCTATAGGAGACATAGCTCTCAGGGTTGGGCCCAACCTGAGAGCCTAGGGATTTTTTTTTGTACTGTCACCTTTCCTTTATGCATCGTTGTTTTCCTTTTATTCATTTGAAACGTATTTCTGTTGGGCAGATTTAGTTGTGTTGGTTACATAGGTCACTGCTTATGAATAGAATTGCTTCAGATGTTTAAAATAGGTTGGTAGATAATAACAGGAAAGTGCTTCAAGAAAAGGGTCAACAACACTCTCGGTTTCACCTCATCCTTATTGGATCAGGGGCTGGAATTGAAAGAATAGTGATGTCCCAGCAAAAACACTAGTTTGCTTTACCATGCAATCTTGAGTGTACTGTTTTCATTTGTAGAAATTGGTTATGTGTTCAGATCTCTGAATTGGTTCATTACATCTTTGATATACATGGTTCTCCTCTAAATAAAGCTGTTGTTCATTCGTTTTATTGACAGTTAGATTAGATTAGTTAGGGCTTTGATTATTTGTAAGACTTTGTTGATTCAGTTAAATGTACATCGTACAGGGCATCTCTACCACTCTCCCATCCACATAAGCTTCATCAGAGCCAGTTGTTCCATCTCCTAGCTAGGTTCCTCGTCTCACACTTGTTCTTTTGCCCATGTAACCCTACCTTCTTGCTCAATCATTGTCTTAGCCTTCTTTAAGCCAAGTGAGCCTTCTACACCTTCTCACCACTCCATCCACTAGTCCCTGGGCCACTTTAGACCCCTATCCTACCTCCATATCCATTCATTCATCTTCCCTCACTCACCCATCCTCCAAAATCCAATTTTTGAACATCCTGTAGAAATTTCTAAACATCCTGTAGAAATTCCTGAACATCCTGTAGAACCCCTGCAAACTTCCTGTAGAAGCTCACAAATGAGGTTTCCTAATAGCCAAACTTTGTGAAACTCTCTGGAAGGATGTTAGGGACTCCTTAGACACTCTCTGAACCTTCCCAACCTTTTCCAAGCATTTCTCCTCCTTGATCCACCCCTGCACAACAAAAAGACAGTAAAAGCACATGCATGATAATTCTAATAACTTATTCAAAAATACAAAAAGATGTTTTCTGCAGGTAGAGGTAGTCTAGACACATGTATTTTACCTTCATAGAAATAATGGCATCCCTTCCAGTAGTTTGCATTCTCTCCTTTGCATCAGTAGGTCTAGCTGGTAGAATTAGGGTTTGCTAAGGTTTGCATTTCTGTTTGGCTTTCAGTTTCTTTCCACAAGTAGATTAGCTTCCTTTGAGTTAGATTTCATCCATCAGCTAAAAAGCTTCTTCTAAAAGCTCATAGAAGTTGGCTTGAGCCCCTAGCAGACTTGTGCCAGCTGACCAAGTGACAGCTGCGACAAGAGCTAGTACTTGTGCATACAACATCGTCGCTTCCAAGTTTGTTACGAACTACCGGGTTGATAAAAGTAAAGACGGGAGTCCCAGGAGTTGCAGCATTATTGTTGCAATATTGGAGCCCACCAAGTACCTTAGAACTTTTTTTGCAGCAGACCAATGTCCCTCACAAGGCTTTTGCATAAACGTGGAGAGGATTCCAATAGCAAATGAAATGTCTGGTCTGGTAGTATTTAGGTAGTTGAGACCTCCTACAAGCTGTCTATACTTTGTTGCATCCTCAAGTTCCTTTCCTTCAATAGATGTGAGCTTTAAGTTTTGTTCCATTGGAGTAGTAAGAGGATTGCACTCTGTCATGCCAAACTTGTTCAACAAATCTCCAATTTATTTCTTTTGAGAAAGAAATATGGACTTTGGATGTTGGGTTACTTCAATGCCAAGATATTAATGAACATAGCCCAAATCAATCATTTCAAAACTTTTCCCCAATTCCTTCTTTATGGATGCAATGTAGCTTTCATTATTCCCTGTCATTAAAAGATCATCTACGTATACCATAAGGTATACAACTTTTTTGCCAACTTTCTTGAAAAATAAAGTTGCATCATCAAGATCAAAATGATTGAAATTGAGTTTCAGAAGATGCTCAGTTAGTTTTTCATACCAGGCTCGCAGTGCTTGTTTAAGGCCATACAAGGACTTCACAAGTTTTCATACTTTATTTTAATGTCCTTTCATAGCAAAATCTTCAGGCTGGGACATAAAAACATTGTCTTTTAGTTCTCCATTCAAGAAAGCAGTTTTTACATCCATTTGATGGACTTTCCAACCGTTCTGAGCTGCTAGTGCAAAGAGTGTCCAGATGGTAGCCCATTTTGCTGTGGGGGGGAAATTCTCCTCATAATCAACCCCTTCCTTCTGTGCAAAACCTTTTTCCACAAGCCTAGCTTGTGCTTGTCAAGTGAGCCATCAACTTTATACTTGTTCTTATAGATCCACTTGCAGCCAATTGGGTTGGTTCCAAATGGAGGATCAACCAGCTTCCAAGTGCCATTCTTTATGAGGGCATCATACTCCTTTTGCATCACTTCTTTCCATTCATCATGAGAAGAAGCTTCTTTGAAGGAAGTTGGTTCAAAATCTGTAGACAATTTCAATTCACAATCATAAGAAACATCCATATCAACAGGTGAATTAGAGTCATCTACATCACCTCCATTTTGCCGGTTTGAATTTCTGGTTCCTATCTTTCCAACTTCATTAGGATGAACACTTTCAAGTGTATTTGTTAGCCACTTTGGGGGACCTTTCTCAGATGTTCCAGGCTGCTCCGTTGATTGAGTTAGGACTGAGTCAAGTTTGAGTCTTCCAATTCTATCAATTACATCACTTAAAGCATCATCTGTTGTTGGAGTTTCATGCGGGGGAGAGTGTTCTTCAGAAGAAGATTCCACATGTTGATCTAGTATAGGAATCCCACCTTCAAGATGTGGAATCTAATTATCAAATTCTTGAAATGATTTTTCTTTTGTGAATCTATCGAAGCGATCAAGTTGCCGCTCAACAAAATTGTCAGTTTTGGATGATTCAAGAAAAATTACATCTCTAGATACAACAAACTTCTTATTTACTTCATCATAGAGGCGGTATGCTTTGGACATGTTTGAATACCCCAAGAAGATACACTTACGACTTCTAGCACCAAGTTTGTTTCTATGTACCTTTGGTATCAAGGCATAACAAGTGGAACCAAAGACCCTGAGATGCTTTACTGAAGGAACATGTCCATACCACATTCATAAGGAGTTTTGTTTCTTATAGCATTAGATGACATCTATTCTTTATATATGCAGCACATAGAACAACATCAGCCCAAAACATTATCTTTACACTTTTAAAGAAAATCATGGATCGTACCATACTTAAGATTGTTCTATTCATTCTTTCAGCTACACCATTTTGTTGGGGATTATAAGGCACAGTTGTTTGATGTTTGATCCCATGTTGGCGAAGATAGTTTTCAAATTCATTTGCTGTGTATTCTTTTCCATTATCAGTGCAAATAGACCCAACATGAGATTGTGCATCATTTTCAATCCATTTATGAAAATTCTTGAATGTTTGAAAAGCATCATATTTGTTCTTCAATAAATAAACCCAACACATTCTGGTGTAGTCATCAATAAATATCATGATATATTTATTTCCATTTTCAGAAGGAATAGGCATTGGACCACATAAATCTAAATGAATGAGTTCAAGCTTCCCATGCACTCTTGAATGTGAATCATGAAAAAACTGTTTGCTATGCTTTCCTAGAATGCAAGCATCACGTTGCTTAAGTTTCCTAGGAATTGTAGGCAAACCAGCAACACCATTTTTCTTCAATAAGCATAGATTGTCATAGTTCAAATGTCCAAATCTAGCATGCCATAATAAACTTGATGAAAGTGTACCTTCTTCATGATGAGAATTGTATGAGAAATGTTGTGCATGAGCAGAGGTTCCTTATAGTTTGAGAAGCCTTTATTCTTCTATTCCCCTCATGACAAGTGAGTGATCAAATGCTTTTCTTACCTCAAGCTTGCCATCAAACAGATGAATGGAGTGACCTTGCTGGCAGACGTGGACCAAGGATAGCAAGTTTCTCTTGAGCTGTGGGAGATATAGAACATGATGCAGAAGAGAGTCTGGAAGACCAGGCAGTTTAAGCCTGATTGTGCCAAGCCCTGATGGCTTGATTTTTGATTGATTTGCAAAGTATACTGCTCCATCAACATTATCAGTAAAATCTTCAAAAAAATCTTTTCTATGAGTCATGTGGCAGGTTGTTCCTGAATCAAGCAACCAATCATTTTTCCAAGAATCAAGTGAAGCATTAAATAGATCTTCATTTACTCCAATGTTACATTGTGCCACAACATAATGAGGAGATTCAGGTGCTTTACCTTTGTCTGTATCATCAACTTTACCTTTCTATTGGTTTCTTTTCTGCTCAATTTTGTCCCATGGTAGCTTGCATGTAGAGGCATCATGTGGTCCATTTCTTTTGTAGCAAATGCAGTGAAAATCTGCCTTTTCTCCTTGAGAATGTCTGCCCCCCCACCTCTGAAATATCTTCCTCTTCCTCTTCGTCCACCTTTGAAATATCTTCCTCTTCCTCTTCGTCCACCTCTTCCTCTTATAGAATCTTGAGCAGAATGCTTTTCTTTATGAGCAAGGCACACAGTCTCTTCAGAAGATTTAGGGGATGTCTTCTTTCCAAAAGCTTTCTCTCTTTCATCAAACTTTTTCACAAGAGAGTTAAAGGTTATATCTTTGAGATTTCCATTAGCTTGCAATGACTCAAGATAATTGGAGTAAGTAGGATAAAGTGCCTTGAGAAAGGCGATAAGAGGAATATCCAATTCAACCTTAGTAGATTTGATATCATGCATTATAGACTTTACATCAGATGCAAGAGCAAGAGGATCATTATTTTGTAGTTCAAGAGTGAAGAGTTTAATCATGAGTTGAACAACTTCAAGTGCAGAATGTGAGTCATAGATTTCTTTCAGCTTTTGTAAGGCTTCATAGGTAGTTGAATATGACGAAATATGGCGACTCACCTCTTCATTTACAGATGCTATGGTTAATGCATAAGCTTTGCTATTCTTGTTTCCCACATGACAAGCTCTTTGTCTGAGGTTGGCTGTACTAGGTCATTGTCTCATTCTCTGACACACACTCCTTTCCACAGCTCATTGAAAATGAGGGTGTGTTTTCTCATCTGGGACCATTCAGGATAGTTCTCCTTGCCAGTGAGAACTATTCCCACCATGGATATGATTGAATGCATTCTATAAAAAAAATACTTCTACTGATAGAAAAATACTTCTGCTATTAATGTATAAAAGTGTACTTCTCGTGGAGAAAACAGTGTAGCTTTGGTGTAAAAAGATTGCACTCTTATATATAGGACAAATGTATTACCAATTCCTATATGGTGGAGATGATATCACTCACAACACAGAGCTTTAGATAACCACATAACCTCGAGCTATAAAACTCGTGCAATGTACCAAATAATACAATGTTCAAACAATACATATGGCTATGTTAAAAGATACATATGGCTGCGTTCAAAACATATCTAACGCAGAGGTATCATATTGTTATAACACCACTAAAAAGTACCATTCAAGGGGAGTGGCTTCCTATACAAAAATCCCCAATACCCTCTCTTTTCTGTACATCACGAGGACATGAAATCAGTAAATTACATTTTCATATGCACGCCAACCCGAGATCGCAAACCAAACCAAAATATAACTTCAGCCACACTTTACAGCCCTTACTTTGCCTTACTTTCTTACTTTCATCGGTCTCGCACCAAGCGCCTCGCCCAAACTCAGAGATACAAACTGAAGACAACATCGCACGAAGAACAGGCAGAGGAATGTTTCAACTTGGAGCAGTGACTCATTCAGGTGAATGCACAGTGCTTCTAAAACGTTCATGAAACAATGACCGTTTCCATGTCAGGACAGCTTGGACAACACTGGCAGTGTCAGGCAAAGGAGTGTTTGCAATGTCAGGGGTAGGTTTGTATAAAAAGAATATGGTAGACAGGCAGAGGAGTTACAAGGAGCATGAGAGCTAAAAAAGGAGCTGGCTCTGATACCATGTCAAGCCAGGTAGTAATTCCATTAGGCAGAAAATAATTGACTATATTATTCCATCAGGTAGGTCCTTATTATATACATGAGGGAGAGACTGTTCAGTTCGTCTCCCAATGACTGTTCATATTCCTATCTATTTATTTACAATAATTCACCCAATCACAAGGATTAGGTGTCAACATATATGCTTCTTGATTTATTGGATAGTGTCAAAACAGAACTTACTTGGTGGTATGTAAAGGAATTTTACCCACCCAATCCAAGTGTTTGTCCTAATCAACATTTGAGTACTAATTCAAAAATCTATGCAAAAATGATTTATTAGGGGCAATTTATTCCTAGAAGAAGAAACTATGAAACTCGGTCAAATGAGCCTTGTCGAAATATGTATCATATATGTGCTTTACCCTCTATATTTTATCTTGTGTAGTCGAATTCAAAAAAAATTATCCTTCCAATAACATTCATATTTTATATTTGTACATCTAGGAGAATTGGTCAAAGAAGTTCCCCCCCAATTTCATAATATATATACAT
>Ga0181466_1000420_pt1 | contig 15959 bp, 15 predicted proteins | sample InSIn4gowninarea_FD_119078 | JGI IMG/M metagenome (GOLD analysis project Ga0181466, IMG submission 119078) | Clean room microbial communities from NASA Spacecraft Assembly Facility at Jet Propulsion Laboratory, Pasadena, California, USA -... ... | reverse complement strand
GTCATAACTGAACTCTTCAAGCTAGAGATCACCGGGCCTCCATGGGGTCTCGTGGCGTTGTTCCGGCCTGTCAGGTTATGGAATGAATGGCTTGTAATCCTTCTGTCCGCTCCCGGCTATGAACGATTCAACGTGACGAACGATGATATCTAGGAGCGTCTGGAGGGACAGATAGGGGACAAGAAGTGCTGTCGCGGTATATACGGCAGATGAACTGGAAGGACCACCATCGAATGGGAGCGATTCTGACCTATACTACCATCAGCATACCTACCCGAGAATACGCCTGCCGCATGCACGTCGCGCAGTCCTTGGAAATCACGGCTTCACAACCTCAACACAGCGTATTGCGGGTGAAGGCATCTTCACACTGTTCACTGCCCTAGGATGCAAAGATGTATGGACGCGGGCGGTTTCGGCCGCCAAGAAGATTCTTGGTGAACAGACCAAGATGATCAAGTACAGCAAACGCAGCTGGAGTGCAGATCAGAGTTGTGAGTATCGAATATAGATGTGACTACGAAGATCCATGGTTCGAATGGGCTCAGCGGAGAGGAGTTACCGAGGAAGGCTGCGTGCTTGTCCGGCATGATCGTTTCGTATGTTGAGGAGTCAAGGACTTATGGCGACAGATGGATTTGACGGTGATGATGTGAAGGTCGGCCAAAAATTGGCTGTGGTTCTGCAGAAAGTTTTGACCTTCTAGCCAATAATTGCAGGGCTATCCAGGAGTTAACTTGGGTATGAATCATGAACAAAGGTCACAGTTAGTAGCATTAGGTTAGATGATAAGCTCGCAGCAGAGATTGACAATACCTTCACAAAGACTAGATTATCCGCACAACCCTTTGCCCAGTATTCCTAGGGCACCACACAAAATATGGCGACGATATCTCTACAGGAGTTATCGTGATTTTCCACATATAAAAACATAGCTGAAATAGTCAGGGGTATAGTCAAGGGCGCAGATAGTCTCCTAAGCTTTAAAATATCACGAATCACTCCCAGCTTACTATAGAGGTATGTGCACATAACATAGAGACGAGAATAGTAGAAAGCCCGTGCAAGGCAACAACTGGTCGCAAATTTACCCTGAAGGTGGAGATCACTTCGTATATTGATCCTAGGAACTCTAGGAGTGGTAGCTAAAATACAACGGGGTAGGCTCGTCCAGAATTGGTCAGGGGTGCAACGGATAGCAAAAATGTAGCGTGTTCAGGGTGAGAGCTGACGAGGAATTTGCACCCTAGAACAAGAATATCACTCCTGCCTGGCAAGTTTAAAAGTCTGAACAACAGCGACAGCACGATCCAGCGCGCGTCTTTATGGCATAGTGTTATACCTGATTTATCACGGTCAATGCCGACCTGAAACTTACTATCCTAAACTCCCAAAAAAAAAGGCCCCTTCTTCCGCACAGGGTACTCCCCCATCAGTTCTCAAACATGAACATGTCTAGCATATCCACTTGGTCTATGTCCATATCAAAGGAGAGAAGTGGGTCCAACGGCAGTGCCAGCCAGTCCTCCACTCCTCCAGGGTTGCCACTGAGCGCAGCATTCAGAGAGTCACCGAAAGTGTCGGGGTAGTCTTCGATGGCTTGCTCGATAGCAGAATTGATGCTCGGCGGCGGCATGATGGACATGCTTGGGTTGTTGGGGTTGTAGCCGGTGGTCGTTTCGATGCCGTAGAGGACATTTGCGCGGCTGACATCTTGGGGGTCGGGGACACTGTGATTGGTGCCTTGGCGAGTGAGGGTGGGACGAGGAGGGTAAGAGTACGGCCCGAAGCCAGAGTCAGTGGTCGCCGAATTGATATACGAAGCTGCAGAGACTGAACGCTGAAGTGGATAGCTTGCGATTGCTTGCATATTAGGATCAAACGCAGGCCCCTGCGACAGATTATTCAGCATCGCTTTCAAAGACAAATCGCCATCTGCACGCGTTTTCTTGCTTCTTACTGTCTGAGAAGGTTGGCTCGGAAAACGGTGATCGAGCTGATTCGCGGCAGGGTTCTTGCGAGCTAGAGCGGCAACACGAATCATCTTCGCGCGGATTTTCTCATGGAGTACGCCGAGAGAGTGAGCTACGTGTGCGCCGATGTGTAGATCATCTACCGGATACGCCTCAAGAGCATGAGTGACGGACATGAACACTTGCAAGGAGGTCTTCATAACGTCCTCAGTTGCTCCGCAAACAAACGTCTGTCATTCTGTATTAGTGATGTTCAATCTATGCACAGTTTGATGATTACCTTCAGCAGCATAGTGGTTGCTGTGAAAATCCGTATGAATGTTCGAGCAGGTGCACATCTAATGCGGCTATCTTTCGCGGCGACGTGCTTGGGGCGAAGTTCATTAGCAGTACAAAGAAGTGCCTGGGCTGCATCAACAATGTCGTCAATGAATTTGCGTTCATCGCCAATGTGAGCCTGCAGGACATGCGCCGGTATAGCTACCGGCTTGTCGCTATAAAATTCAGGCATGGGTACGCGTGTTGTGTCTGGCGTAAGTGCCGTGATTTTGCAACGCTGAACAACGGCCGCGAGAGCAGGCTGATTAATATAGACTCGCAGATGTGCGAACTCGATGTCGAGTATCCGGCGCATATCGGTTGTGACTACAGATGATTGTCAGAGGTGTTTGACGGGGGCAGAGAGGAAGCTCACCATGACTGCAATTAGCCAAATCTTTACTCCATTCGCTAAGAGCCGGCTCAAACTGCTGCATAACCTCTCGGTGTATGTTTCTATCAATAAGTTGCTTGGCATATTCGGGAGTTGGATACAAGGCTGCTTTGACCTTGTCAGTGAGGTGAGCCAGACGACACCAGAACCAAAGTGTCAACTCTTGTCTGAAATTCAGATCAACGTTTTGATTAGTATCAGTAGTTTGATCGTTGAGTGTACTCTGTGCCCGCTGTAGAAAGATTTGCGAAAATAGGTGCTTGTCCCAATTGTCCGTCCGAAGCGCGGGAACGTTCAGCCTTGCACTCAGTTGTGTTACAAATATGTAGAGAAGTCTTCGGATACATTGAGCTCTGCGAAAGTTTTCGGTCTGAAACTCTCGAGACAGAGACAAGTAATGCGCCATATCTGGATCAGCCCAGGTGAAAAGCTGATTTTCAGTTCCTAGAGAGATCGCCAATGTTGCGAAAGTCCAGCTCAAGTTGTCCGAGCGTTGAATAATATCCATCCAGTCCTGCATATTGTTTGAATCATCGCTACTGGGGCTCAGGCTAGAATCCAGTGTTGTACCGGAAATACAATATGTTCCGCCAGAATCGGTTTCCGCAGGAAAGTGGAGTGCACGCGGGTGCCACTCCATGAGGAGAAGCAGGCTTTCGATCGTGCCGAGAGCATGGAGACCTTGACGAGGAACGTATCGAGGGTCGAGAATAGACTTTCCCATTCCACAAGGCTTTGGGCGAGGAATTTTAAAAAGAATAGTGACCAGGATATTGGTGATTTCTCTCCAGAGTCTGTCATGAATGGCGTGACTGCGTGAAACACTTCCGTGACCTTTCAATGCCATGTAGCGAGATGCTATGGTAAGCATGGTCATGGCTAGGACAGGCTCATCAATCAGTAAAGTCTCATGTGTTGAAGGATGGCGGTAATCAGCAATGACCACCGGCGTCATCGGAGCAAGGTATTTGTAGAAATAGCTGATATATCCAATAGCTTCGGACGCTGAGAACCAGCCAGCCATGACGAATTTAAATTTCGCCCATGATCTGACCGCAAGGACAGCAGCAGGATCACCTATCGAGGTTTTTTGACGGGCAGCTTCCGCTAACAGTGCCAGCCCTGCATGGCCACCAACAGTATCCGAACGCTGCAATATTGCTTCAGCGGCATCTGCAGACTGCTCCCTATCTTCTTCATCTGGTTCCAAGGCAGAGCTGGAACGTTTCATTGGGAAGGTCCTGCCAGTAGAGCGCGAAACCCAAGTTGGAGTTGCGTTGGACCCAGTGGCCGAGGATGTGTCAATTTCGTCTTCATCCAAACCGTCACTCTTGTGCTTGCGACGAGTGGCTGAGATGGTGCAACCCTTTTGCTCGCGTCTACAGCGCTGGCACGGTGGGCCATGAGGATTGTCGACTGGACCCATGTCGCACTTGACCTTTCGGTTTCGGCAGGATGTGCATGCTAGAAGGATGACAATATTAGCAAGCATGATATCTATTACACATATAAATGGTTTTCACCTTGATACGATCGTGTGTGCGCCTGTGGATGGCCTGAGTCGCCTACATCAGGTCGACCTTTTGCAGCTTGCGACATCTGGATTGCGTCAATGACGAGATACTCCTGTGAAAATGACTTTCATCCTCAAACATACCTTGAGATGACAGATTAAGGTTGTGCAGAAATGTCGACTTTCACTTGTGCCCGAAATGCGCGCGAGAATTGCCCCAATGTTTTCGTTGAACTAGCTACGCCCAGAGGTGACCCAGACGAGACCAAGGACTATCTGCAGGAGTACTTGGAGAGATTGCAAGGAAATAGTGGGAGAAGAAGTGCTGACTGTAGATGATAACAGTTCGAAGACTGAGGCAGCACAACCGGGACGGGGACGAGATGACTCGAAAAGTATGAAGAGTGTGATAGGTGCAGTCAATGACGGAATGAAGATTCACTCACGAGAGTGAGATATTTTTAGGCATGTCAAAAGGTGGTGACACAACATAGTACTCGTCCGGGGAGCGTGCTGGCGAGCAACAAGGCTTCGGCCGGTTGATCTTCAGCACATAGAAATCTTTATCTTGCCAGTCCTTCTCGTTCAATCACTATTGATCACGAGCTACATTCCACTTTGTTCTTCAGCTTCGCTAGCGATGTGTATCTGCATCTTCATCTCAACCCAATGTCCCTGTTGAATGAAACCTGTGATGGAGCTCGTTGTGCCGTCCTCAGGTAAATACACTTAGGCTCATCACCATTGGCTGTCACGTCAGTAATACGCGCCTCCAAGATGTGAACATTGTGTAGCGAGAAGCGAAGTGAGGGTGGATGTGGAGGAGGCGGAAGGAACGCGATGCTCGCGTTTTCGAAGAAGTGCAGTCCTCGAACATTTCACCACGCTCTTTGCCACCTATGATGCCAAACCCGGCATATCAACCTCTTTATGGATACAAACACCTGACCGTCCCATCATCAGGGAAATTCCTTGGCCTTTCCTGCCTATTAGGTCTGCTCCATCTGTGTTGTGTATCCAACGAGCGGTACTAGCTTGACAATCCTCTCTAGCTACAGTCTTTGTTCATGCTTTTGACAGGTCTCCATACCATGTTTTCCTCCACGCAGCATGTAGACTTTCTTGATTAAGTCCTTGCCGCCATCTAATTACTTCATACTTTCTGAGTTTTTCACCTTTTCGGGAATTTCTTGCATTAATAGTTGTCCTACAAAAGTGTTAGCGCTCCTAAATCAACGTCCTAGCCAGCGCACTCACATTTGCGAATTGAGCAGTCTTGATCTCATTGCGGAAGTCTCGGTGCAAGCGCTTGATCTCTCCCTCGGCCTCCATCCTGTCTGCAATCTTGTTGGCATATTTACGCCGCTTCTTTGATGTCCAGCCATCGCGTTCAACTATCTTTTCTGATGTGAGATAGCCCTTCTCTTTAAGATGATCAACAACCCAGACGTTGAGGTGATAGCGCCAATGAGCTAAGGTGTGAGCAGTACGGGCATTCTGCATGCAAAACCTAATGATGTTAGCCTCTTCTTTTGCAGCATCCAATGGTACTTACTTTCCAATATAGAACGTAGGACTGGTATCCGCCTCTGAAGCATCGCTTTCTGAATCTTCATCATCAGATTCCTCCTCGAGGGAAGTCTTATCATAAAGGGCGCCTTGGAAGCGAACTTCCCAAGTGGCAGGATGTCCGCTGCGATTGCACGCATCACAACGATCGTGTTCAAGTCCCGAGTTGGTGAAGCGATTATCATCGAGTATGGGCCGAGCAAGAAGAGGCCGGAGAAATCTGCTTGTCCATGCCGATGATTGAAACTTTGACCCACCCATACCCTTGACTAGGTCATCCAGTCTTTGAAAGGATATACGGTAAACATCGTCTGTCATGTCAAAGGCGGGATTGATCTTCTTTTGCACCATCCATTCCACAGCGTACCTAGATCAATTAGCTCGGGCAAGGGCGGCCGACTGAGGTTAGCCAAAACTTACTTGAAGAGCTCCTCGGCCTTCATACTCTGGAATCTGCTGAATTGGAAAGGCAATTCAATCGGTGCTCCAATCTCAGCGTCATCTCGATCATCAACCACGAAGTCCTCTTCATCCTGGTCGAGATCTTCTGCGTAAATATCATCTTCGTCCTCTGCCTCCGTATCCTCTGCTGATTCACTTTCTTCACTGTCGTCCAAAGATAACGGCTGCTGAGCCGCGCCCGGTAAGGAAGCAGATAGCTTTGTATTACGCTGTAATCGCTTTCGTTTCAGAGCCTCCAAAGCGGCTTGCTTGGAGTTCTGCTTGACCGAGGCTGTACGTCGAGTCGTGGAAGGCGTATCTGAACCTGTAAGGAGGAGGCCGATGTGAGCGTGCCATCTAATATATCAAATATTTAGGTCTATAGAAAGTGTAGGAATACTTACTCTTGAAGAAATCGATGTCTTCAGCAAGGTCGGCTTGATCCTGTCCATTGCTGCTCTTATTTAGCATAGCATCGCCACGCCTTTGCTTTAGTCGGCTTGCGCTGATTGGCGGTGTATCGGATTCGTTATCATCCACTTCGGCGTTACTCGGATCCTGCTCCTTGGCACCTTTTGACTGTGACATTAGCCCTTTATGCGGACGCCTTTGTGGTCGCCGTGATGTGATCGGATCTTCCGAGTCAGAGTCGCTAAGTGCGTATGCAGACGTCTGCGATTTACGCGGTGGCGTTGGCAATTTCGCTCTTTTTCTCGATTGTACTACGATTTCATCACTGTCCGAGCCGTCCAGCACTAATAGCCTTTTTGAAGATGTAGGCTGGACTGGCCGCCTGGATACGGAGATTTGGACAACGTCCGAGTTATCACTCTCGGAATCATCAGGAATAGCTAGGGTGGTGGATTGTTTGCGCCTATTCTTATGTTCAGGAGTGATCGTTGTTGTACCTGTAGCCATAAACGATGGCTTCGACTTCTGTCTTGATGGTGGAGTCCCAATTAGGTCAATCTGCGACTGCGAAGACTTCTGTGGTGTGGGTAACACTGCTTGTGATCTTGTATTGCGCATTCTGCTTGGAGAGGGTGACATGCTCAGAGTGACTGTAGCAGCCCGACTTCTAATGGCCTCTGGCTGTTGTGCTCGAGCGGGATCTGACAGAGGCAATGGAGAGAATGCAAGTGTGGTTTGCTGCTTGTTTCGTGCGCATCTTACCATGATGGCAAGATGCTATTTATATCAGGGAATAAGGGGATGTAATAGTGTAATGAGGACAAACAAACGTGCCGCGGGCAGTGCTTTGAATACTGCTTCACGTTGGATCTCTTCACTTTATGTGCTGTATTGTTGAGCGTGGAGGTGAACCAATCGGCAGCGAAACACCCACACCTCTTGTTGAGTTGTTATTATTGCACAGAGTGACGCAAGACTATAAGGATATTTTATTGACAGGAAGAATTGTAGATCTGCTACGCGAATATTGATACATGATATCTCATCCTAGTATTGTGAAGATCGCCACAAGAGGGAAGCACGTGATCTCGAACGCGGTGCAAGAAAGCTTTGCAGGCACATCTACGACTTGTAAGGACACCAGCGTCAAGACCAGCATGTCTTCATTGGGCGAGGCACTAGACTGAGGTGAGTCTAGCTCTGACACGGAAAGATTGGCGAATTAGCGGCCGGTACTCAGGAGGTAACGTTTCGTGAGTCGTGATTACGCGCAAGCAGCCGTACTCATGGCGAAAGCGGAGGCGAAGAGGCGAAGGACGATGACGATGATGCGTGATGCGTGTCAGATCGAAACCTACTATATTTACTATTTACTATCTACTATGAAACAAAAAAGAAAGGTCACCAGCAAGTGCTATAGAACTTATGACGACAACGTGAAATTAAAGGACCTTGGCAAAGCTTCCCCACAATCAAAGCAAAATAACTGACGGCTGTGGCTGCCGAGACAGGAGACATAGAGAGGCTGGATATGGTCTGGACGCCACCGTGCCAGGTTGCCCCAGCACTGGCCTTCCCAGAATCCACCGCTACTGCATTAATAATGTGTTGATAGACGCACGTTGCCCTGTAGGAATCGTAAACGGGATTTGAGCAAGTAGTGTGAGGCAACGCACTGCAATATTATCAGACGTTCCCGCATGATGTTTCGGCGCGTCGACACAGGGGACGGGCAAGACGGAAACAGAAGGGTGGGAAATGGGAAATTGGCATAGAAACCACAAAGTGACGTAACCGAGCTGGCGATGACGCAGGGCGCCCCATCGCTCGCTGCAGCAAATCGGGGTCGCCGCCCACTGCCAATAATAATGAAAGAACGAAATTATTGAGACTAGAGACCAGGGGAGAGCAGTCCAGCACTAGCACTAGCCCTGCCCTGGCCTATCCCTTCCCTCGCCTGCCTCTCGCCCGCGCACGCCGCCTTCCTTTAGATAGCTTGTTGCTGCCCAGCTCCACAGCTTCTCTTCCCATATTTCCCTCCCCTCCCACCTCTTCTCACACATCCATCTCTTCGCTCACCCATCCCGATCCTCCATTTATCGTCCATCTCTTTGTGGAGCGAGCGCATACTCTTCTTTTCTAGCAGTTCTTTTTGATACCCCAGTTTGCGCGTTGAGTAGCTTTTACACGCCACTTTATTCTTGCTCACCTCTCACGGTCTTGACACGTAAACTCGCTCACCATGGCGTCCGTCAACCGTCCCACCATCCAGGCTCAGAAGGAGCAAGACATCAATAACAAGCTACAGATGTATGGTATTCTTGCAGGTATGTCAATTCCACCTCTTCGCTCGGTCTCGCGTCCCGGACTTTCACTAACAACATAACTCTGCAGCATTTAACGAGGGCAAAGTTCCATCAAATAAGCAAATTGATGTCGCCATGAATAGCTTCCTTGCATCTCGGTGGTTGTCAAAGCCCAACTCTCAGCTTTCAGCGGAAGGTCGCGCTCTCATCGCCGACGTCAAAGATGTCATCGACAACGCCAAGCAGCTCTTGCTCACCAAGAACGAGGGCAATTTGCTTCAAGACTTCATTTACCAATGTCAAGTTGCGGGCACTGGCTCAGCTTCGACGCCAAATGCTGGCCCAAACTCTCAGCAAGCCAAACAACAGGGAAAGCAAGCACTCGACGGTCTTCGCACATTAGGCACATTGCTCATTTCTAATGGCCAGTTCAGGAAGCTCCGTATGTACTACTCGCTGCCATGATATCTATGCCATGACTGACTTTGTTAGTGAATGACGTCCAATTGCTAGCCCGTGATATGGCTGGCGATGTTGCAGCCAAGGCCGGTAACAAGGCTGCGGGCAAGGTCAACCCAAACCAGGACGAGCTTGACCGAATTGACGAGCCAGAAGACGACGACACTTGGCACGATACCCCCGACTCTGGCGATGCCCAGAACATGAAGGAGAAGCTCAAGAGCAAAGCTCAACGCGCAAAGCCGTTCGACACGGAGGGCCTCAAGCAAGCTGCCTCAGACGCTCAAAGCACCGGTAACCAACAGGGTGGTTCCTTGCTCGACAAGGCTAGTGCTGCCGCCAAATCAGGTGCAAGCAACCTGAAGAACCAGTCCAAGCAGAATGTACCAGACGAAGATCAAGAAGATGCTCAGCAGAAAAAGGACGCGACCAAGGAAGCCACCAAGCAAAAGGGCCGTGAAGCACGCGACAAGACCAAGGATTACCTCAAGGAGAAGATCCCCAAAGAACGTCGTGAACAAACTATCTACAGACTCAAGAAGATGATTGTTGAGATCCAGGGTCACCAAGACTGTAAGCCTTGTCATTGAATAACGTCTTTGATTCACGCGCTAACTTCGTGCAGACATGGATGCCATTGACACTTTGCTCAGCTTGGCCGAAAACTACCAAGGTCATGCAAAGGAAGGCGTTAAGCAGTCCGCTGGCGCAATGCGTGATGCTCACACCGATAGTGGTATTAGCGCAGCCGAGGATGATCTCAAGGTAATTGTTTTCGCCATCTTTCTAATCGTAGTCGAAAGCTAAACCCAATAGATCTTGATTGAGCGCTTCGCCAACTACACCTCGACTGATGATTTCTTTGATGCCTTCAACCAGTTCTACCGTGACGCTGATCGCGATCCAGAGATGAAGGGTTGGTTCAAGCACCTTGACGTCTACGTTCGCAAAGCTCTCAAGGAGAAGAACTGGATCATGGAAGACCAAGCGACTGATGAGTGGAACAAACTCTACGATCAGGGAGACTTCCTGTTCAACGATCGTTACAAGAACCACACTCAACGCATTGTCGATGAGTCTCAGTTCCTTGCCGACCAGTTCAACGCCGACAAGCAGAACACGGCCTTTGCTGACTCCATGAAGAAGCTCTTCAACGACCTTGGTACCGATGACAATGGCAAGGCCACCTTCAAGCCCCACCTCGTCAAGGATGTCTTCAATGTTGTCATTCCAGACTTATTCGAGAGCGTCCGCTACATCCCAGTACCTCGTATTGAGTACTCTGACCCAATGGCCGATGCGATCATCGAGAATTTGATCATCGAGGGTGACAACTTGATGCCAAACTTGGTCGAATTTGGCAACGACAACTATTTCCGCTTCGGACGCAAGGGTGTTTCCAATGCTGCCAAGAACAAGGTCATGGGTTCGGTGTCCGGCATTCAAATGGATCTTAAGGGTGAGTTTGCACAAGATATCCTTGCTTGACAACATTCGTAGCAGTCACTAACGCGCATTCTAGACATTTCTTACTACATCCACAAGAAGCACGGATTCCCATCCATCACTGATACGGGTCTCATGGACATCTTCTTGGGTGGCTCTGGCTTCAGCTTCAAGCTCGCCATGGAGACCGCTGACCCCTCCGACAGCAACCACTTCTTCAAGGTTAACAGTGTCGTCGTTGACATTAAGCACATGAACATCAGACTGAAGAAGTCTAAGTTCAAGCTCATGTTTAGCGTTGTCAAGCCACTGCTCCTGAAGGTTATGACCCCTATCATTACCAAGGTTATTGAGAAGGTCATCAAGGACAAGATCCACGACGCCGACGCTTTCCTTTATGGTATTTACCAGGAAGCAAAGAGGGCTACTAAGCAGGCTGCCAACAGCGACGACCCACAAGGTGCCGCCTCGAGCATTTTCCAGAGCTACTGGGATGCTTTCAAGACCAAGATGGACGAGAAGCAGCGCCAAGCCAAGGAGAAGTCTGCTGACAAGGCTGTAAACGTTGCTGTCACCAAGCAAGATTCCATGTTCAAGAACATCAACCTCCCAGGCGGTATTTCCACCAAGGCTACCGAGTACAAGGAGCTGGCTCAAAAGGGTGTGAAATGGGAGTCACCAATCTTCAGCATTGGAACTGCTCGCGAGACAACAGGTCTTGCTGCTGCTCAGCACATCAAGCGTCGTCAGCACGAGACCGCACCATCTGAGATCCGTGGTCCCAAGAACCTCGGCCAAGGTATGGATGCGTACTCAAAGAAGGATGAGAGCGACATCTACAACCAAGAAGACAAGTATGGCGGAACTGGCAACTACGGCGGAAGCACCACCAACAAATATGAGCAGAAGGGCAACTATGGCGGTCAGCAGCAAAGCTCTCAGAACTACTACGATGGTCAGCAAGACTACCAGCAGCAAGGGTACTCCACTTCTCAGCCTCAATACTCCCAGCAAGACACCTATGCACAGGATAGTAATTACCCACTGACCAACGGCAACTCCAACTCTGTGTACTCGCAGCAGTATCCAGCTGGCTACACTCCAGCCACCACTGGTTATGCCAACACTGAGAGCTACGGTACAACAACGGGTGGAAACTATGCCAGCCCATCTGAGTACAACACGCAAGGAACGACCGGCACAAGTGGTTACAGCACTCAAGATACCACAGGCTCAAGCGGCTACGGCACTCAAGGTGCCACCGGTGCAACTGGCTACAGTACTCAGGGTACGACTGGCTCCGCCAGTGGCTACTCTCCCACTGGCGCCTCAGGTACCACTTTGGGAATGTCCAACCCCGTTATCAGCGGTCGCTTCTGATTGTGTTGATGAGATTTGACTGCTTGTCGAGTTTGGCCATGGCTAATTTTGATTCTTGTTCTCTGCTTCAAATGATACCACTGATTTCAACGGTTGCGAACCTGTCCTGGCATTCGCCAGTGTTTACATGGGTCGGGCGAAAAGGTTGGGTGAGCGTACAATATCAGCAATAGAAGTAATAATGGGTGGTGGTTGACCAAGGGGACGTGTCTGTAATTGTAGTAGATCGAATTAATGCAAAGTTTCTTGTTCTTACTCATTAGATCTCAAAGCGGCTACTGCGTTGTGTTCATATGCAATGTAGATAATCTGGAGTGTGTACACTTTGTTGAGCTTTAGTATCAATTAAGTACCATTGCTTGCCGACGTCAAGCAAAAGTACACACGCTTGCTGATGTCTGGTTATCATAGACTCCTCCATTACAAGCACGACCCCAAGGTGCATCTATAGCAAGAGCCCAGAGTATTCATGGAACAGCGTGCTCCAAGCGTCATTTCAAGCAAACCTTACTTCTTTCTCTAGGTCAATCCGTCTCCCTGTCCTGGGTGCAACTTCTAATGCCACCAAGCCTCCTTTATCCCTTTTATGCTGCAGAAGCCCTCCTCGAATATCATTTCAATGCTTCGCCGGCTAAGATGAAGGAGATTAGCGATAGAGTTTTGAGCTGGTAAGATTTCGTTGCATACATGCAAGTTTTCCTGGAATCTCGTGCCTGGGGTTTTGGAGCCGTGCAGCCTCTGATATTGCTTTTGCGAGTTGATTGTACCGACTGGGAGGAACTAGTTTCCCAAAGATTGGCTACTCTGTAAACATCATGTCTTTACTGCGGCACCGTGTTGCGCTGCTTGTTTTGCTTCTTTCTTCCTTTGGAATTCTCTTAGTTTGGCCATCAGTGCTTCTTCTTGCGCTTGCAACGCATCTCCACCGGCTACTGCTGCTTTCTGCGATGTGCCTTTTTCCCCACTTGCGCCGTCTCTTAGCCCCGCTGCGAACTCTGCCTCCACCTTTGGTTTCTCGGTTACGTGAGGCTTCATTGCCTCTTCTCTCTCCGTCTTCTTCCTCGCATTCATCTCCGCAACCCTCCTCCTCGCCTCATCTCCCAACCTCGCCACCTTTTGCGCCTCCGTCTCCTGTCCTCCTGCCTCTGCCTTTCTTTTCACCCCGAGCCCACCACCAAACCCATTCCTCTCCGCAGCCTCCAACTCTTCCTTCATCGCCCGCCTCCTCCCCTCTAGCTTCTCCTCTCTCTCCTTCTTCTCCCTCCCCGCTCTTTGGCGACCGTCGTATGCCGCTCTTGCAGCGTCATCGCTCAGTATCTCAAATGCCTTTCGTGCTTCATCCAGCTTGTCAGCTGCGAGTTCTTCTTTGCCAATGTTCTTGTCAGGATGCCATGTTAGTGCTGCTGTGCGCCAGGCTTTTTTGAGGCTGGCGGGTGTTGGCGAAAGGTTATCTGGGGATTGCGAAGGATTGGGAAGGGAGAGGATGGCGTAGAGGTCTGAGGTGGTGGTTTGAGCTGTTTGGAGGAGGGCGCGGGAGGTGCGGGCGCTTTCGTCGTCTTCCGTTGTGGGGGCCATGGTTTGGGATGTCCTTCAGATTGTGCTGTAAGTGTTTTCGGGACCGATCGACAGAGCGTAAGGACCCAGCGATACTGGACTCGTGGCCGGAAATGCACAGTGAAGCTTGTTGTAATCACTTCTGTGACAGTGTTTGCCTCGCCTTTGTTGCCTGTGTCACGTGTGTTCCTTCAGATGCGTCGCGGATGTGCTTTTGTCACTGACCAGGTGGGTGGACGGGAGTTTGACTACAAAGGGCGAGTAATCGTGCTTAGAGCTTCGAAAATAGCCCAATAGCTCGACTGCAAGTACTTGTTGTAATTTGCAGGAAGATTGTCAACGATGCCATTCCTGCGCATGTGATTTTTGCCAGACCTCGGACGTCATTCTATAGGGAGCAAGTCCGTAGACTATTTTGGTCGCCGCCGACGACTTCTTCAGAGATGATCGGATCCAATCACTGAGAGGACAGAAGCAATATGCCTCCACGGCTGAAGCCATCGTTCATCTCCCCAAAGTGCACTTTTGCTCGCTCATATGCCACCACCAAAGCGGCTTCCGCAAAACCACCGCCCCCGCCTGCATCTTCGGGCTATACCCGACTCACAACTCGTCGCCTGCTCGCAGTCCACGGCACAGACGCCATCGACTTTCTCCATGGAATCACAACCGTGAATCTGCGCGCAGGTCAAACGTCCGGCTTCTATGCAGCTTTCCTTACCAGTCAAGGCCGAATACACAACGATGTCTTCATTTACCCCACAGCACGTTCTGCTGCATACCGGTCAACATTGCCGGAGAAGCTGACGCAAGGTTCCAATGCATCTGCACCGGCATACTTTATCGAAGTGGATGCAAACGAGGTGGACACACTTTACAAGCACATTAAGAAGTACAAACTTCGAGCAAAAGTGGATATCCGTGCTATAGATGAGGGAGAATGGAACGTTTGGAGCATATGGGACGAGGGCGAGCCATGGACTCCACATCCTGCGCAGGCTTCAGAAGGAGGCGATACTGCGATTAGTGGTGGCACGTCAGCACCACCTCAAAGCGAGACGGACGACACAATTGGCGCCCTAGACGCTCGAGCACCAGGCATGGGCCGACGTTTGATCCTCCCACGAGATGCATCCCCGGCGTCGGCACTCCCGAACTCTTCCTCTCAAGCTGATCTCTCAGCATACACACTTCGCCGTATTCTCCGTGGTGTTCCTGAAGGACAAGATGAGATACCACGAGAGACGGGGCTACCACAAAACTACAATATCGACTTTATGGGCGGTATCGACTTCCGCAAGGGCTGCTACCTGGGCCAAGAGCTCACCATCCGCACACATCATACAGGTATTGTCAGGAAGCGCGTATTACCTGTCATGCTATATGGTGCAGAAGAGAAGCAGCCTACGAAGCATGAATATATTCCCGACACAGACCTGGCAAGCCCGCTAGTTCCGTTTTCAGACATCGTACCTATTGGCAAGCGTAGCAAGAGGCCTGTCGGGAAGTGGATAACAGGAGTAGGCAATGTTGGGCTGGGCCTCTGCAGATTGGAGAGGTTGGCGGACATTGTCTTAACAGACACAGTGGAAGGTCGTAATCGCTGGACACCGGAAGACGAGTTCAATGTTGTTGCTGGGGTTTCGGAGGAGGGTGAGGGCAGCGAGCAGGTAGCAGAAGAGGCTAAAGTGGAAGAAGGGAAGGAGGTCAAGATCAGAGCGTTTATGCCTGACTGGCATAGAAGTAAGACGAAGGTACGGAAGAGGCAGGTTATAATATAAGTGTATAGGATAATACAACAGAATCACGTATATTCAGGACAGCAATTTGCTCGCCAGGGATGCTACTGGCTAATTCTCTGGTTGAAGGAACGACATGGGGTCAGTTCTTGTCAGTGAGCGAGGAACAAAAATATGTTCGTTTTTAGCGTTTCGCTGCCAGCTGAGAAGCTGTAGGAATCTAGCTGACACCTGAGTAGTGTAGCGTTATCCATTACTTAAGCAAAACTTATAGGTGCAATTTCAAGGGGAGAAAGAGATTCTAGCAATAGACGGACAAGTAGCAAGGCTCTTCAGGGATCGCGATCAGCGTCACGGTAGAACTGGTTGAAGGCATCAAAGAAATCATCAGTCGAGGTGTAGTTGGCGAAGCGCTCAATCAAGATCTATTGGGTTTAGCTTTCGACTACGATTAGA
>Ga0181466_1000419_pt1 | contig 16013 bp, 12 predicted proteins | sample InSIn4gowninarea_FD_119078 | JGI IMG/M metagenome (GOLD analysis project Ga0181466, IMG submission 119078) | Clean room microbial communities from NASA Spacecraft Assembly Facility at Jet Propulsion Laboratory, Pasadena, California, USA -... ... | reverse complement strand
CTGGGTTTTTCTTATTGGCAATATAAGTAGGAATTTGATCCATTGGACCTGGTCTATATAATGAAATCCCCGCTATGATATCCTCAAAGGAATCGGGTTTTAATTCCTTCATAAATTGTTGCATTCCAGCACTTTCTAGCTGAAATACCCCTAAAGTATCTCCTTGGCTAATCATCCCGAAAACCTCAGGATCATCAAAGGTAACATCTTCAATATCAATTTGTGTTCCTTTACTGAATTTTATATTGTCTAGTGCATCCCGAATAACCGTTAAAGTCCTTAAACCCAAAAAGTCCATTTTTAAAAGGCCTAACTCTTCTAAGAGGGTCATAGGAAATTGGGTAGTAATAGAATCACTATGTTTATATAGTGGGACATGCTCCACTAGGGGCTTATTGGATATTACCACCCCTGCCGCATGAGTGGAGGCATGCCGTGGCAATCCTTCAATGGATTTTGCCATTTTAATTAAAAAATCCACTTCCTGATCTTTCCTGCACAATTCTAGCAATTCTTGATTAACCTTTAGGGCCTTTTCTATGGTCATCCCTAATTCCATAGGAATTTGCTTAGCCACAGTATCTACCTGGCCATAGGGCATATTTAGTGCCCTACCTGCATCTCGAATGGCCTGTCTAGCAGCCATAGTACCAAAGGTAATAATTTGTGCCACACGATCTGCTCCATATTTTTCAATGACATACTCAATTACCTCTCCCCGCCGTTCATAACAAAAGTCAATATCAATATCTGGCATACTTATGCGATCAGGATTTAAAAATCGCTCGAAAATCAAGCTATATTTTAATGGATCAATGGTAGTAATGCCTAAGGCATAGGAAACCAAACTTCCCGCAGCACTTCCCCTACCAGGACCTACCATAATGTTTTTGCTCTTTGCAAAACGAATAAAATCCCATACAATCAGAAAATAATCATCATAGCCCATCTGATGAATGATTGATAATTCATATTCTAATCTTTCTTTGATCTCTTGGGTTACAGGAGTATATTTTTTCTGGATTCCCTCTATACATAATTTCCTTAAATATGCAGGGCTTTCTTCTCCCTCGGGAACATCAAATCTTGGTAAATGCATCCTATCAAAGTCAAAATCCACGTTACATTCTTGAGCAATCTTAGAAGTATTTTCTAAGGCCTCAGGAATGTATCCAAAGAGCTTTTCCATTTCTTCTGGAGATTTTAAGTAGAACTCATCATTCGGAAATTTCATTCTATCTTCTTCATCAACAGTAGTCCCAGTTTGAATACACAATAGAACATCGTGGGCTGCTGCATCTTCTTTTTGAATATAGTGTACATCATTGGTGGCAACCAGTGGAGCTCCCATCTCCTTGGATAGAGAAATCAGTCGATGATTGAGTTCTATTTCCTCTTCCAATCTATGATCCTGTATTTCTATATAAAAGTTTTCCTTTCCGAAGATATTCTGATATTGTTTAATTAAATCCCTTGCTAACTTTTCGTTATTGTTTAATATAGCTTGGGGAATTTCTCCTCCAATACAAGCGCTTAAGCAGATAATCCCTTTGCTATATTTCCTTAAAAATTCTCGATCCACCCTAGGTTTATAGTAAAATCCATCGATAAAGCCCTTGGATACTATTTTCTTTAGATTATCATAGCCCTCTTGATTCTTGGCTAGTAGCACTAAATGAAATTGGTTTTGGTCTAATCTTGGATCTTTTGTTCTAGACTACGGGGGGGCTATATAGACTTCACAACCGATAATGGGTTTCACCCCTTGCTTGATAGCTTCTTTATAAAAGTCTATAATACCAAACATTACCCCATGATCAGTAATAGCAATACTATCCATGCCCAATTCCTTCACTCTTGCTATAAGATCCTTGATCCTACTGGAACCATCCAATAGACTATATTCTGTATGAACATGTAAATGTGAAAAAACTGCCATGGAAACCCCTCCCTTTGTCCTATAGTTCTCCTCGTTTGATTTTCAAATCCTCTGCAATTTTATCTAATTTTCTCAATCTATGATTAATCCCTGACTTCCCTACTGGAGGATCTAACATTTCTCCTAATTCTTTCAAACTAGCATCTTGATAATTTAACCGCAACTCAGCTACTTCCTTTAGGTTGGTTGGCAATTTGCGAAATCCAATGTGCTTTTTTATATATTGAATATTTTCAATATGACGTAAAGCCGCATTTACTGTTTTACTTAAATTGGCCGTTTCACAGTTTACAATACGATTTACATTATTACGCATTTCCTTATAAATTCGTATATTTTCTAAATCTAATAGTGCCTTATGGGCTTGTATAACATTTAGAAGATCTACAATTTGCTCTCCTTCTTTGATATATACCACATAGCTATTTTTTCTCTGTACAATTTTTGCTGACAATTCATAGCTATTAATTAGCTTACATAAACCCTTTGCATGTTCTTGGCTATAGGTCACAAATTCTAGATGATAGGTTTTTTCAGGATCAGAAATAGAGCCTCCTCCGAGAAATGCCCCTCGAATATAGGATCTCCTGCAGCATTCCTCCTGGATCAAACCATCGGGAATTCCATAATTTATTTCCTTATTTCCTGCTTCATTTCTTTGTATAATACCCACCTGCTTTAGAATATCTTCTGCTCCCATTTCAGCAGAAACAATCATAATATATATATTATTTTTCTTTAGTTGGTGATTTTTTCTTACCATTACTTCTGTCTCTGTTTGAAAGCGCTGTTTTAGCAAACTAAATACCCTTCGAGCGATAGAAGCATTTTCTGTTGCAATCTTAAATCCTAGTTTTTTCTCTCCATTCAAAAAAATAGAACCGCTCATATGAATCAGAGCAGATAGTTCTGCTAAAACGCAACAATTTTTATCTATAGAAAGTTTAGAAATTTCATTTTTTGTTTTAGAGGAAAAGGTCATATAACCACCACCCTTTATTCTATTACTTATATTGTATCCTATCTGAGCCATAAAGCAAAGTGTTTTCTCTACAGCTTATCTTCATAGCAAAAACACATGTAATCTTTTCAAAAACATTTTTCGAAAAATTTTTAAAAAATCTATTGACGAATTTCAGAAATGATGATACATTCTTAATTAAATATTGAAAGACGATGAAGGAAAATTTTGTAGCAGGATGATAAAAGAGAGCCAGTGGTCGGTGCAAACTGGTAGATTCCACTACAAAGTAGCGCTCTGGAGTTGCTAATCTGAAATCAAGTAGGTTTAGCCGGTTCAATACCGTTATCATTTTAGATAGTGTTCTTCACTACCTACTAAGGTCATTATTGTAAAATAATGATAAATTAGGGTGGCAACGCGGAAGTAAAACCTTTCGTCCCAAACATAATGGGATGAAAGGTTTTTTTATATTTATTTTAAATCATTCAAAAGGGAGGAATTTATTATGTTTAAGGAATACCAACATTTAAGAATACCAGGACCTACTCCTATCTCACCTGAGGTACAAAGAGCAATGAATCGTACCATCTTGGGACATCGAAGCGGTGCTTTTTCTAAAATTTTGACTGAAGCTTCAGAAAAGTCAAAATATATTTTTCAAACAAAGCAAGAGGTTTTTATCTTAGCTTCTACGGGAACAGGAGCATTAGAAATGACTGTCGCCAATGTAGTGCAGCCCAAGGATAAAGTGCTTGTGGTTGTAACAGGAGTATTTGGAGAAAGATTTGTCAAGATTACAAAGGCCTATGGAGCCAATGTAATGACTTTAAACTTTAATGCAGGTACAGCTGCACAACCTGAGGATATTAAGAATGTATTAGAGAAAAATCCTGATATTAAGGCCGTCTTTGTAACCCATTGTGAAACCTCTACAGCTGTCGCAAATCCAGTAGAAAAAATAGCGGAGGTTGTGAAAGATACCAACGCAATTTTAATTGTAGATAGTGTCTCCGCTTTAGTAGGTATGGAACTTAAGATGGATGAGTGGGGGATAGATATCGCTGTAACAGCTTCCCATAAGGCATTAGGTCTTCCTCCAGGTCTCGCTTTGATTGCAGTAAGCGATAAGGCATGGAAGATGATTGAAGAACATCAAGGTCCGAAGTTTTACTTTGATTTAATGGCCTATAGAAAGAAATTAAAACAAAACACTACCCCTTATACGGGACCAGTATCTCTGGTATATGGTCTATCAAAATCCCTTGATTTAATTCAAGAAGAAGGATTAGAAAATGTCTTCCATCGTCATCGATTAATTCGAGATATGGTAAGGGCTGCTGCAGGAGCCTTACATCTAGAGTTATGGGTACAAGATGAAGAAGCTGCTTCCTGTACTGTTACTTCTATTAAGGGAAATGATCAATTGGATACCGAAGAGTTACGAAGGGTACTAAGGGAAGATTATAAGGTTGAAGTAGCAGGTGGACAAAATGATTTTAAAGGTAAAATATTTAGAATTGGACATTTAGGATATGTGCATCCCCTAGATATTCTAACAACCATTTCTGCTTTAGAGATGGCTCTAAAACAAGTAGGATATCCTATAGAACTGGGAGCAGGAATGAAAGCTGCTGAGGAGGTTTACTGCAATGATAAAAATATTGGTTAGTGATGCTATATCAGAGGTAGGACTAAAAAGCCTATTAGAAGCTGAAGACGTACAAGTGGATATTAAGACCGATCTAACTCCAGATCAGTTAAAGGATCAAATTGGAGATTATCAAGGTTTACTGGTACGAAGCCAAACCAAAGTGACCAAAGATATTATAGAATCTGCAAAAAAACTTTTGGTAATCGGACGTGCAGGGGTGGGAGTAGACAACATTGACATCAAAGTTGCCACCGAACATGGAATTGCAGTCATCAATGCCCCCGATGGAAATACCATTTCTGCCTGTGAACATACCTTAGCAATGATTATGTCCATGGCAAGATGGATTCCCCAAGCCCATGGGGATTTAAAACAGAGACAATGGAATCGGAAAAAATATGTGGGGGTAGAATTAAATGAGAAGACCTTAGGGATTATCGGTCTAGGTCGTATTGGGATAGAAGTTTCTAAAAGGGCTAAGGCCTTTCAAATGAATATCATTGCCTTTGATCCCTTTGTCACCAAAGAGCAAGCACAAAAAAATGGCATAGAGCTAAAAGCCTTGGAGGAAGTTTTAAAGCAAGCTGATTTTCTTACCATCCACACTCCCCTTACCAAGGATACTAAATATATAATTAATGAGGATCAATTTAAAGGAATGAAAAAGGGAGTTCGTATTGTCAATTGTGCCCGAGGGGGGATTATTCGGGAAGAAGCACTTATTAAAGCATTAGATGATGGGATTGTAGAAGCTGCTGCCATAGATGTATTTGAAAATGAGCCTTCTTTGGATAGTCCTCTTTTAAGTCATCCTAGGGTAATTACTACTCCCCATTTAGGAGCCTCTACCAAGGAAGCCCAATTAAATGTTGCTGTTGATGTAGCAAAGGAAGTTTACCATTATTTAACCAACGTTCCCTACAAAAATGCCATTAATATGCCTTCTTTGCCAGCAGATATTTTAGAGCATCTTAAGGGATATATTCCCTTAGCTGAAAAACTAGGCAGCTTTGCTTGTAATATTGTTATGGGAGCCATCCAAAAAGTTGAGATTACCTATTCTGGGGATATTGCAGAACAAGAAATCAACTATCTCACCCGAAATATCCTAAAGGGAATTTTAAGACAACATATGGGGATTACTGAGGTGAATGATGTGAATGCAGATCTTATGGCCCAAAGAAGAAATATCGAAGTAGTAGATATTCGTTCTAAAAAAACCCACGGTTTTACCAACCTCATTACTGTAAAACTTACAACGAATATAGAGGAAAAATATGTTGCAGGAACTCTCTTAAATGGATATGGTCCCCGTTTTGTGAATTTAAATGGTTCTACTATTGATGTAATTCCCGAGGGACATTTAATTATCACCGAGCATATTGATCAACCAGGAATTATCGGAAGATTCGGAACCATTCTTGGAAATGCCCAAATCAATATTGGTACCATGCAGGTAGGGAGAAGCAAAGTAGGTGGAATAGCCATCGGCGTTTTTGGGATCGATAAAGAAGCAGATGACTCTATATTAGAAGAGCTTGCCCTAGTGGAAAATGTAAATAACACTTATTATGTAGAACTATAAATAAGCAATTTAAAGTCTTAATAAAAATTAAGTTGACTTGTTGTGCTAGTTAATTCCGATTTGTGAGTGTTTCAAGGCTTAGGGTTTGTAAGCTCGCTACAGGTTGCATCGAAACTCGCTCTGCTCAAACAACGATGCAACTAATCTTGCGCTTCACCAACAAACTCTATAAGCCTTTCCACAATGCAAATCTACATTTAACTAGCACAATAGATTAAGTTGTTTTTTATATCAGCAATAATTGTGTCAAAAAGAAAGGAGTAGTTCTATGATTACCGATTATCATGTTCATTTGGAAACGGGTCCTTATAAAATAGAATGGGTAAAAAAATACTTAGAAATGGCTCAAAAACAGGGAATTACAGATTTAGGATTTTCAGAACATGCCTATCGTTTTAAACAATCAAAGGGAATACTATTTAATCCTTGGATTCAAAAGCGACAAACGGAAGATGTAGAGGAATATATCAATTTGGTATTAGAGGCGAGAAAACAAGGTCTTCCTGTGAAATTAGGGGTGGAGTTGGATTTTGTGCCGGGAAAGGAAAAGGAAATTGAGAAATTTATACAATCCTATCCCTGGGATTATGTGATTGGTTCGGTCCATTGGATAGGTGATTGGGGATTTGATTTACCAGAGATGAAGGAAAAATGGGATCATAAAAAAGTTATTGATACTTATGGGGAATACTTCACAATTATTAAAGAATTATTAAAATCAAAACAATTTGATATCTTAGGGCATTTAGATGTAATCAAAGTATTTGGATATAAACCAGACCAAGAAGACCATGAAAGATTACTATCCTTATATGAAGAAATGATCGATGCTATAAAGGATAGCAATATGGTAGTGGAAATGAGCACAGCTGGTCTTAGAAAACCTGTAGGAGAATTATATCCCTCTAAGACATTGATGGAAAAACTAGCAGATCATAAAATACCTATGATGATCAATTCCGATGCCCATAGACCTGGAGACGTTGGAAGGGACTTTGACCAAGGTTTATTGTATTTAAAAGAATATGGTATAGAAAATATTCATATCTTTCATAACAGAAAAAGAACTATGGTACCTTTGGGATAAATAAAGGACTTTGCTCAAAGTCCTTTATTTGTTTGTTTGTTCTTTTTCTAATAGGAATTTTAAATTTCGATATTCTAAAGTTCTTTTTTGATCCTTTGCTAAAACTTCCTTTGCAATTAATTGCACTACTGACTGGGCAACTTTATCGGCATTATGCCTGACATAGTGTTTCTTGATTTCTACAAAATCATCAATGAGAAAATGATAGGGATTGTTTTGAAGCTTTCTTTCATCTATAGAAACAATAGTAGATCCGTCTCTTCTATATTTTTCAATAAGATATTCAGGTATTTTTCCGCTATTTGCAATAATATACTCTATCATTGCTCTTTTATTACTACAGGTTACATGATTGAAAATGGCATGTACATGATCCATTACTTTATAGCAATCGGTTTCCCCAGGTTGAGTCATGACATTAGAAACATAGATTTTTAGTGCTTTGGATTGACAAATTCCCTCCGCTAACCCATCTACCAAAAGATTGGGAATAATGCTGGTATATAAACTACCAGGACCTAAAAGAATGGCATCTGCCTCTTTAATAGCCTTTAATGCATACCTGTGGGGGGCTACCTTAGAAGGGTAAATAGAAATCTTCTTGATTCGCTGCCCTTGCTGTCTTGCCACCAATGGAATTTGGGATTCTCCTTTAACAATTTTCCCATTTTCTAATTCTCCAAATAAAATAATATCTTCTAGGGTTACAGGGATGACGGTACCCTCCACCTTTAAAACATTACTCATCTGTCTTACAGCTTCCTCAAAATTTCCTGTGATTCCGTTCATGGCAGCAATAAATAGATTTCCAAAGCTCTGTCCCTTTAGGCTTCCCTCTTGAAATCGATATTGAAGAAGTTGTTCCATAATGGGCTCGGTATCAGCCAATGCTAAAATACAATTACGTATATCCCCTGGAGGGAGCATCCCTAAATCTTCTCTGAGTTTTCCAGACCCTCCCCCATCATCGGCTACTGTAACAATAGCTGTAATATTGGATGTATATTTTTTTAATCCCCTTAATATTACCGAAGATCCAGTACCGCCACCGATGACTACAATCTTAGGTCCTCTCCCCTTTATTTTTGGATTCATTCTTACAACGCCTCTCGATCCTTATTGATGTCCTTATGATTAGTGACTACCCAATGACCCTTTTTCTTTAAATACTTACCCAATTGATTTACAATGGTGACAGAACGATGTTTTCCTCCAGTACACCCAATCCCTATAACTAATTGGGATTTCCCCTCTTTTATATAATGGGGAATCAGAAAATCTAGCATATCTTCCAACTTTTCTAAAAAGACATTTGTCTCTGGAAATTTTAAAACATATTCCTTTACTTGTTCATCCTTTCCTGTAAGGGGTCTTAGGCTCTCTATATAAAATGGATTTGGTAAAAACCTCACATCAAAGATAAGATCTCCATCTAAGGGAATTCCATATTTAAAGCCAAAGGATAGGATATTGATGAGTAATTTACTCTGTTTATTGTTATCCCGATATACTTCTACAATCTTTTCCTTTAATTCTTTAGGTTTTAAGTTAGATGTATCTATAATCTGATGGGTCAAGTCTTTTATAGGCTCTAACTTTTTCCTCTCCTCTTCAATCCCCCATGAAAGCAAATCAGAGGATGCCAAGGGATGTTTTCTGCGGGTCTCCTTATACCGTTTAATCAGTACCTCTTCACTGGCATCTAAAAACAGAATTTCATAGGAGTATTCCCCTGTTTGTAAATCCTGGAGCTCCTTTAATAAATCATCAAAAAAGACTCCTCCACGAATATCTGTTACCACTGCGACCTTTTCTATCTTTTCTTGGGATTTTAAACATAGATCTGCAAACTTTTGGATTAACTTTGGAGGAAGATTATCGATACAAAAATAATCCAAATCCTCAAAAGCTTTTATAGCTTGACTTTTTCCTGCACCGGATAGTCCCGTTATAATAACAAATCTCATAACTATTCTCCTTCCTGAATATTGATAATATCCTTCGCCTCCAGCCCTGCCTTTATTGCAGTGTCAATCCCCTTTTGACAATCCCCTACTCGCTCTGGAGAATGAGCATCACTATTGATAACAAATTTTACACCATATTGTTTTGCAATCTCAATAAATTCCTTTGTTAAATATCCATGTTTAGAATTAATCTCAAGCCACGTATCTGTCTTTTTTGCAGCCTTTGCTAATCTATGGGTATCAATAGGCATCTTTGCCCCTGGATGGGTAATGATTTGAATAGGATATTTTTCTAATGCCTGAATAAGGGCATCGGTATTTATTTTCATGGCCTTTTGACTCCAGGAATTTGAAATTTTTCCTATTCCATTGATAAAGTTTAAATAATAGATGTCTTTTATGGAGGCTGGTCGTGCTCCATAGTGGTATCCTGCTAATAGAATATCAAACAATTGCAGATGCTCCCTTGGCACATCAATGGTTCCATCTTTTCCTACAATATTTGCTTCAATTCCCATTAATACCTCTATACCATCTATTGTATCATTTATTTGGTCTATTTCCTTTCTCATCTCAGAAAACTTTTTAACTTTTACGCCAAAGCCCATATGATTGGGGCCATGATCGGAAATGGTAACTTTTTTCAATCCCCTTTTTTTAGCTGCTAATACATTATCTAGTATGGTTCCCTTGCCATGACTATAAATAGTATGGGTGTGATAATCAGCTATTAATCTCATTGATTGTCCTCCTTAGTTTGACTTTATCTAAAAATTTCTACCTAAGCACCTTCCTACTACCATAGGGAGACTATTCCATAACTCCCCTTTTTGCTGAATAGGAAAGTAGTACTTTCCTATTCAGCAAAAAAGCAACCCCAGAAGTTGCCTTTATTCTTCCCCTATAATTTTTACTTCGGTTTGCAGATCCACTCCAAACTTTTTCTTAACGGTGTCTTGAATATGACGAATTAAAGCAATGACTTCCTCGGCGGTTGCACCACCCTTATTAATCACAAAGCCAGAATGTAAATCAGATACTTGGGCCCTTCCCATAGAAAATCCCTTTAAGCCGGCATCCTGTATAAGCTTCCCTGCATAGTATCCCTCAGGTCTTCTAAAAGTGCTTCCCGCACTAGGCCATTCTAAGGGCTGTTTGGTCCTTCTTCTATGGTCTAGATCCCTCATCTTTTCCTTTATTTCATCATAACTTCCTTTTTGAAATTGCATAGTGACTGTAAGGACAATAAGATCTTGATCCTGCACTGCGCTTTTTCGATATCCTAACTGCATTTCCTCTCCCTGCAGGGTAAAAATATTCCCCTGTCTGTCCATTACCTCTATCTTTTCTAAGATATCCTTCATTTCTCCTCCATAGGCACCTGCATTCATAGTAACAGCACCACCTAAAGTCCCGGGAATTCCACTGGCAAATTCAAAGCCTGTTAACTCATTTCTTAAAAGGAGTTTTGCCAAAGCTGAAAGGGATATGCCAGATTGGGCAATGGCCTTATTCTCAGATTCTAGTATTTTTATATTATTAAAGTTTTTGGCGATCTTTACTACGATACCCCTTAGTCCCTTATCTCTAACCAATAAATCTGTTCCATTTCCTATGATAAAAGTAGGGATCTCTTCTTTTTTAGAAACTTCTATTATTTTTTGTATTTCCTCTGTCCTTTGAGGCAATACCAGAAAATCTGCTGGTCCACCTATTTTAAAGGAAGTATGATTTTTCATGGGCTCATTTATTAATATTTGCCCTCCATCTATAATTTCTGTGAGGAGTTTATACACTCTATTATCCATTAAAAACGCTCCTTGCTCTACTGATCTATTTTTAGTATATCATTCGCCTTTCAATAAAATGCATATCAAAAGTATACCCTTTTTGTTTTTTATAAATCAAGACCAATCTATTCTAGCTGCATCTGAAGTTTTTTGCATGCCTGGGTAGGTGTATTTTCCTTTGTAATAACTGATTGAATACACTCTACTATTTTTTGTTCTATTTCCTTCCAATCAGGATGCAATGGATGGGTCTGATACTCATATCCTATTTTAAACCAATCCTTTACCAATGGGTCTTCATCATATAACTCCTTAGTATTTTGATTGACCGGAAAGGCTCCTAGGGAACTTAAAGATTCTTGCCTCTCTTCCTGTACAAGAAATTCTAAGAATTTTACAATCATTTTTTGCTTTTCTTGATCTTGATTCTTAGTCATGGCATAGGCAGATATATCATCTCCATACCATATAGGAATATCCATATTGCCTTTGGGAAAGGTAAACACTTCATAGGAAAAGCCTTGATTTTGCGCTTTTAATCTTTCCAGGGTATAAATAATACTGCTATCGGCTGCAAGTACGGCAGTTTTTTGATTTTCCAGAAAGTCCTGATAGACGTCGTTTTTGTTTCTAATTCCAAACTGACTATGAGTAGTAACTACTTCCTTTATATTTAGTAGCTTTTGAAATCCCGATACCATCTCTGGCTGATAAAAGGAAAACCGCTGCTCTTCCTGTTGAAAAATCTGTCCCCCATCAGCTAGGATAAAGGGCATAATACTTCCATCCCCTTGCCCGATATAAGCGTCAAAGGCTAAAATATCTTCCTGTTCTTTTTTCTTGTCAATATCTTGAATAAAATCTATAAATTCATTATAACTCCATTCTTTTTTTGAGGGAATGCTGCACCCTATATTCTTTAAAAGGTCGGTATTCATTACTAATACATTGCCCGATGAAGCAAAGGGCAGTGCATATATTTTGCTATTATAGGTTACTGCCTGCATAAATTCACTTCTAATCTCTGCCTTTACCCCTTCACTAAGCCAATTTCCTAAGGGTTCTATATTCTCTAAGGGAAGAGGCTTTTCCTCTACAAAAAGAGGTAGTAGATCTGGTCTATCCTTAGCATCTGCCCTAGCTCCTTTTTCAATAATTTCTCTATTGTTATCATAATTCAATTCCCGCAAGTCTATAAAGACCCCGGGATGTTCTTCTTCAAATTCAGAAATCCTGGTCTTTAACCATCCAAAGGTACTTCCTGAGGTTGTCGTTCTCGGTACATCCCACATGGTGATGACCCCTTCCCACTCCGAAACTTCTTCTTTCTTCCCCTGCTCTAAAGTATCCTTATTTATAGAAAAAAGAAAAATAGGGCCAGTGAATAGATAGACCAATAAAATCATGCATAAAAAAAGAGTAAAAGGCCTTTTTATTCCCATTTATATTCCTCCCTTTGACCTTTTACTCTATATCTATTCCAATAGATAGTTTCCTATTCCATAGAAGTTAAAAACGACCTATTCCACTCTGTTTATGATCTCTTAGGGGATGTTTCCCCTTTTGTCTTAAGAAGTCTATCAATTTTTCCACACTGGTATTCATAATCAGTTCCTCAGGAAAATCTACCTCTTCCAAGATTTTTCTTACCTTAGAAAAGTTTCCTACATCTCCTGCATAGTGGGTATCACTTCCTAAGCTAATCCTTACCCCTGACTCTTTGCATTTTTGGGCAATGGTTATACAATTTTCATAACTCCCTTTTCTAGAAATAAAACTACTATTATTAATTTCTATTAGAGTATTGGTACGATCTGCCTCCCGGACAATCCTATCATAATCTAGTTCATATTGGAAATTCCCTGGGTGAACAAGAATGTCCACATAGGGATTGTTCATTGCATGAAGTACCGCCCTAGTGTTTTCTTCCTTGCTTTTTGGTATAAAACAGGGATCATGTAGTCCTGCCAATACAATATCTAAATGTTTCATAAATTCTTCTGGTAAATCCAGACTTCCGTCACAATCTAGAATATTTGCCTCGATTCCTTTTAAAACTTTTACTCCTTTTATTTCAGGGGGGACTACCTTTAAATTTGAAAAATAATAAACATTGGGAAAACCTGATAACTCAGGTCCATGATCTGTAATGGAAACCATATCCAACCCCTTTTCTTTTGCCGCCTCCACAATCTCATCTATAGTACTATAAGCATGTCCACTGGCCAATGTGTGACAATGGGTATCTAAAACAAATCTCATTCTATATCATTCTCCTTCATTTCTGAGTTATTTGTAGTCATTTTGTATACCTTATCTACAAATTCCTTTGCCGCATTATATCCCATTATTTTCTCTCTATGATTTCGAGCTGCTGTTTCAATAATAATAGAAAGATTTCGACCAGGCATTACAGGTATAGTGACCTTTGGAACAGATACATTGAGCAGTGTTGTAAATTCAGTATCGATTCCTAAACGATCATAATATTTCCCTTCTTGCCATTCTTCTAACTCTATCACCATCTTAATATCTACAGCATTTTTTACCGCTCCTACTCCATATAGAGTCTTTACATCCACAATCCCTACTCCCCGTAATTCAATAAAATGTCTTAGCATTTCTGGAGCAGTTCCCACCAGTCTATTGTCTTCAATTTGTTTAATTTCAACGAGGTCATCGGCGATTAATCGATGTCCTCTATTGATTAGTTCTATTGCCGTTTCACTTTTGCCCACTCCACTGACACCGATAATAAAAATGCCAATTCCATAAACTTCTACTAAAACCCCGTGGGTCTTAATATGGGGTGCCAATTTATCATTCAAATAATTAATAATCTTATTCATTACTTGAGTAGTATGTAAGGATGTTCTAAATATCGTTCTATCATATTTTTGAGCACATTCCAAAAATTCATCATAAATTTTCAAATCCCACGCTACAATCAAACAAGGAAAGTAATGGGAAAAGAAGTCATCTATCTTCTTTCTTCTTTCTCCTTTAGATAATGTAGATAGAAAACTGCACTCTGCCTTCCCTATAATTTGTACTCTATCGTGATCAAAGTATTCATAAAAGCCATATAATTGTAATCCAGGACGGTTAATATCACTACTGGTGATATCTAGTACGGGATTGCTACTTTGATGAACAATTTCCAAATTTAAATCCTGACTAATTTCTTGTATTTTTATTTCGGGCATGTTGATTCCTCCAATACACAAAACCTCTTATCTTTAATTTCTCGCTAATTGTTAAATATATTCCTGCTAATCATGTTATCTCACATTTTTCCTAGATTTCTATTATCTACTATTGTAGTACAAGAATCCGCAAAATAAAAGTTTATTTCTGCTAATTGAACAAAAAATAAAACCGACAGCCCTATGGTCATCGGTTTTATCTATGAAAAAATCCATAAACACTTTGGGCTGCTTTTTCATTCATTCCCTCTACTTCTGCTAATTGCTCCTTGGTAGCTTTCTTAATTTTATCTACCCCACCAAAGTGCCTTAATAATGCCTTTTTTCGAGCGGGACCAATTCCAGGAATATCGTCTAAGATAGAGTAGAGTGAGTTTTTTCCCTTGAGATTGTGATGATAGCTAATGGCAAACCTATGCGCTTCATCTTGAAGTCTAGTAATCATACGAAAGAGATAAGAGTCTTTATCTATAGGCAGTTCTGTTCCCTTATATATAAGTCCCCTTGTGCGGTGTTTATCATCCTTTACCATACCACAAAGGGGGATGTTTAGCCCTAATTCTATAAAGACCTTTTGTACTGCCTGTACATGTCCTAAGCCTCCATCTAGCATAACAACATCCGGTAATTTTGAAAACTTGCCCCGTTCCATGGCTATATTCTTCTTTGCTAAATCTTCCCGTTCCTCTAACCCTCGGGAAAATCTTCGTTGTATAATTTCCTGCATACTGGCATAATCGTTCGCTCCATGGACCCATTTAATTTTAAATCTTCTATAGTCACTCTTTTTAGGCTTTCCTTCCTCTAGTACCACCATAGAACCTACGCTATCTGTCCCTTGAATATTAGAAATATCAAACCCTTCAATTCGATAGGGTAAGGACGGTAAATGAAGAATTTCCTGAAGCTGTCTAAGGGACTTTTCGCCCTTTTCCTTTTCTCGTTTCATTTTTTCACTAAATTGCTCTAGGGTAATCAGTGCATTTTTGCCTACCATTTCTACTAATCTTTTCTTTTCTCCCCTTTGAGGTACTTTAATTTCTACCTTTCCCTCTTTTTTGGCACTGAGCCATTGCTCAATTACTTCCACTTCATCTATTTCTTCTTGCAGCAAAATCTCCTTAGGAATAAAGGGAGTCCCTCCATAGAATTGTTTTACAAACTGCGTCATAATATCCTTTCTTTCCATATCCTGTACTCCGTCTAACATAAAGTGCTCTCGACCGATTAGTTTCCCTTTTCGAACGAAGAATATCTGGACACAAACTTCATCAATTCCTCTGGCAAAGGCAATGACATCTTGATCCATCATAGAGGTAGATACGATTTTTTGTTTTTCCGCAATTTGCTGCAAGGCCCACAATTGATCTCGAATCTTGCCTGCCTTTTCAAACTCCATCTTTTCTGCAGCGATTTTCATTTGTTCCTCTAATTTCTCCAATAATTGATCTTGTTTTCCATCTAATATGTGTAAGATCTCTTTGATCATTTCTCCATATTGCCCTATATCCACATTTCCTGTGCAAGGTCCCATACATCGTTGGATATGATAATTTAAGCAGGGTCTTTCCTCAATGCCCTTCTCATCAATCTTTTTACGGCATAGGCGTATAGGATAGATATTTTCAATGGCCTCTATGGTATGTTTTACTGCATAGGAAGAAGTATAGGGTCCAAAATACTTAGCCCCATCCTTCATAACTCTCCGGGTCATGATAATTCTAGGGTAAGGTTCTTGCACAGTCACCTTTATATAAGGATAGGTCTTATCATCCTTTAGCAATACATTATATCTAGGACGATGTTTTTTTATTAGGTTACATT
>Ga0181466_1000418_pt1 | contig 16042 bp, 16 predicted proteins | sample InSIn4gowninarea_FD_119078 | JGI IMG/M metagenome (GOLD analysis project Ga0181466, IMG submission 119078) | Clean room microbial communities from NASA Spacecraft Assembly Facility at Jet Propulsion Laboratory, Pasadena, California, USA -... ... | reverse complement strand
AAATACATCATGATGTGGCCTGTTTTATTTACGAACCAATTGTTCAAGGTTCGGCAGGTATGTTGAGTTATGAGGCAGTCCTCTTAGATGAGCTAATGCGCCACTGCAAGGCGTTAAACGTGTTGTTAATACAAGATGAAGTTTTTACCGGATTCGGAAGAACGGGTAAATTATTTGCTGCTAACCATCTCTCACAGCAACCTGATTTTATGTGTTTTTCTAAAGGGCTTACTGGTGGTGCCTTACCTTTGGGAATCACTACCTGCGCACAGTATATCTACGACATGTTTCTCTCAGATGATTCCCATAAAACACTCTTTCATGGACATTCTTTTACGGCTAATCCACTTTGTTGCACTGCAGCGCTTGCAAGCTTAGACTTGTTACTAACTAAAGAAACACAGCAAAACATACACCGTATTTGTGCACAGCATAAAAAGTATATGGAAAGCATAAGGTTGCATCCTAAAGTAAAACGAATACGCTGTGTGGGAACAATTTTGGCATTGGAATGGGAGACAGGAGAAGAAACTTCATATTTTAGTAAAAATAGAGATAAACTATATCAATTCTTTATAAGAAAAGGGGTTATACTTAGACCGCTAGGAAATATTATTTATGTTTTGCCGCCCTATTGTATTTCTCATGAGGATCTCAATTATGTGTATAACGTTATAAGCGATGCATTGGATGAAATCTAATTGAGGTCGAATATTGTAAAACTTTCTGTGAATTATATAAATTCTTCCGCTATCTTTTTTAGAGATTTGGACTACCTTTACGCGTGATTACGTGATTAACGCGAGGCAAATTTCTTGGACGATATGACTTTATATGTTAAAAATATGGTGTGCAACCGCTGTATCATGGTTGTTAAACAGATCTTAGATGAATTAAATATAGACTATACTTCGGTTGTTCTTGGAGAAATAAATATACAGGAAGAGACACCTAGGGTTCTTCATGAACAATTAAAGGAAAAGTTAGGGGCGGTTGGATTTGAACTATTAGATGATCGAAGACATAAATTGGTAGAGAAAGTAAAAAATCTTTTAATTGAACGCCTTTACGGAACAGAAGGGGGGTCAATGAAAGTGAATTTTTCCACCTTTCTACAGGGCGAACTAAATATCGACTATAATTATTTAAGCAACCTGTTTTCGCAAACAGAAGGTATAACGATTGAGCAATTTATTATTATGCAACGTATTGAGCGAGCAAAGGAATTGCTCGTATACGATGAGCTTACGTTAAGCGAAATTGCCTACAAATTAGATTATAGCAGCGTACAGCATTTATCCACGCAGTTCAAAAAAATAACAGGTTTGACACCTTCTCATTTCAAATCGATCAAAGAGAAGAAGCGTAAACCAATTGATAATCTATAGCGATTTATAATATTATAATAAGTGATATAAATGAGTTGAGGTGTTGAACCAGCTGGTTCAACACCTCAACTCATCATTTAATTACAATGCCGATGATAAATCTTCATCCGGTAATACAACGATGCCTTCAAGAGTCAATTCGTCTTCATGAAGTAATAATTCGTCAATTACTAAGAAGTTATCTTCATGTAAAGGTGCATTTGGCCCTTTGCTCTGAAGCTCTTCAACCGGATAATTTGTAATAGCAAAAACAGGCGCATGATTGCGCTCGCTTTTTGGTATTAAGGCCGTGTATCCGTGCAATTTGAGCCTCCTAAGTAAGTCGATGCTAAGCAATTGTTCCATAACTTAGTTCTTTTATTATGTAACCAAAAAGTCACTAAAAAGTTTGTATTTTGTGTTGTTATTAAATAGTGATAAAAGATCTATTAAACTGATATGGATGATTATGAAAATAAGGTGTTTAAGGAGATGGTTGAGTGGAACCAAAAAATGCAGCACCTACCTTCCAAGGGTAATCGTATAACGAAAGGCATTCAGGATGGCATTAATAACATAATACCTGAAAAAGCGCATCAGATAATAACCTTAACTATTGAGAAGATGGTGAAAGCTGTTTTGTTCAGTTCTAAATACACTACCACCCCCTTAAGAAAAAATGGTTCCTTGCAAATCAGAGAGGCATATGTCAAGCGCACGATAAGGCACCATAAGAATGCGGCTACAGTAGAAGGGGCTATTACAGGAGCGGGAGGGATATTAATGGGGTTCGCCGATTTTCCGGCATTTTTAGCCATAAAAATTAAAATGCTTTTTGAAATTGCCGCGATTTATGGCTTTAATGTTAAAGACTATAGAGAAAGGGTATTTATTCTTCATATTTTTCAAATCTCCTTTTGCAGCCAACAGAAACGCAATAGATTAGTTGAAAGAATTGAAAGCTGGGATACTTACAGCAGCTCGCTTCCTAGTGATGTGGATGATTTTGATTGGCGAAGTTTTCAACAAGAATACCGAGATTATATAGATTTAGCAAAAATGGCTCAGTTAATACCTGTGATAGGAGCCTTCGTAGGAGCTATTGCAAATAATAAGTTAACTGAGCAGTTAGGGAAGACCGCGTTAAACTGCTACCGAAATCGTTATTTTGCTAAAAACAACACCAATAACATTTAAGCGAGTAAGCAGCAGTCACTCATTTTTTATTACTCAATAGATAAGTAATGACACCAATTGCTACTATCCCTATTGCTGATTCCGTAGAATGAAAAAACATCAGATAAAGAAGAAAAGATACTCCCAAAAGGAAACAAATAAATAGAACTCCTTTTTTTATACCCATTCCAAAGGCCACAATAAGTGCCATAATGTAAATGGGAGCGGCCATTAGATAGACTGTCATGTTACAATGATACATAGTTATTGTTAAATAAAAGTTAATTTTATATTAACAAATCTTTGATAAGACATTATTGTTCCCAGCTGCATTGCTGTTTAACAACTGTAAGCTTCCCTTCGTCTGTTAAATCTAAGCGGAGAGGGGTAACTGAAATATAGTCGTTCTCTACTGCCCAACGGTCGGTGTCTTTTTCAGCAGGCTCTAAAGGTGTTACTGTAAACCAATAATGTTTTCTTCCCATTGGGTCGGTGCCGGGAATAATTTTTCCATCATATAATCGCACAGATTGCCTGGTCCATTTTATCCCTTGGGGCTGACTTGGAAAATTTACATTATATAAGCCAAAATCTAATTTGACTAATTGATCTAGAACCTTCGATACATAGGGCGCAAGTAAATCGAAATCAGGTTCTGTTTTGCCTACAGGTGTGCTAAGGGCCACGCCTTTAATACCAAATAAAACTGCTTGTTTGGCCGCAGCCAGTGTTCCTGAATGCCACATGGAATTACCTAGGTTTGGCCCCATATTGATACCGGACAATACAATATCTATATGTTTATACAAATGTGTACCCAATGCAACGCAGTCGGCCGGAGTACCATTTACCCTGTATGCGTTTATTCCCGGAAATTCGATAGGTGATTTTTTATAGGCTAGGGGTCGTGAATGCGTAACCGCATGCCCCATGGATGATTGTTCAACATCAGGCGCCACTACCGTGACTTCGCCTAATTGTGAGGCGATTTTTGCAAGTGCTGCAATGCCTGGACTATATATTCCGTCGTCATTCGTTACCAAAATTCTCATATCAATTTGCTTTGTAAATAAAACATCTTCATCTATTTTATGTTTTAGTTTTGCGTAATTGACTTGTTGAATACCTTAGAAAAGGTAAAATAATAATTTGGTTAGCCTCCTAATATTTGCCGTTTGATAAACAGATTGCCAATGAAAACAATTTTAGTATTGCACAATCCGAAAGCTGGTGACGAAGATCACCAAAGAAAAGAGTTAATCGATGCTATTAAACAAAAAGGGTATCAATGTCAATATGCATCGGTCCAAAAAGATTGGAAAAAAATAGACGACAGCATAGACATAATCTTAGTAGTAGGAGGAGATGGTACCGTAAGAAAAGTTGTTAAATTTTTGCTGCAGAGAACACTTCTGGACAAAAGAATACTAATAAGCCTGCTACCCATGGGCACAGCAAATAATATTGCGTTTACACTAGGTGTATCGTATAATTTAATGAATCTACTTAAAAGATGGGAGGGAAATAAAATCAGAAATATGGATATTGGTGCGGTAACGAGTTCCCTTTTTAAAAATTTTTTTCTAGAAGGTTTGGGATATGGAATTTTACCCAAATTAATGAGAACAATGGATGAAATTGAAACCAGCCACTTGAAAAAAAGTGAAGATGAAATCACCTTTGCACTTCACACTTTGCTTGGTCTATCCTCCACGTATAAGGCGAAACATGCCATTGTGAAGGTGGACGGAAAACAATACGAAGGAGAATTTTTGCTGATAGAAGTTATGAACATTTGTTCTTTAGGGCCCAATTTACTGTTAGCACCTAATGCAGATATTGCTGATGGATTATTTGATATCGTCCTTCTTCGTGAAGAGCAGCGAGATGATTTTATAAATTATATCGGAAGTGTGCTTACGAATAAATTAAAAGAAGCCCCTTGGCAGTCTATACGGGGAAAACAGATCGAGATTCAATGGGATGGATTTTGGATGCACATAGATGACGAATTAGTTCACTTGGATAAGAAAAACAACGTGCAAGTAGAAGTTCGACCAAGCGTTTTGGAGCTAATGGTGTAGGTATTAACAGCATCGTGGATGCCTTAACACCTAACACCATTGGCGGGTGCTTATTTATCTATCTTTAGATAAGCGTTTCGCAGACAAACCTTTTTATTTTAAATAACTTTATAACTTCACCGATGATATCCTTATCGTATTCTATCCGGAATACGCGATCTGAATCTTCCAGGTCAAAATTGAATTTCCCATCAGGAAACTGCCTTTTTAACGACTTAATAATGGAATCGGCATCACCCTTATTAGAGACATCTGTTCTAAATACAGAAATCATATAGTAAGGATTAGCAGACGATGGAAAATTAATGATCGGTTTGAATTTTTTAAAAGTAATTGCTTTCATTTGTTCACCAATTGTTTTAAATGAGTTTTTGCTGATCTTACTCCCCATTATCTCCGTCTAAACCAATATAAGTGCTTATGCTATTTTAATTGTATGAACACTTTTAAGGTTGGCTATACACTAGAGATTATAGGCTCAAAATTGAAAGAATTAATTAAAATGGACCCTTCCTAAATGGATTTTTATCCCTCCTTGACGGATTTTATTTTAAGAATTTAATTGCAAATTAATTTTAAATTTGATCGATTAAATGTTATTTTTATTCGGGATTTAGCACCCTCTGCTAGTATAAAAGAGCATAGCATGGAAGAGATAGAAGCACAACAGATTTGTTTTGAAAAAAGCCTTGAATATATAGACATTGAAGATTTCTCTGCCAACGTTCTTTATAACGCAGATGGTATAGAGATTTTTTCTGTCAATGGAATGCAAGAAAGGGACGTGATCGTTAGGGATTGCCAATCGGAACCCTATCTTAATATGTATTTTTCTATCCAAGGTTTTTCGAGTGCGAAACCTCTTTATAGCGGACAGGAATATGTTATTGAGACTAATCAGCATATCGCGGGATATACTCCCTATTTTGAAGGCGACTATTCACTGAAGGGGAGAAAGATAGAGACCTTCGGAATATGTATGCAGGAAACTTATTTCAATCGTCTTGTGGCGACCGATTTGCCTTGCTTGCAACGTTTTTGGGAAAATGTACACGCGGGTAAAGAAGCTGATATTTCTCATAACCCAATGCCAATAACAAGGCATCAGCGGGCGGTCATAAGCGAAATATTAGCCTGCGTATATACGGGGCAAATGCGTAAGTTATATATCGAATCAAAAGTTACAGAGTTGTTTTTTCTTCAAGCACAACAGGCAGATAACTTGCCCTCAGGGGGACATTTACCGATAAAAGCTTGTGATGAAGAACGTTTACGCGCTGCGAGGAAATTTGTTCAACAACATATTTTTGAACCTTTAACACTTAAGCAAATTTCAAGAGAAGTGGGGCTAAACGATTTTAAACTAAAAAAGGGTTTTAAGCAACTTTTCGGCAGTACGGTGTTTGATTATTTTATACAATGTAGAATGGAGTATGCACGTAAGATTTTATTGGATACACAACTAACCATTGCAGAAGTTGCTTATTCATTGGGATACAGCGATCCTTACAATTTTAGTAAAGCTTTCAGAAATCACTTTGGGGCTATTTGCCAAGCCAATTATAAATGATATCCTTGACTCCTCATCTCGGAAACTTTGAACAAAGTGTACTGCTGGACTTGCAGGGGGTAGTCCCAGCACCCTAAGCGATGATACAGTTCCCCCCCAAAACCTGATTTGAACTTAAAAAGACCGTACATAGGATGCGAAGGATCAGGACTTGGCGATACTCCAAAAAAATCATATTCAATACACCCTTTTTGTTTAGCGATTTGCATGGCTTTCCATTGTAATGCATAAGTTGCCATGTAGTTTCTTTGGCTTGTAGAAGATGCGCCATATAAATAGGTTCCTCTTTTGCCAGCAATTACTAAAAACATAGCTGCTAATGGAGTTCCATCTACTTCAGCTATCAATAGATGTACATCAGCGGGCGATGTACTATCATTTGCCCTAGCACTTAAGACTGTTCTAAAATATTCAATATTGTTAAGATATATGTTATTTCGAAATGCTGTATCTTTATATAGGGCATACCATATTGGAAGACTATCCAAACCAGCATCTCTAACTTGAACACCTTTTCTAGCAGATAAGTTTATGTTGTACCTAGTTTTAGGCTTCATCTGTTTGAGAAGGAGGGAAGTCTCTTTTTTAAGATTCAAGAAAATAGTATTAGAAGGCAAAACGTCTGAGTTTGCTTTTTGTAAGTTCCAATTTTGTGTGTTGAAGTTTAAGCGAAATTCTTGATATTTCTTTTCAGGGGGTCCGTTCCAATTTCCTTGATAATCAAAATGTTCAGGTTCTGTGGCCCAATGAGACTGCCATGCTAAATCATACCTTATCATCACGCATTTTGCTGGTAAATAAGGACGAAGTGCTTCCGACAATTCTTCTAAAAATTTACCTTGATGTTCTTCCTCCGGCTCTATCTCCGGTCCGTATGGCACATATGCGATCGTATGTTCATGATCAATTCTTTGCAACAATATCAAAATATCCGCAGTTGTATAGGAATCGATGGAATCTATTGGCGAACTGTATAAGGCAGTATTATGAATTTTGAAATCAAAAGCGATTGTTTTAAATCCTTGCTGTTGTTTCACTTCCGACCAAAATGCTGTCTGCTGTACGATAGAGGTCTTAAAAACGTGTTTGGTTTCTTTTTTGTCTACTTCCAGTGTCATATTTTTGTGTTTGGGCGCAAAGGAAAGTATTATTGATCATTAAAAAAACGCTAATGTGCCATATTATTGTCAATAAGCTTGATCTAACCCAACGTACTAGTGGATACTGTCTTGAAAAATAGTGGGGGCATTGGTGCTTGTATGAAGCTTAATCTGCCGTCTGATCAACAATAAGTGTAATCTCAGTATCCGAAACACTGATAAGCCTTTCCTTATAGAGGGCGCCTATAGTCTTTTTAAAAGCTTTCTTGCTTATTTTAAAAGTTTGATAAATTTCTTCAGGCGTGCTTTTATCTCCGAGGGGGAGATGTCCCTTATTTTTCTTCAAAATATTCAGGATAACATCTTTAGTGCTTAGAATATGGCCATATCCTTGCTGATGTAAGCTGAGATCTATTTTATCATCCGGATAAATCTTTTTTACCCAACCCTTTCGTTTATTACCGGCTCGCAAATCTTCAAATATTTCATTAAATTTATTGGCAAACTATAACTTACCCTTACTGGTCGGCCGTTTTGTATACCAGGTTTCCAGATTGGCGACTTTTCTAAAATCCTCACGGCTTCCAGACCTGTTCCAAAGCCTAAATCTCTTACTATTTTAATATTTGACAATGTACCATCTTTCTCCACAATAAAACTCAATATCACTTTGCCATTTACTCCCTGTTCTTTAGCGGCAGGAGGAAATTGGTAATTTTCAGCTACATAATTAAGAAAGGCACGCATACCACCAGGAAATGAAGGTTCAACTTCTACCATCACAAATACATCGGTACTGCTCTTTCCCTCGGTAATTGCCTCTAATTGATCTGCTTTTCCAACCGGTAATTCAATTGATACGGGCACTGAAGGATCACCCACTATATTGTCCGGACCCGGGGATGCTTTAGCAAAGTCTTTCACAGTTGGAGGCTCATCTGTTTCCAGCAAATGAGAAACGACTTTTGGAGGATGCATCTTCACTTTGTCTTCATGGGATTTCATACGCGCTTTTGCAGGTAGAACTACCGGCTCCGCCTTCTTTTGCAGTGGAATATCTTTAAATAAAACTGTTTCATTAGGTGTAGATACCTCGGGGAAAATGTCGGCTTGATACTTATGGGCTACAATGGGTATTAAAATCATTGCAATAAAAAACATAACCCCCATAAATAATGCCTTTGTTAAATCACCTTGAGCATTTTTACGAAGCACATAAGCACCGTAAGATTTATTTCTGCCATCAAAGATAAGGTCTAACCAAACCGTCGATACTATATTTAATTTAGGGTTCAACATAATCTTAAAAATTAAAAGGTTTTACCATCAGTTTATATCCATAAGATTAAAATAACCTCTTATTTCCATAAGTAAACAAGAAAAAAATACTCCGCCTCTCCTACTATCATTAGGCGACTACCGGATATTATCTACTAAAATGCTCTTCATCTGTAGCCAATTAAGTGTTTTATAAACATTAATTTTTCGTTTATACCACACACCCGGTAATTTAATTTAACCTGATAATCAGCATATTATATTATTTTTCCTTATCTTTGCCAAGATTTTTTATTATTAAGCTTTAAGATTATTGATTTCGTATACCAAAAAGTTGCATTTTACGTTATGGTATATTGAAAAGAATGAAGCAACATAAATGAACTATATACTACTTTTATACCTTCTATCTATTTCCGCCGGCGCCTTTCATATCGGCAGCACCCCAAAAGAAGAAAATATACATTCTACAAAGTCTACCTTAAATAACGGTCATCGTAATAATGCTGAGAGGAGAATTCTGGAGCTTCGCTACAATGATTCCTATTCTTTCATAAATCCTTCGGTAAATACTATTAGTAGCCTTAAAGGACTCTCTTTTTTTTATCAAAAGTTATATGAATTAAAAGCTGGGGAAATTAAAAGGGTCAACATCGTACAAATTGGCGATTCGCATATTCAACCTGATTTAATTTCAAGAGAAGTACGCTCTGGGCTTCAAGACTTTTTTGGTGACGCGGGTAGAGGGTTGGTTTTTCCTTATCAGATTGCACGAACAAATGCGCCGCTTGATATTAAAAGTTCCACTACCACACGCTGGCAACCGAGTAATATTAGTCAGTTACATGCAAGATCGGCAAGAGGGGTTTCCGGTTTTTCATTAAGTAGATTGAATGGAGCCGGAAACATTTCCCTGTCCCTCCGACCCGATATCAAGTCGAATCAACAATCATTTGATTATATAAAGCTTTTTTTAGGTGGCGGCCAATGGAATATTAATACAATGGGAGGCGGGCCCAATTCTTATAGAATAGATCAGTCTTCCGTCGCAGATTTTACAACAAGAGAAATAATGCTTGACGCGCCAGCCACTGGTTTCAATATGCGCTCATCAAGTAGTCGCCCTTATTTCTTTGGAGCTTCCTTAGAGAAAAAAAATGCAAGTGGCGTATTGCTCCATACAATAGGTGTGAACGGTGCGCGTTACGAACAATACAATAACGAACCTATGTTCTGGAAGCAGCTTCCCGCTTTAAACGCCGACCTCTACATCTTGTCATTAGGCACCAACGAAGCATATTATAATAATATGACGGAAGATCTTTATATTAATCAGGTTTCCGAAATGCTGGCAAAAATTAAAACGATAAATGCTAACGCTTCTATCTTAATTACCACTACTGCTGAGTCTTTTAAAAATGGAAGAACAAATCCAATGATTGAGCGATTAAATTTAGCACTCAAATTCTACTGTAATAAAATGGGAATACCTGTTTGGGATTTATTTGAAATCACAGGAGGTGCTGGATCGTCAAAAGAATGGTTAAGAAGTAATTTAATGCAAGTTGATAAAATTCATTATCAACAGAAGGCCTATAGCATACAGGGTGCACTTCTATTTGACGCCATTGCAAACGGCTATAACCAATATCTTGATAACCAAGCAGCTCCACCCTCCGAACCCCTTTCCATATCGATTGATGAACTTAAAACTGCAAATAAATAGGCATTACCGGTTCCGCCGATTTGAATACTCCGTATAACAGTAAAAAACAGAAAAATACGATTATATAAGCAATCAACGGCATTCTGCCTAGCCTTTCGATTGTTTCATCAGCATAGCTATCAGGTATAAAATGGATTCCTATTGCAAGGGTCATCATTATCAAAACTGTTTTATAATTATCAAAAAAGCCTTTCCATACGTCTAAAGATAGATGGTTGGCGATTTTGTTAATCATTACTATGGCAGCGTCATAGTCAGATGCCTTAAAGAAAATCCAACAGAAACAAATAAAATGGAATGTAATAAACACAGCCAATACGTTGTATATTCGACTACTTTTGACTCCATCGGCCCATCTTCCAGTTAAAAGCATCCACACCTTATGAAGCGCTAGGGCCAAACCGTGCAAGGCCCCCCATATTAGAAAATTAAAGCTTGCACCATGCCAAAAACCACCCAACAACATCGTCGTCAACAAATTCATATTTGCAGCAACTCCCTTTGCTTCACGTTTTAAAAGTGCAGGAAGAATTAAGACAGCAAAGACAGTTCCACATAAAATTCCCGCGTACTTATCATTAAAATTCAATAAGTGCTTGCTTCCAAAGAAAAGGGCGATAAAGAAAAGTAAGCAAAAAATCCAAGAAGTAAAGCTGCTATTTCGATTTCCTCCTAACGGGATATAAAGATAATCACGTAGCCAGGAAGAGAGAGAAATATGCCAACGCCTCCAAAATTCGGTAATGTCTTTACTCTGGTAGGGAGACAAGAAATTTGGTGGAATCGTGAACCCGAGCCATTTTGCTATACCTATTGCGATATCGCTATAACCGCTAAAATCACAATAAATAACAATAGCATACCCGTATACCGCAAATAAATTTTCGATTCCGGTATAACGCGAAGGATCATCAAACACGTAATCAACAAAATTCAAGGTAATATAGTCTGATATGATTAATTTCTTTATTAGCCCTGAAATGATCAAATAAAACCCCTTAGTAAAATCAGCATTTGTTAAAAAATAAGGTTTATTGATTTGAGGCACGAAATCATGCGCTCTAACAATCGGTCCCATCATTAGTTTTGGAAAAAAAGAAAGGAATAAAAGATATTCACTAAATTTTTTTGCAGGCTTAAAATCTCTTCTGTAAACATCTATATTATAACTTAAATTCTCAAATGTATAGAAAGAAATACCTATTGGCAGGAGTATATTAAGTCCGTTAAATGGTGTATGGAGGAATTGATTACTAATTGATATGAAAAAATTTGTGTACTTAAAATAAAATAATAGCCCCAAATTAAACACGACGCAACAGATCAAAAGAAAGTTACGGTAAGTATTTTTCCTTTTTTTATATATGGCATGTGATAGCCAATAATTCACAATTGCAGATAAGACAACTAATCCTACAAAATATCCGCTAGCCTTATAAAAAAAATAAAGGGAAAAGCCACAAAAGATATATCTACGGATTGTATAATGATTTCTAAAAAGGAAATATAGAATAATGAAAAACGCAAAGAAAAAAACAAAAAATCCGTTATTGAATAACAAAGGGTTCTTAGGATCGTATAAAAACGACTCAACTAATGCCGTAAAATCAATTTTTATAGGAGGTAAATTCAATTCCATCTTCAGTTTTTTAGTTAGCCTCCAATTTGTTAGCATCTTTATGGAGCGCCTCAAACAAGTGCTTCCCAAGAATTTTTGCTCCTAAAGCATTCGGATGGACGTAATCTTTATTGGCCAAGCTCGGTGATTGTGTTGCCCAATTGACCATCGAATTCTTTCCACCCATAGCGGCGTATAAACTGTAAAAGGCACAATTGGTTTGTAATGCTAGGGATGCTTGAACTTTTATGAGTTCTTCAATTCCGACAGCCGACCGGTATCCTTCTGGATATCTGAAAGCCCTATCTCCTGTCCCAACAATTAAAAAGTCGGCCTTTGGGAAACAAGCTTTCATCTTATTAATTACAGGCGTAGCAGCTCTTTTATACCAGTTGAAATTCGTATCATCTGGTTTATACATGACATTTACCCCATACTGAAAAATAATCAAATCATAGGGATTCTGATCATCTATTGTTCTTAAGAAATCGGTATTAATTCTCGCGAACTCCAAACCAGATATACCTCGGAAAGAGAAATTATCAACAATTACACCATACTCTGACTCAAAGCTTAAACCATATATAGGTAATTTCACATCGCTCGTAGAAATACTGATAGATTTCCGTTTATCATTTAACAATAAGTCACGGTTAAACAATTTTTTACCCTGTAGAGGAATTATTTTCTTATTCACCGAAACAAAAGAACTATCATTACTTGTACCGTAAAAAATATATTTTTCCAGGGCACTGATTGTATCCCTTGTAGTATTGTCTCTTACTTTTACCCAATCATTGCCGGAAGAGAAAAATACATGTCCAGATAAAAAGAGATGTTGCTTTTTAGTGTTTTTGAAATTCAAATCTTTCCATCCATTTGAAAAAGTGGCTACCGCTGTGCGCCTGAATTGAGCCACTTGTGAAGTGATCGGAACAAAACCGACACCCTTTCCTCCATAGGTTTGCTGCAACAGTGTGCGCAAGGTTTGTGACAGGAGATCACCTTCAATCATGCTATCTCCAAGATAGGCAATCCTTATTTTTATCTTTCCCCCTTTTTTCAATTCAGCCAATTTGGCTGCAAAATGGGTCAGGGCCACCTGCGTAGAATCTTCAGTAAGAAGAATAATATCATCTTTCGAAATATTTTCGGGCAATCTGCTAAGTTGAATATCACTTGGGGGCTCATTATCGGCAAGTGTCGAATCTGCTTTTGGCTCAACTGGAGCAACGGAATCTTGATTTTTTGCTAATAACGTGTCTGCCGGGTCTATGTCCGGTGGAAGGTCAACATGTTCTTGCTGATAGTTAGGTAGGGGCTTATTAGGCGCTTCTTTAGAATGAATAATATCTGAAAGAAGATTAATTCTATTGAATGGATCCCAACTTTTCTTATAGGCTAAAGTGAGATAAGATACTAGTAAATATAAAATTAAGCTAAATAAAATGAAAAAGAATACACGTTTATTGGCATTCATACATACCTAATATATCATAAATTATATCTGGAGATAGTCTTTAAAATGCGCGTTTTCCATGTTTGTGGATGAGTAGAATATCCTGCCTTACTTATTGCATCAACCCATTTATTGGGATCATCCGAACCTTTCAGCTTAGAATAAAAGTATTTGTTAGAGATTACTTTGCAAAAATGTATAAAAGATCCTAACGAAGTACTATACTGCTTATACCTGCTTTTGATACCGTGGCTTTGCTTTAATTTATTTGATCCTACGATACCAAAATGATTATGCAATAATTTGGAGTTTCGACTTGTGCCGTTACCCGACTCCAATATTGCAATACCTAAAATTACAGATGACGGTATGCCATAAGCCCTCGAAAGAGAGTCAGCAATGGTTTTGTGATTATTTATATACCTGTTTTGTGCAAAACTTACGTTTACGCAACCTGAATATAAAATCGCCAGAAATAGAACTTTCGATCCGACTGAACGTATTGTTCGAATGTTTTTTCCTATCATATTTCTATTTTAAGAATACACATCGTTCTTTACAATTACAATGCGACTAAGTTTAGTTCAGCATTATCCCCCAAAGTAAGAACATTCTACTTTAAGCAAGATACCCCCCTTAAAGCTTGTGCGAAAATAAGTGTTTAATTTTTCATTTAAAACAACAAACAAGCAAAACATTGATTATCAACTAAATAAAATCAAACACACATCTTAAAACAGCGTATTCAGTCAATATTAATATTAATAAACTCCAAAATTCTATTTTTATTATCTTAGTGGCTTATTATTTTTTTTTACCATATTAAAGATATTTCAAAACGATGAGACCCACCATTTCTATAGAATACTGCCCAAAATGTGGATGGCTATTGAGAGCCGCTTATATGGCGCAAGAAATCCTCACCACCTTTAGCGATGAAATAAATGGTGTATTATTAAAACCGAGCGAAACGAGTGGTCGATATACAATTTCAATAAATGATTTGCAAGTTTTCGACAGAAAACAAATGGGTGGATTTCCAGAGATCAAACAGTTGAAACAGCTGATAAGAGATCATGTTAGTCCAGATAAAAGCTTAGGCCATTCTGATAAATAGTGTTTATAAACATTTAACATATAAATTGTTAACTTACAAACCAAATCTTTTATTATGATAAAATTCGTTATAGCTGTACTCCTATTGACCTATTGCTCGTTAACTAATTACGCTCAACCAGTATTAACAAAAAAATGGCAAACAGACACAATATTGCCCATACCTGAATCTATACTTATAGATCATAAACACAAACAGTTGTATGTTAGCCTAATTGGAACTGGCAATCCTTCCGCAGTAGACGGGAACGGTAGTATAGGTATATTGGATTTAAACGGCAAGATTATTACAACAGAATGGGCGAAAGGCTTAAACTCGCCAAAAGGAATGGGTATTCACGATGGTAGATTATATGTAGCCGATCTGAAAGAAGTGGCCGTCATAGATTTAAAAACCGGCAACATATTGAGAAAAATTCAATTTCCAGCGGCCGGAATGCTGAATGATGTAAGCATTGATAGAGATGGTCTTATTTATATCTCCGACTCAAAAGGTGGAAAAATTTATTTACTAATTGATCAAACACCTTCCATTTTTCTTGATAGTTTAGTGAATCCAAACGGATTGTTGGCGGTTGATGATCACTTGTATTTCTTAGATAGCGGCTCCCTTTTCAACATAGATAAAACAAAACAGATTACAAAAATAGCTTCTGGCATGAAGAAATCTACCGATGGGTTGCAACAATTCGGAAATGATTTTTTCGTAAGCTGTTGGATTGGCGCCATTTATCATGTGCAAAAGGACGGTAAGGTGCATAAGTTAATTGACACAGAAAATGAGCAGATAAATACGGCCGACTTCGCATTTGATCAGGAACAAAAGGTGCTTTATCTTCCTACGTTTTTCAAAAACCATGTGGCGGCCTTTAAAGTGGAATAATTAGCGGTAAGCTATTGGCAATTTTAAGACACCCCTGCTTATAATATAATCCAGTCTTTTAGCTGTCAGACCGCTAAAGATTCGTATCTTTGCTGTTTCTTATAATTTACCAAAGCACTTTACTACACTAACATGATAGAAATCGGGAAGCTCAACACACTGAAAGTAACGCAAGTTGATGACGTCCAATGTATACTTTCGGATGGACAAGAACAAATTTCTCTTCCTCTTGCTCATGTCGTTCCTCCCCTGCCTAAAGATTCGGAGGAAGTGTCAGTATTTGTTTACACCAATAAAGAAGGCCTGCCTACCGCTACAATGAAGAAGCCGTACGCTGCTGTTGGTCATTTCGCGTATTTAAAAGTTGTAGCAGAAAACCCAAGTGGGGTTTTTATGGATTTAGGAATCGAGAAGGATCTCTTCGTACCAAAAAGCGAACAAAGATGGCCTATGGTGAAAGGGAAAAGCTATGTAGTTTATATCTATTTAGACGAAGTTAATAAGCACATGGTTGGTTCTGCGAAGTTGCAAAAATTTACTGACAAGGAGGAGATCCTCTTGAACGAAGGTGAAGAGGTTGACCTGTTAATATACGAAGAGACAGATTTAGGCTATAATGCTATTATCAACAATAGATACAAAGGTTTACTATACTTTAATGAAAT
>Ga0181466_1000215_pt4 | contig 16082 bp, 18 predicted proteins | sample InSIn4gowninarea_FD_119078 | JGI IMG/M metagenome (GOLD analysis project Ga0181466, IMG submission 119078) | Clean room microbial communities from NASA Spacecraft Assembly Facility at Jet Propulsion Laboratory, Pasadena, California, USA -... ... | reverse complement strand
CCCCCCTCTTGGTTAGCCTTACGGAACAACAAGTGGTATCAAAGCTAGTTGACCCTAACTGTGAACATAGGGCATAGCATCAATGAGAACTCTCGCTTGTGACCGTTGTCACCGAAGCAGGACTCTCCGCTCATTGGTGTGGGTTGATCGTTGGAGACGATGGCCTGCTAATCTGATAGGTACCTTTGTTGGGTGACATGGGAGGTCCCCATGATAAGCAAAAAGTGGTATCAGAGCCAGTACTCTATGTTTGGATGAGTTTTTGTCTTAGAGTTAAAGATCTATGGCAACAACTTTTCAAGAGGGTTTTTCAATTTCTAGTCCTCCACTTTTTAAAGGTTTTGATTATTGTTTTTGGAGAACTAGAATGATCATTTTTCTTAACTCTATAAATGTTGATTTTGTTGATATTTTGAAAAATGATTTTGATTTAAAGAGAAAAGATTTTGATTTTCTAAATGCAAAATTATTTCATCTCATTTTGTGTGCATTAGATGATGTTGTACTTTCTAAGGTGATTACTAACAAAACTCCCAAAGAAATTTGAAGTTGTTTAGAATTTTTGTATGAAGGTACAAATGGAGATAATAAGCCTCAAAATGATGATATGGAGGAATGTTTAAAAAGTAGAAGGATGGATGACTACTCCATACATGAAGAACAAGAATGTGATAATCTAGGTCTTGTAAGAGTTGATCATCAAGAGGTAAGCAATTCAAATTCCAAATCTTGTGAATTTACATATGATAAATTGCTTGATGCATTTGAGGACATGCATGATGCATTTGAAAAATTGATTTTAAAGAATAATACTTATAAAAATCAAATTGCATCTCTTTCTCAACAAATTATGAAATTGAATGAAAAAAATTCTTTCAAAATAGATTGTGCTAAATGTATTGATTTTCAAAATGAAAATGCTATTTTGAAAGAAAAAATTTTATTGCTTGAGAAAGATAAAAAAATGCATGCTTTCACAAATCTCCTCTCTTGAAAACAAAATTGTCTCTTTAAAAGAAATTTTTTCTATTTCCAAAAATGAAAATGAGATTTTAAAAGAGAAATTTGTTTTAATTGAAAACGAGAATTTGATTTTAAAGAAAAATAATTTAAAACCTGAAAAAGGAGTTTGTTCTACAAAATTTGATTATGTTTCAAAGAAAAATTCTTTTCCAAATATTGCCTATAAGAGAAAAGATTTTTCAAAAGGAAATTCATTTTCTAAGCAAAAATATTTTTCACATGGCTTTTCAAAGAAAAATGATTTTAGTGAAAAACCAATTTTGAAGCAAAGTCTTTTTCAAAGATTTTCAAAGAAGAAAATTAATTTCAAGAAAAATGATTTTTTTGCTACTCCTCCTCATATGCAAAAATGTTTTTCAAATAAATTTGTTAACAATGATGTTTTTGAAAATTCAAAATATGCTTGTTTTCATTGTAATCAAAATGGTCATTTTATTCACTCTTGTCCATTTAAAAATAAAACATGTTTTGGAGCTAAGTTGATTTGGGTTCCAAAGATTAACCCCTAAGGACCCGAAATCAAAAGGGTACCAAAAGTTATTTGATTTTATCTTGTAGGTACCACGTGAAAACAATTCAATGGATCAATGAAAAAAAATAGTGATTTGCATTAAGATTCATTAATGAGTTTTCATGAAGTAAAGATTGGTGATGAAAGCTTCTATTTTGGTAATATAATTTATCGCCCTTCTTGAGTTAATTATTGAAACAAATATTGTGCTAAATTTGAGATACTCTTGCTCTATTTCGAAAAGTGTTTATTTCTTGTTGCAAGATTGCTTGAACTATTAAGACTAACAATCAAGGACCCAAAAACAAAAAGGGTACCAAATTCTATTTGAGATATTTGCTTTGTAGGTACCAACACAAGAGCAATGTATTTGATTTATTGTGGAAACTCAAAAAAAAAAAAATACATTGGAAAGCATTCAAGGAAATAATGAAGTACAGATAACAGAAAGTACACATATTCATGGTTGCGAATCTATCACACGCTGTACATCGGATGCAATCTTCCTCTGCTCTTCCTCCATCCTTTTCTGCACACCACTCAGCTGATCTCTAGAAACCTCCAGCTCTTGCAGCTTTACCCTCATTTCCTTCTCGTAATTGGAAACGAGTTTGGCCAGGTCTGTATTCTCCTGTTTCATATTGATAATCTTTTTGTTTGCTTCTTGAAGCATCTTTTGCAGCACCGCTACTTGAACCTTTAGAGAATCATTTTATTGCACCCGTGCTCACAATCGGTGACACAAATTGGTCACTGAGGCAGACGCTTGAATACTCCAGATAAAAATTAAGTTACAATTAATTTGTACTTAAATTAGATAAAATGTTTTTATCAACTTAACTTAATTTTTATCTCAAATATATTCAAACTTTATTTTACCTAAATTGATTTTATTTTAAACAAAGTTTGAGTATTCATTAAAAACTCTTTTTAATATGATTTATCAAAATATTGTTTGATTTTGTCAAAAAAAATTTTTATATTTTGTTTAAACAATTTTATGTTTGGAAAAGAGTTTTCAAAATTAATTCTACATGTCTATATATGCAAATATTTGTTATATGTGGTTAGATATGTTAGAATATTATTTTACAGGGTTCTAAATGCAAGTTACCAGTATTTTGTCTTTAAGTGAGTACTGTAGCGGGGTACTGTTACAACGGGCAAATCACTGTTCCAACAGGCAAATCACTGTTCAAACGGGCAAATTACTGTTCCAACGAGCAATTCACTGTTCTAACGGAATTTTTGCTTCTTTTGGCTATAAATAGAATTTCCCAAGTGCTTAGAACTTATCCTTGAACATATTGTTGTATTCTCAAATTGTTGTTAAATCTTTACTTCCAATTTGTTCATCAAACACTCATTTGTAAAGCAAGAGCTCAACTAAGTTGTTATATTTCTAAGAGCTTGTAAGTGAGTGAGAGTGTTCTTCAAGTGAACTACTGCATCATCAAGGATCGCCTAAGGGTTGGATAGTGAGTCACAAACTATCAAGGTGAAAAGGTAGTAGGAGAGCCTTCGTCAAAATCCTACAAGGTGAAGAGGTTTTTTGATAGCCTTGTCCAAATCGAACAAGTGAAGAGGTAGCGGGATAGCCTTGACCAAATCCTGCAAGTGAAGAGGTCGTTCGATAGCCTTGACCAAATCGAACAAGAGAAGAGGTCGTGGGATAGCCTTAGTCCAAATCCTACAGTGTAAGTTGCTTATCGATTTTATGTTGTAATTTTTGGTAAGTTAGTGAATTCCTCAAGTGATAAGCTTAGTGACGGGGACGTATGTGTTAGTGCCGAACCTCGATATATCTTGTGTGCATTTCTCTTCTCTTTACTCTTCCATTCTTACAATTTACTTAACAATTTTAAGCTTTCACATTTATTCTTAAATTGCAAGAACAAGGCATTTTTGGTTTTCTAAATTAAGCGAAAAAGTTTCTAAGTTTTCTAGATAACCAATTCACCCCCCCTCTTGGTTAGCCTTACGGACCAACAAGGCATTATATGACCTAGTACCAGCCCTTACTCAAGTCCAGTATTGCTGGTCAAGAAAAAAAGATGGTAGTTGGAGGTTTTGTGTTGATTGTCGCACCTTGAACCGCCTAACTATTCAGGATAACCCGATTCCAATCATAGATGAGTTATTGGATGAACTACATGGGGTGATAATTTTTGCAAAGTTGGATCTCAAATCTGGGTACCATCAGATTCGGGTGCTATATGACGATGTGCCAAAAACAGCTTTGCGGACTCACAAGGGGCACTATGAATTCTTAGTTATGTCATTTGGGCTCACTAATGCGCCGGCTACATTCCAATCACTCATGAACTCTATTTTTCATCCTTATTTGCAGAAATTCATCCTAGTTTTTTTTATGACATCGTACTCTACAGCAAGGGCCTGCAGGAACATTAGGTACACTTGGAGATAGTGTTGAATACATTGCTGCAAGAATCTCTAATTGCCAACCAGAAGAAGTGTGTGTTTGCTCAACCATCTTTGGATTATTTGGGACACATAATATATGTTGAGGGTGTAGCAGCCGATCCCTCAAAAGTCCACGCAATAGAACAATGGCCGACGCCTAAATCTGTGAAGGAGGTGCGGGGTTTTCTGGGACTCAAAGGGTATTATCATCATTTTGTGAAGAATTATGGGCTGTTAGCAAGACCTCTGACAGAGTTATTAAAGAAAGTGGTTTTTCATTGGGGGCAAACGGAATCAGACGCCTTTACAACATTAAAACTCACAATGGTTTCTTTGTCGGTGTTAGCAATGCCAAATTTCGACAAGCTATTTGTTGTCGAATCGAACGCTTCAGGGACTGGTATAGGTGTTGTCCTGATGCAAGAGGGTCACCCAATTGCCTATTTTAGCCGCGCATTATCCTCATCAAGTCGGCTGAAATCAGTTTATGAACGGGAGTTGACAACCATTGTCTTGGCAGTCCAGAAATGCTGTCAGTTTCTTCTAGGTCGACACTTCATCATCCTAACGGACCAGCAAAGCATTCAGTTCATTGTAGATCAACGGTTAGTGGCTTCAGACCAGATCCGTTGGGTGGTCAAATTATTGGGCTATGACTTTGAGGTGCAGTACAAGATAGGAGCCTCAAATAGGGTGGCTGATGCGTTGTCTCGACGTGGAGAGGGGGATGAATTACTGCTCCAGGTCATTTCCATGGTCAATTTTCTAGAAACATCAGCTTTGAGGAGCGATCATCAAGCAGATGTGTCCTTAATGGAGATCATACAAGCTTTGGAAGCTGGGAAAGATGTCAAGGAGGGGTATATTTTGTGAAGTGGCTTGCTGCACTACCTAAACAGGTTGGTGTTACCTACAACATCAACTTGGATCCCAAGAGTATTGTTTAAGCTGCATGATTCGGCACTTGGGGGTCACTGGGTTTTTATCGCACATTCAAACGTGTTTCAACAAATGTGTTTTGGCAGGAAATGAAGAAGGATAAACAGAAGTATGTGGCCCACTTTGAAGTATGTCAGAAATTGAAGTATGACGCCTTAGCTCCTGCAGGGTTGCTGCAGCCACTACCGATTCCCGTTCAGATTTGGAAAGATGTTTCGATGGATTTTTTCTCTGAGCTGCCAAAGTCTAGAGGGGTGGACACAATTCTAGTTGTGGTGGATCGGCTGTCCAAATTTGCCCATTTATGTGGCTTATCTCATCCGTTTACAACCAAACAAGTGGCAGAGGTGTTTCTCCACGAGGTGGTCAGATTGCATGGCATTCCTCACTCAATAGTTAGTGATTGGGACCCCATTTTTATGAGCTCTTTCTGGCAGGAACTCTTCTATTTTTAGGGCACCAGACTTCACCGTAGTACTGCATACCATCCACAGTCCGATGGCCAAACGGAAGTGGTCAATCATTGTTTGGAGACTTATCTCCGCTGTTATGCTAGTGACAAACCAAAGACGTGGTTCAACTTCTTATCTTGGGCCGAATTTTGGTTTAATACCACTTATAGATCCTCTGCCCGAACCGGCCCTTTTAAGTCATCTATGGCTGTGATCCACCTTCTATATTACATTTTTTGGATGATGCTTCGGTGGTGAAAGATGTTAACGTGCAGTTTTGTTTACGGAACCAGGCCTTAGATTCTCTCAAGGAACACCTCATTTTGGCTCAACAACGAATGAAGACCTTTGCTAATGCAAAGCGACAAAAGTTGGAATTGCAGCCGGGAGAGTTAGTGTTGCTGAAACTGAAGCCATATCATTGTCATTCATTGGCCAAGCAGCTTAATGAGAAGCTCTCCCCTCGATTTTACAGACCCTTTTGAACTGTTACAATGTGTTGGAAGTGTAGCTTATCGCTTGAAGCTACCAGAAACTGCACGCATTCATAATGTTTTCCATGTATCTCAGTTAAAGGGATTCAAAGGCCGTGAGTACGTTGGTCAGCCTCTTCCACCACAACTTACAGAAGAATTAGAATTAGTGGTGGAACCTAAGGCAATTTTGCAGGTTCGCACTGCTCCTGCCATGCAAGGGGGAAGTAAGGAGGTTTTGGTTAAATGGTTGTCCTTACCGGATTGGGAGGCTACATGGGAACCACTAGCTGCTATTAGCTCACAATTTCCAGATTTCAACCTTGAGGACAAGGTTCTTCGGGAGGAGGGGAGTAATGATAGAACCCTTCAGGTGGAGAGACCCCCAATAAAGTTTGTTTACACTAGGAGGGGTAAAAATTTCAATGCTGAGTTGGAAGAGAGCAAGGAAAAAGGCGTGATGGGGGCTGAGCTGGCAAGGGGAGAGAGAGAGGAAGGTTAAGAGGTTGGTTAGTGGTGAGGGGAACGGCATTATGAGTTTTGAGGATTGCTAGGGAGGTTCTGGGTCCTCAAATCTTTCTATTTTCCTGCTGTTGCTTAATTTCCATTTCTGAGATACTCTAGTATCTGACTTGTATTTCCTTTGATTTCCTTTTTGAATTGAATATATTTCCTACTGAATTTCTGAGTATTCTGTGTTCTAGAATTTCTTGAATCTATATTACCTATTATATCTGGTTTCTAAGGTAGGTTCCCGTCATCCACATATGTAATATGATAGAATATGATAAGATATAATAAAAAGGTAGTAAAATTCACAAAGTGTAATAGAATATGATAATTATTAGAATCGAGAAAAATATGATAGGATTGGAAAATATTTTCAAAGGCTCTTCATTCCGCATTGAAATTTCTCACTTTCATTCAAATATTTTGACTCTTTCATGTGAATGGAGCAAGAAGTCAATCCTCGAACCAAAATAACAACTTTAATTCGAACATAAAAATAGAGCCCTCTCATAAACTCCTTCTAACAAGCTACTAGGAAATGGAACATCTTGCTTCATTGAAAAAGGGTATGTCAACTTCTTCTAAATCTCACAGCTCTTTCATGATGTACTCAAGTACTAATTTCATCCTTCAACCCATTTTCATACATTGGTTTTCTGGATCATCGTATTTGATTCTGTTACTGGCCTTGTATATTTCATGGGTTTATGAGAAACTCAGGGGAGTTAATCGAGATGGACAAAAAGAGAGGTCTAAGAACACCAAACATTTGTATTATAAATAAGCTTTAATATGTTGTATGGGTGTTTCTTCTTTTAATCTAGTGTTGTGTTTGTTGTACTACTTTATTTGGTTTAGAAATGCCTTGTTTGAGGAAAGGTTAGTCACCCTTTTGGATTTAGCTCTTAAAACTTTAGTTTGGGGTCTTTTTCTGTGTACTTGTTTACCTGTTTCACTCATTCTGGTGAATCTAAGCTCCCTTTGTTATTGAGTGTTTGGTGGGGTTTCTACTTTTCTGTTTCTTGCTATTCTCTTGTTATAGACTTTGTCCATTACAAGAAACATGTTTCTTTACAAATTCAATCCTTAGTTTCCAATGTTGTTTCTGTTATCTCAGGCTTGTTTTTTATCTATGTAGGATTCTCTGAGAAGAAAGAAGGTGGTGATTCCCTTCTTGAAGAACCCCTTTTGAATTGCAATACTGGGATAGGAAATGATTGTGAAGGAAGGAGTAAAACTAAAGGCGATGAAACTGTAACCCCTTATTCTAATGCTGGAATTTTCAGCATTCTTAGTTTCTCCTGGATGGGCCCTCTAATTGCACTTGGCAAGAAGAAGACTTTAGACATCAAGGATGTTCCTTAACTTGGTGCCAGTGATAGTGCAAATGGGGTTTTTTCGTCTTTTAGAAATGAGCTCGAGTCAGATTGTGGGTCAGTAAACAAAGTAACCACACTTAAGTTGGTGAAAGGATTACTCTTATCAGCTTGGAAATAGATTCTTTTGATAGCTTTTGCTACATTTCTGTATGCAATTGCTTTGTATGTTTGCCCTTATCTTATTGACACTTTTGTTCAATACCTTAATGGACAACGTCAGTTCAAACACGAGGGCTATATTTTGGTTTCTACATTTTTTGTTGCAAAGATTTTGCAAAGGTAGTGGTATTTCATTTCACAGTAGGTTGGAGTATAGTTCTGAGCAGTACTGATTTCAACTATTTATCAGAAGAGTTTAACACTTTCATGTCAGTCCAAGCAGGGCCACACAAGTGGGGAGATTATCAATTTTATGACAATTGATGCGGAGAGAGTTGGTGCCTTCAATCGGTTCATGCATGAACCATGGATGGCTCTCCAACAAGTTTTTTTTGGCCTTATTCATTTTGTATAAGAATCTTGGTCTAGCTTTAGTTACAGCATTTTTTTGCAACCATATTAGTTATGTTGGCAAATGTCCCTTTGGGAAAGTTTCTGGAGAAGTATCAAAACAAGTTAATGGAGTCGAAAGATAATAGGATGAAAGCAATGTCTGAGATCTTGAGAAACATGAGGATTCTCAAGTTGCAAGGATGGGAAATGAAGTTCTTGTCGAAGATTATTGAGCTTAGGGGAAATGAGACAGGAAGGTTGAAAAGATATCTTTATGCTTGGTCTACAACTTTATTTCTTCTCTGGATTGCTCCCACATTTATCTCTGTGGCCACTTTTTGTGCTTGCATGTTTATGGGGATTCCACTTGACTCTGGGAAGATCTTATCTGCCCTTGCAACATTCAGGATTCTTCAAGAGCCCATCTATAATTTCCCAACAAGAATTGAGATGATAACACAAACTAAGGTTTCCCTCGATAGAATATCTATGTTTCTTCGTCTTGATGACTTGCAATATGATGTTATAAAGAAGCTTACAAGAGGTACTTCTGATATAGCTATTGAGATAACTAATGGGAATTTCTCTTGGGATTTATCTTCTCAAAATACAACCTTAAGAAATATTAGTTTTAGAGTGTTTCCTGGTATGAAGGTTGTTGTTTGTGGTACTGTTGGCTCAGGGAAATCAAGCTTGTTGTCCTCTATCTTAGCTGAAATTCTGAAGATATCAGGGACGGTTAAGTTGTGTGGCACAAAAGCTTATGTTGCTCAATCCCCATGGATACAGAATGGCAAGATTGAAGAAAACATATTGTTTGGTAAGGAGATGGATATAGAAAAGTATCAAAGAGTTTTACAAGCTTGTGCCTTGATGAAGGACCTGGAAATTCTCTCATTTGGTGATCAAACGGTCATAGGGGAAAGGGGAATCAATTTGAGTGGAGGAAAAAAGCAAAGAATACAAATTGCTCATACTGGATCCCACCTCTTCAAGGTAATCCAACATTCCTAATTCACTTAAATACACGTGAATTGAGCATTTCTTTGTAGTTTCTGTACCAACATGAAGTAGAAAAGGAAAGAAAAAAAATGAAGCTAAAATATGCCTCACATTCTACTTGAATGACAGGAATGCTTGCTGGGCCTTGTGAGATTGAAAACAGTTATTTATGTGACTCATCAAGTTGATTTCTTACCTGTTGCTGATCTCATATTGGTAAGCAAGTCTGATTTCCCCTGTGATTAGAAAATAAAATGCATTATCCTTCAGTTTCCAATGTTACCAAATTTATTTCCTATCAGGTAATGAAAGATGGAAGGATTACACAAGCTGGAAAGTACAATGACATTCTCAATTCCGGAACTGATTTTATGGAACTTGTGGCTGCGCATAAGGAAGCTTTATCTACTATTAAAGCTGTTGAGGCTGATCCTGATGAAATAACACACCTCGGTGATAAGGATGAAAAGTTGGCTAGTACAAGTAAGGTTGTGAAGAAAAAAGAAACATAAGTTGTAGTTGAGCCAAAAAGGCAACTTGTTCAAGAAGAAGAAAGAGAGAAAGGAAAAGTTGGGTTTTTAGTATATTGGCAATACCTCACAAAAGCATATGGAGGAGCTCTTGTGCCGTTCATATTACTTGCAGAAATTCTGTTTCAAATTTTTCAAATTGGAAGCAATTATTGGATGGCTTGGGCAGCTCTTGCTTTAGAAGATGAGGAACCAAGTGTTGGAGGCACTAAACTCATATTGGTCTATATTGCTTTGGCTATTGGAAGTTCATTTTATGTCCTTGCAAGATCTATGCTTCTTGTGACAGTAGGGTATAAAAAAAGCTACACTACTCTTTAACCAAATGCATTCATGCATCTTTCATGCTTCCATGTCCTTCTTCGATGCCACTCCAACTGGAAGAAACCTAAATCGAGTAAGTAATGAAAACACTTAAATTTAAGCATAGTGCTCGAATTGAGAATAACTATATTGAAGGAAATATATATGTTGATTTAGCATTTTCTCTGTTTCTTTTTGGCAGGCTTCAACTGAGCAAAGTGCTATAGACATGAACATTTGGTATGCAGTTGGATTGGTTGCTTTCACAATGATCCAGGTCATAGGAGTTATTGCAGTGCTGTCCCAAATTGCATGGCAAGTTTTCATAATTTTTATCCCGGCCTTCCTAATTTGTCTATGGTATCAGGTATTCCTCTCAAATCACTAAAACTTCAATGATGTAAATTGATTGAAATCAAAATTTAAGTGTGACAATGAAGGTTATCATAAAGTACTACTTTGCAACAATATTACATCTCTTCAGCATGGGAACTAGCACGAATAGTTGGAGTATGCAAAGCTCCAATTATACAACATTTCGCAGAAACAATTTCGGGGTCATCAACAATAAGGAGCTTTGATCAAGAATCAAGATTCCAAAAAACAAACATGAAATTGATAGATGGATATTCCCAGACTATGTTCCACACTACAGCTTTAAGGGAATGGCTATGCTTTCGATTGGATGCCTTGTCTTCTCTTATTTTTACATTCTTTTTAGTTTTCTTGATCTCCCTACCAAAGGGTGTCATTGATCCAGGCAAGTTTTCTCTCTTTTTGAAAGATAGCAAATAGAGTTTTTTCAATCTATATTGTTTCTTAATTTTCTATACTTTTCTTCTTCTTTTTTTTCAAATAAAGGGGTGGCCGGATTAGCTGTTACATATGCACTAAATCTAAACACGTTACAAGCTTTGGTTTTATTGTTTCTTTGGAATATGGAGAACAAGATAATATCAGTTGAAAGAATATTTCAATACCTGAACATTCCAAGTGAGCCTCCACTTGTGATAGAATCAAACCGCCCAGATCATTCTTGGCCATCATGGGGAGAAGTTGAAATTCAAGATCTTCAGGTACTTACTACTCCACTCATCTATGAAAAATCATACATGTTCCTTCACATCTAATACCAACCATGTTTGAAGGGACTGTTAGAAGCAACCTTGATCCCCTTGAAGAGTACACAAATGAACAAATATGGGAGGTAGGTTTTCTAATTTTTTTTAAGAATATAGCTTAATTTATATGATAGTAGAAAGAAGGGAAAATATCTTTAAGTGCCATGTGGTTTGACAAATATAAGAAATGACCCTAAGATTTTTCCAACCCAATGTTAACTTTTTAGTTTTTATTTATTAAACATTAAGCAACTGCCCTTATAACTAAAATATTCTCAAATAAGAGTATTTTTATTTTAATATATATAACATTAATGTTGGTGCAGAGTATAGTTACACGCACTACTACAAAAAGGGATTTCGCATGGGTTCAAAACTCATGCGGAAAGGTTTTCGCGAGGGCCCATCTACCGTCTCCGTAACTGCTTATGCCGTATGTATGTAGCGAGGGGGACTCCCGTCGCGGAAAGTCACATTCCGTGACTGCTTGGCTGAAAACTCACACGGAAAACCACTTTTCGCGAGGGTTTTCACTGTAACCCTTGCGAAAAGTTCTATACGTTTTTTAAATTATATGCTTATTTTTATAATTTTCCCACGGGATTCCAAATCCCGTGATTTTAATTACAGAAAACATGTTATAATCACTGTATAATAAAATCCAAAATATAATATCATAATAAAATCAACCATAAAATAATTTAGATTTATAACAAACTAAATATTGTAATAAGTAGTTAACATTATACATTGACAATATTTATACAACGTTATATAAATCACTAACTTACGAAGTATTGTTGTACAATTCATGATTTCAATCTTCCCATTTGAATTACATATGTAACCTAACAAGAAAAAAAAATGAATATTAAACTTTGGTTAGTTATTAAATCTTACTTTGTTTCATTTATATACTTAATATTATAAACATAAATTTACGTACCTTAAGTGTCGACTAAGTCTTTTTTCTTTTCTTCCTACTTGTGGTGTCTTCTTCAACATATATTCCTTCACAATCTTCACGCACAAATGCCACATCTTCATTGTCAATATCATCAATTTTGGGAAGTCCTCTGCTAAACGATGGAGTCTCATCGATATTTTCACAAACATCACCCCTGTCATACAATTTTGGTTTTGCTGTGAGTACTATGGAACATCTCCCACCATTTGGATCATTGACATAGAACACTTGTTTGGCTTGGGATGCGAATATGAATTGATCATTAGGATCGCCCTCTTTGTTCAAATCAACCAAAGTGAAGCCCTTTGCATCAACTTTCACCCCACCCTTATTGTTAACCCACGTGCACCGAAAAACTGGAATCTTGAATTGTGTGTAGTTTAATTCCCAAATGTCTTCAATAACACTATAATACAACATGTTTGCATATATCGGATTCTTATCCTTAGCGGTAGACATGTGTAATGACTCGGCCTCTACCATTACACCACTATTTTGCGTGGTGTTTCTTGAATCATGATCGCTTGTATTCTAGTAGTATCCGCCAATTCTATAGCCATTGTAGCTCAAAACTTCCCGCTTTAGTTCATGTGCAACCCACCTTATTTGTTGTGAAATTGTATTTTCTGGCCGAGCTAGTTTCGTTTCAATCTTCCTTTTAAACCAAGAACTAAAACCTCACTTGTGCTCCGCTTGCAACCATTTCTCATTCTTGGCTTTCATCGGGTAAAGAGTTTGTACAAAACTCAAATATTCACACATATAAGGATCAATAATAGTTGTATTTTGTAAGACATAGTAATGAGCCTTACACAATGTCTTGTAGTCAGTCGGTGTCACTTTGAATCCCGATCTACTCTCAATCCCCTTTGGAACCCCAATTGTTCGGGCATTGGCCAAGTACTCGGAACAAAATTCCATAGCCTCTTCCGCAATGTAACACTCTATGATGCATCCTTCGGGCCTGTGCCAATTCCTTACATACCCTTTCAATATTTTCATGTATCTCTCCATGGAGTACATCTATCTCAACCAAACAGGTCCACAAAATTTGATCTCCCTCGGCAAGTGAACGATCAAGTGCACCATTACAACAAAGAAGGCCGGTGGGAAATACTTCTCCAACAAGCACAAAGTAACAACTACCTTATCTTGTAGTTGTTGCAACTTTGAAGGGTCAATTATTTTGTTGCATATGGAGTTGAAGAAGTAACACAACCATATAATTGTGTTGCGCACCTCTTTGGGTATAACTCCATGAATAGAAACCAGTAACAATTGTTGCATCAAAGTATGGCAGTCATGTGACTTTAAGTTGATCAACTTCAAGTCCTTCATTTGCACCAAACTCTTGATGTTTGAAGAGTAACCCTTAGGAACTTTAACCCCGACAAAAGTAGAGCAAAATTGTTTTTTTTTTGGACCTCGAAAGCGTGTAACAAGCTACTGGTAAAAAAGTCATTTTCCCCTCCTCTGAAATAGGCTTCAATGATTCTCGTATCCCCATTGCTACCATATCTAACCTAGCATTTTCTCCATCTTTGGTCTAACCAGGTATGTTGAGCAACGTGCCAATCAAACATTCGCACACATTCTTCTCTATATGCATCACATCTAGATTGTGGTAAACCAACAAGTCCTTCTAATACGGAAGATCAAAGAAAATAGAGCGCTTCTTCCAAACACCCTCTATATTAGACGGTCGTCTTCCCTTACCCAAAAAAACTTTAACACCTGATAAAGAATCTAGAACCTCTACACCTGACAATGGCTTGGGAGCTCTAACATGCTCTGCTTTTCCATTGAACGCCTTCTTTTGCTTACGAAAACGGTGAGCTTGTGGTAGAAATCGTCGATGGCCTATGTAACAAATTTTCCATCCATGCTCCAACCTTTTAGAACATATATTTTCCCCACATATCGGACAAGCAAAGTAACCCTTAACACTGTAACCCGACAAGTTACCATAAGCTAGGAAATCGTTAATGGTCCACAACAACAAAACTTGCAATGTAAAAGTTTCTTAACGACTGCCATCAAAACATTCCACACATTCTTCTCAAAGTATCTTTAGATCTTCCATTAGTGGGGCCAAGTAAACGTCTATATCATTCCCAGATTGTCTCGGATCAAAGATCAACACTGTTAGCATCATAAACTTGCGCTTCATGCACAAGTGGGGAGGAAGATTGTAATTCACAAGAAGAACTGGCCATGTGCTGTGACTAATACTTTGAAGACCATGAGAATTCATCCCATCAGTTGACAACCCGAGGCGGAGATTTCTTGCATCTTGACTAAACTCTGGATACAATCTATCAATTGTCTTCCACTGAGGAGCATCAGCTGGATGACGAAGCATGCCGTCATTAATTCTTCTATCTACATGCCATGTTAAATTTTTAGCATGTTCGGCATTACGAAACAACCGTTTAAATCTCAGAATAGGAGGAATGTACCATAAAACCTTAGCAGGCACCCCCTTCTTCTTTGTCCCTTAATTTTTCTCTAACTTCCACCTGGACTCCCTACATACAAGACAACATTCCAGATCTTTACATTCCTTCCGATAGAGAATACAATTGTCCCAGCAAGTATGTATCTTATCGTACCCCATCCCCAATGATGACATTGCCTTTTTCACTTCGTACATGAATGTGGGAAGTTCATTTGGTTGAGGGAGCATTTCTACAAGTAGTTTTAGAAACTCTGAGAAACTCTTGTCACTTCACCTGTTGCCGGCCTTCAAATTGTATAAACAAATTATAGCGGATAACTTGGTAAAGTTGTTCATACAACCAAAGTATAGGGGTTTCTCTGCATCTGCCGGTAATCTTTCAAACTTCTCATGATGATCCACAAAATCTTCTTCAATGTCATTAACCATACTAACTACATCATCGTCATTCTCATTCTCATTAACCCCAACACCCACATTAGCACAGTTAAAATTCACCGATGCGGAAGAGCTAGCACCCTCCCCATGCCAAATCCACTTTTGGTAACTACTGTTAATGTCGTTGAAGTAAAGATGACCCTTCACATCTTTAACAAACTGTAACGACTTATTACCACATCGTGCACATGGACAATAAATGCGATTACCCTTCCTAAATTTTGTGCAGCATCTTCTAGAAATTCGTCAACTCATTTTTGATACTCTAATGAGATCATCGGTTTTGTCATCCAAATGCGATCCATTTTTAAAAAAAAAAAAATCAGCAGAGCACCTTCTTAAAATACTACAAATCACCCGCACACATTCAAAACAAAATGCACCCACACATACATTTAACAAGTTTTTTTTTTAAAATAACCCAAAAAAATTATTTTTTACAAATTAAACCGATTAGAATCACATTTTGTAAAATTAATCCGTCCACAAGAATATAAATAGCATATTTAACAATAAATAATCAACAACAAGCACAATGAATCACAAATTTAACATAAATTTGAAGATTTTAAATAAAAAATCATAATCTCCCAAATTTCAATAAATTAAGCACAATACTCAATTTTTTGAAAATCTAATCCGTAAATAATATTACCCATAACGTTTTAAGCACTAATTAAACAACAAAATAGCATTCCACCATCAATTTCTTCTAAAAGTTGAAAAAACTATCAAAAACTCAAAAATATAACAAAAAAAACATACCTTGGTTGTTGGAAGACAAAACCCACTAAATAAATACTTCAATATTAATTAAAAAACAAAAAGTTAGTGGAGGAGAAGAAAATTCGCCGGAATGGAAGAAATGGGGAGAAAAATCTAGTATTTGTGAGTAGACTTTCTACGACGGATGTATGGACCCGTCGCGGAAAGCCTTATTGAACGCACCTTTTCAAACTTTTCACGATGGAAATACGTAGAACTCTAGCGAAATCGACTTTTCACAAGAGTTCTACGTAGAACCCTCGCGAAAAGTCATGCATTTCTATTTTTTTTTTAA
>Ga0181466_1000290_pt2 | contig 16146 bp, 16 predicted proteins | sample InSIn4gowninarea_FD_119078 | JGI IMG/M metagenome (GOLD analysis project Ga0181466, IMG submission 119078) | Clean room microbial communities from NASA Spacecraft Assembly Facility at Jet Propulsion Laboratory, Pasadena, California, USA -... ... | reverse complement strand
CCGAAATCGTAAGGAAAACTGGCGCCCACCGGTAACACTCCTTTGAGCTTAAGTAAACCCATCTTTTCGTCGTAAGCCAGCTTGTTGCGGCTGCCCTTCGGGGTTTCGATAATGACGTTGTAGTAGTTGTTTTCCGCGTCGTAAAACGGAATCTGGTCCAGCGCTACTGCCATGATTTGGTTAGTTTAAAGTAAATAACGCGAGAGCAATCTAACGCAAAGCAGTACAGGAGAGATTACGGAAACTGAAATTTTTAAAAAAATAGGTGTTAATGCGGTCGTTAGGTTGGTAGTTTTCCTGCGCCAGCTGTATGATCCGGGTTAATACGGTTTATTAAGCCTAAACGGTAATTGCTTTAACATCCGGTAAGTGGCTCCGTAATTATTGTAAACTACTTAATAAGCCGGTAATCATGGGAAACAAGGAATTATTAAACGAAATCAACAATCAGTTTTTTACTTACCTGGCCAACGACTTCGGCCTGACGCACCCTTCGCATCGACTCGAAAAATGGTACGAGCTGAGTTTTGATGATTTTAAACAAGAACTGATTAACCGCGATATCGCCTTCGACGATACTACTATTTCGGACTGGGAAGAATATTTTACTTTGCAGCAGGAAAAAGTAAAGCAATTGCAGCAACAACCCTAAAAACAAAACCCGCTGGTGTAGTGCCAGCGGGTTTTGTTTAAAAAAATAAAAAACGTTTACGGAAAAATACCCAACGATAAATAGCTTACCGCAATTTTCTCGGTGGCGCTGTAAAAGGCGGCGGTGCGTAAATCCGATACGGTAGGGTGCTGGCGCATAACTTCCCGCATTTCGTGGTAAGCCGTGATCATGGTATCTTCCAGACCGGAACGTACCAAGGTAATTTCATCGGCTCCCCGGATAATTAGTTGCCGTTCTTTAGTCGAGATGCTCTTGCCGGTAGAAGTTTCAATGGTATCAATAATCCGTTTTAAACTGGCTTCTTCGGCCCGTTTGCCCATGCGGCCGAACCGCACGTTCGATAAGTTTTTCAGCCACTCAAAATAAGAAACCGTAACCCCGCCGGCGTTCAGGTACAAATCCGGCAAAATGTAAATATTACGTTTTAATAAAATTTGTTCGGCGGGTTGCGTTACCGGCCCGTTGGCGCCTTCGGCAATTATTTTGGTATTAATCCGGCTGGCGTTGTTTTCGTCGATTTGGTTTTCTAAAGCCGCCGGCAGCAAAATGTCGCATTCGTATTCGAGTAAGTCCAAGGACCGTTCTACGTTGGTAGCGCCCGGGTAATTTAAAATAGAACCGGATTCTTTGCGGTGCTTAAAAACAGCATCTACGTCTAACCCATCGGGGTTATAGATGCCGCCTTCGCGCTCGGCAATACCCGTAAGAATGGCGCCGTCTTGCTGGCAGAACAAGGCGGCATGATACCCCACGTTGCCTAAGCCTTGCAAAATCAAACGTTTCCCCATTAATCCCGCCGAAATTTTTAACTGGTGCAGAATTTCTTCGTCGTGTAAAGCTTCGCGCAGGCCAAAGTAGATCCCTAAACCAGTTGCTTCGGTTCGGCCCCGGATGCCGCCTTGGCCCACTGGTTTACCGGTAACGCAGCCTAAGGCATTCGTTTCGCCGTATTTAAAAGTATGATAGGTATCGGCAATCCAGGCCATTTCGCGGCTGCCCGTGCCATAATCGGGTGCGGGTACATCCATGCCGGGGCCGATTAAGTTTTTCTTGATTAATTCGCTCGCAAACCGCCGGGTAACTTTCTCGAGCACGTCTACGGGAGTAGTGCGGGGATTAATTTTTACGCCGCCTTTCGCGCCGCCAAACGGCACGTCTACCAGGGCGCATTTAAAAGTCATGAGGGTAGCCAGGGCAATTACTTCGTCTTCGTCTACGTGCATGCTGTACCGGATTCCGCCTTTAGTGGGCAATTTATGGTGGCTATGCTGCGCCCGGATGCCCTCGATTACTTCTACTTTGCCGTTTACTTCTACCGGAAAGTTAACTTTATAAACGCTGTTGCAGATTTTAATTTGTTCCAGAATGCCGGGCGGTAAGGTAGAGTGCCGGGCGGCTTCGTCGAAATAATGATGAACACTGGTTAAGAATTGTTTTCCCTGAGATTCCTGGTAGATCATAGTGGTGGATAAGGGTTGAACGAATAATGATGTATGTAAAACGAATGGAATAAGCAGAATGTTTAATTGACTTTTTACCAGCGGCCGTTTTAAAACGGATAAGCTTGAGTAGCCTGTTGCGTAATAATGTCGTTTAACAAAGCTTAAAATTAAAATTTCTTTAAAACTAATCTAAATACAAGCCTAATTTTAGAGTTTATGCAAAGTTATTAAATTTCAAAGAGACGAGATTTTAAACGGTAACGCATTACCCCGTGTTAAAAATACGCTGCTTGCATACTTTTTTTAATTTAAGGCGAGCCTCAATTTAGATGCCAGGAAAAAGGAAGGTTACCAATAAATGTGGATTAGTGAAGGTTATCCACGACTTATCCACATTGCTAATGGTACTATCCGGTGCGTTATCTTGTTTTTAGTTGCATGAGCCCAAGAGAAATTGCAGGGTCTGTGGAAAAATAAAACTGAACCCAGCTATTGTAGCCAGTAGCAGCATATTAATTTATAGAGGCATCTCGGCCAAGAATTATTCTGACGCTAATTTCGCAAAACCAGTACCATTAATCAGCCTTGCTTAAAGAGCTGTTGTATTCATTTAAATGAGTTAAAGTAGAAAATCAGAAGATTTTTTTAATAAATAGCGGGATCAAAATAATTACGGCATAACTAACTTTTTAATAACTTGATTTTTAAAGCATTGATGCCTGATTATTTAATGCGGATTAATTGTTTCTAAAGAAGTTTTAAAATCTTTAGCGAACCGAGGCAACCATCCCTTAACACCTTGCGTGCTGGGAGCGCAAAACAGAAGTACGTGGCCGAAAATAGTTTGGAAGATATTCGACTCCTGATTCAGGGCTGCTTGCAGCAAGACCGGGAAGCGCAGCGCAAGTTGTACCGTAACTTCTATGGTTACGCGATGAGTATCTGCGTGCGCTATTCTAAAAGTAACGAAGAAGCCCACGAAGTGCTCAATGACGGGTTTATGAAAGTGTTCACTAAAATTGAAAAGTACGATACCGAAAAGTCATTTAAAGGATGGGTACGGCGGGTAATGATTAATACGGCCCTGGATAATTACCGCCGCAACTACAAACATTACCACCACCGTGATTTAGAAGAAGCCGAACAGGAAACCACCACCGAAACTATTACGCACCAGTTGAGCCACGCCGATTTAATGCAATTAGTGCAGCGGTTATCCCCGGGTTACCGGGCGGTGTTTAACCTGTACGCCATTGACGGATACACGCACGAAGAAATTTCGGAACTGTTGGGTATATCCGTAGGTACTTCTAAGTCAAATTTGTCGAAGGCGCGCGCCAATTTGCAAGCCATGTTAAAAAAAAATCAACCGGATGAATTCAAGAAATATGCCTGAGGAAGAAGACCTGGACCATTTGTTCCGGCAGGCGGCAGATTCATTCGAGCCGGAATTTGACCCGGAAGCCTGGCGGCAAATGGAGCAAAAGCTGGCTGCTACCAGCCGGAAACCGGCTATTCTGGGAAAATGGACCAAGAGGACATTGCTGGCGCTGCTGTTGTTTTTGTCGGGGGTAGTGGTTTACCGTTTTGCCGCGCGCGAAACAGCGCAAACCAGCGGGCCAGTAAATACAACCCGGAGTAAGGCGCCTGCTTTATCCAAAGCTCCGGAACCAACTACTCCCGAAACTTCTGTTGCGGGGAATCAGGAGCGGTTATCCGCCAAAAAGCTAGCCGAGAAAACACCAATTATTAATTTACCGGCAACCGGAGCGCCCACGGTTCAACCAACCCGTGGGCGCCAGCGGCCCACCAAGCCGCTCCCAGTTACTAAGCCAACCGTAGCGAACCGGCCGGGCCGGAGGAACAGTAAATTTAACCGCAACCCGGTATTATGGCCGGCAATGCAAAGCGCCGCCGTACCTGGCACAAAAAGTATTTTTAAAAATGATTCTATAAAAGCCGATGTTCCTACTGTGGTAGAGGTTGATAAAAATAACCCGGCGGTTTTACCCGGGGTTAACAACAGTAACCTAGATTCAACGGCCCGCCAGGCAGAGCTGCAAACGGGTATTATACCGGATAGTAAAGTTGCTTCCCGGGATTCGGTTAAAACCCCAACCACCGCCGCCACTGACTCGGCCTTGAAAAAAGCGCCGGTTACTTTTTTGAGTAACGTAACCGTTAGCCTGGTATTCGGACCTGATTTCAGTACCGTAAAGTTTGTGCGGCCCGAAAAAGCCAGTACCAACGTGGGGGTGTTGCTCAGCTACTCTTTTAACCAGCGTTGGACCATTACCTCCGGCGTGGTACGCGCCCGGAAAGTGTACGGCGCTAAACCCGAGGACTACCATATGAAACCAGGGTACTGGCCAGCGGGGCAGCATTTACCCGACGAGATAAATGCGGTGTGTAAAGTGGTAGATATTCCGGTAAATGTACGTTACGCAGTGGTAGCCTTGCCCCGGCAGAGTATTTATGTGCAAACGGGTTTATCGAGTTACGTGATGCTGCACGAAGATTACCGCTACGATTATAGTAATTACGGTAAGCCTTACAGTAAGCACTGGATCGTGTCCAACCAAAACCGGCATTTTTTCCAGGTGCTCAATTTATCAGTGGGTTACAGCAAGCAAATTAAACCGGGAATTTCGGTGGGAGCCGAACCTTTTGTGAAAATACCCCTCGCGGGTGTTGGGGCCGGTAAAGTAAACTTAGCGAGTTTAGGGGCTTTTTTTTCGGTGAGCTACCGCTTCCGTTGATAGTTAACAGTAGGTGATCTTGCTAATTCGTCGGTGTAATGCGGGCGGGTATTACTAAATTTCAATTATAAACTTAAAATTACTATTATGAAAAATCTGCTTTTTTCCCCTCGATTAGTATTAATTATTTTAGCTCTTTTTACTTCCGGCTTCGCCCTCACTAGCTGCAAAGACGATGATGTAGATACCGCTGGCAATGAAGTGAAGTACGAAAACGTAGCGATAAATGGAACGCAGGAAGTACCAGTAGTTCCTACTTCCGCTACCGGCACGTTTAGTGGTACTTATAATAAAACTACCAGGGTTTTAACGTATACGATTACGCATAATGTAGCTAATGCTACAATGGCGCACTTCCACGAAGCTCCCCGGGATAGCAGCGGGGCGGTGGTAATCCCGATTGCCGCTGCTACAGCTACTACTCCCATACCCAACTCCATAACTAATACTGCTACGCTCTCAGCAGTTCAAGAATCTGATTTGCTCCGGGGCCGGTTGTACGTAAATATCCACAGCACTACTTACCCGGCCGGTGAAATCCGGGGGCAAATACCAGCTGAATAAATAATGCCGCAATTACAGGGTCGATAACAAGACCCTATTATTAAATAAAAAACTTAAAAAATACTTTTATGAACCATTTAAAATGGCGACTAGCCTTGCTTTGCTTTTTAAATTTGAGTTTGTTGGCCGGTTGTGCCAGTGATAACGAAGAAGATCTGAATCCCAAACCTACGGATTGTGATACGGCGGCGGTTACTTTTTCCGGAACGGTTAATGCCATTCTGCAAAACAACGGCTGCAAGAACTGCCATTCAGCGGCTTCTGGTTCGGGTGGAGTAATATTAGATTCTTTCGCCGAAGTAAAGAAACACGCTGATAATGGCCGTTTAATGGGCGCTATTACCCATGCCTCGGGCTATGTGCCGATGCCGCTGGGTGGCACTAAATTATCTGACTGCGACATTGCCAAAGTTAAAAAATGGGTAGATAACGGTACGCCTAATAACTAGTAAGTAGTTGTTGGATAATTGTTGTTAGTTGCTGGTGGTTGGTTATTAGTTGTTCGTCATTAGCTTAATAAATGGCAAATAACCGACAACTAATAACTACTTACCAGCTATTACTTTTAATTGAAACTGATTAAGTAAAAGGACATCATTAATGAGGCCTTCCTAGCTTAAAAATATAGGTTTAACGTCCTGAATTACCAACAGCTAGGCATTATTTAATCTTGATTCTAGTGTCTTGATCCTAGGGTTCATTTACTTAGCTAATTTATTCAGGATTTGGTGCAGAGTTTTCTTTAAATGTACTGTTTAAAAACCGGTCTATTCTTCTTGCTTTAAGTGCTCTCGCAGCAAAAGAGCAATGGTATCCGCTTACTACTTAACCCTTCACCAGGGCCAAGAATTAGTCGTTATTGAATACCTAAAATTTATTTTACATTTCTCAAACTAGTTCCCATGAAAGTTTTCCTGTTCCTACTCGGGCTGCTAGTGCTGGGCAGTGGTGAAGGGGCGGCCCAGAGCCGTTACTTCACCCGGACCGGGCACATCTGGTTTTTTTCCGAAACTCCCATCGAAAATATTGAAGCCCATAACAAAGCCGTTTCTTCTTTTATTTCTTTTGATACCGGGGAACTGGTATTTTCGGTACCCATGAAAAGTTTTGAATTCCGAAAGGCTTTGATGCAGGAGCATTTTAACGAAAACTACGTGGAGTCCGATAAATTTCCGAAAGGCACCTTTAAAGGCAACATTGCCAATATGCCAAGCGTCGATTTCCGGAAAGATGGCGTGTACCCGGTAAAAGTAAGCGGCACGCTTACCATGCATGGGGTTTCCCGGCCCGTTACCGCCGATGGTACTTTAGAGGTAAAAGGTAACCGCATTGGGGCTAAATCTACTTTTACCATTACGCCCCAGGAATATAATATTGAAATTCCTTTGCTGGTTCGGCAGCACGTTGCTAAAGTCATTCAGATAAACGTGGATTTACAGTACGATCCCTACGTAGCCAAACAATAAGCTTTAATCAGTTATGCTAAGTGCCAGATTAAAATGAAACCTACGTCTCGTGCAGGATAAGCTATTCACAATCAATACCCTATTTACGTAAAACGTATAACTTATAACGTACTACTTACTTATGCGTCAGCAAAATTACTTGTTTCTTGTTTTTGTTTTTTGTAATGTATTATTCGGGGCACGGTCGGCTGCGGCCCAGGACGATGATTTAATGAAACTGGCCGAAGCAGCCGACAGCACCAATCGTCCGCAAAGTTTCACGACTGCTACTTTTAAAGGCACCCGGGTGATCAGCGGGCATTCGGTGCAAACCAATGCCCAGAAAGAACTGGTTTTTTTAATTTCGCACCGGTTTGGTACCTTAAACAGCGGCGCTTATAATTTCTTCGGCCTCGATAATTCCGTCATCCGGCTGGCGCTGGAATACGGCTTGACCGATAATTTAAATATTGGCGTCGGGCGGAGTTCCTACGAGAAAACTTTCGATGGCTTTTTAAAATACCGCTTTTTACGGCAGCAAGACGGTAACTGGAGTAGACCGGTAACCGCGGTGCTTTTTGGCAGTACGGCCCTTAACTCTTTACGGCCAACCAATCCGGAACAAGATATCAGGTTTAAATCGCGGCTCACCTACACTGCCCAGCTATTAATTGCCCGTAAGTTTAACCAGAATTTATCGTTGCAGCTAGCGCCCACCTGGATTCACCGCAATCTGGTACCTACCCGCCAGGACGAAACCGATGTGTATGCCCTGGGCATTGCGGGCCGGCATAAATTAACCAAACGGACTTCGTTTAACGCCGAATACTTTTATCTTTTACCGGGCTACACCGCCGATACTTACACCAATGCCCTATCGCTGAGCTTTGATATTGAAACGGGTGGTCACGTTTTTCAATTATTGTTTAGCAACTCCATTGGCATGATGGAGAAAAATTTAATTACCAATAATACCGGTGAATGGGGGCAAGGTGATATTTACTTCGGATTTAATATTTCGCGGGTTTTTGATCTGGATAAAAACCGCAAAATGGGTGATAAAAAGTATTAAGTAAAAAGTTTTACGACTTGATTGATAAGTCTTTAAGTAAATAAAAAAGGCTAACCGGTTTTTAGGTTAGCCTTTTAGTTGATTTTAACACTGGGAAAAAGAATTTTCAGAAAATGTTCTTCGCTTTAATTTAAGTAGTGGTACGCGTAACCTTACCCCATGCCTTTGGTTACCGCCTTCATTTTATTAAGAGCAGTTTGTGCTACCAACAGCGGATCCTGGGCGTAGTAGTTTTTGTTAAACACTTCAAACGAGATAACTAACGGCCGCTCCGGCGTACGTACCGCTTCTAAGATTTTCCGGATGGGAGCTACGCCATCGCCGGCATAAATGCGATCAGCATCGGTGATGGTAGCGGGTTGGGCGCTCGCCAGGTAATCGTTTACGTGAAATACTTCTACGGCCGGTTTTCCTACCAAAGGCAAACTATCCGGGCTGGAACCGCCTTTAAATAAATGATACACATCGAGCAAAACCCGGGCGCCCGGGTGGCCACTTTCTACGGCCACGTACATGACTTCACTCAACTTATTTAAGTTTTTAGAGAAACCCCAAAGCTCCAATTGCGGCATTACCGTGGTTTTCTCGCCTAATTCCACAATGGTCCGGAATCTTTCGGCGGCTTTTCTTAAATCTAAGCCGGGAGTGTTGGTGGCTCCGGCCGGTGGGGCGGCGGTGCGGCGGCAGCCCAATTGCGCCAGCGTGTCCATTTCCCGTTTTAATTGTTCCAGACCCTTTGCTCTTTCGGCATCGTCGTCCACAATCCAGGACGCAAACCCAATGGCATTTTCCACTTTCAGGCCCAGATCATCTAACCGTTTGCGGGCATCTTTTAACGTATGACCTTCTTTCAGGTAAGCTTCCAAAGTGTCCATCCAAATCTCTACCGACCGAAAACCGGCTTTTGAGGCCACCTCCAGTTCTTTCGCGAAACCCAGTTTATGACCTTTAATGGTGCTTAGGTTAAGGCAGTAAGTAAACGGGGCTGGCGCCGCTGGTTTTGCCCGGGCCCAACTGGGCAGCACCGATAAGCCAACCGAGGTACCCAATAATTTTAATGAATCGCGGCGCGAAAAAGAAGGTGTGGCCATAAAGTTGAGATAAATTGCGACCTCTAATTTAGGCCACTCCCGTTAAATTGCAAACTTTGGTGGGAGCAGAAGTAAATAAAATTTAAATTCGCCCGGATTGAGTCGAACGTCAAACAGGCGGGTAGTCACTAGTTTTCTTCGGACGAGAAAAGCAAGGGAGAAAAAACGTTGATGGGCGGTATGGGTAATAAAACGTACTAAAAAAATAACCAGTTAAAAATTTAACTGGTTATTTACGCTGAAGCGCTAAATTATTCTTGGGTAATAAACGCAGCATTTGATTTTTAATTTGGCTAAGTAATTGCGGATCGCGTTCGCGCCGGCTCAGGTAGGCTAAAACCGTGATGAACGATTCCCGTTCCTGCCATTTTAAAGCATTTACATCCATGCCCTGCAACTGATATAAATAATCTACGACCATTTCGATACAGATTAATAACGTTATATACGCCGTTTACAATAATAGTTACCTGTATTTAAGTAAGAGAACTTACTTAAATATATTAGTAATTTTATATATTTTGTGGTGTTGGAGTTCTGCTAAAAGTATGAAAATCAGACTATAAATGCTAATTTATAGGGCAAAATTCGTCGCTATTCTTAAAAAAATTAAGTACTTACCTTAAATATATTATAAGCTGTAGTCAATTTTAAGTAAATTCTGCGTAGGTCGCTATTTTCTAAAGTTAAATCTTTGTTAAATTACCTATTGGGACAGTTAATACTTCTTAATGAAAGATTATTTATTGATTAAATGCTACTTGTAACAACTTAGTTTTAATTTACTGCGATTTACAAGATTAAAAATTTACTAAACTTTTGCAATTAGCCGGTTGGGGCTTATATTCTAAATTTAACTTAGGTGAAGAATGCTTCAGCCCTACGTTTCAACCATTATTAAACAGATTGAATAAAATTGAATGCTATCCGGGCCGAAATAATTTAGTTAGTAAAACTTTTATTGGGCGTACAGAGGAAAGAATAATTAGATTTGGCTTTCCAGATTGTTAAAGTTTAAAAAACCAAACAACTTTTATATTGTTCTTTAACCTAAACTAAAAACCATGGCCATGAAGTATCTTTTCGCGCTTGTACTTACTTTTTCATGCTGGCAAGCCCAGGCACAACGGGCAGCTTCTGATCAGCTCGAAACCAAAAAAGGGCCGGTTAGCATTCAGCCTATTTTGCATGGTTCGGTAGTATTTACCTGGAACAAAAAAACCATTTACGTGGATCCGTACGGGGGAGCGGCGGCCTTTACCGGCGTGGCGGCTCCGGATTTAATTTTAATTACGGATATTCACGGCGACCACACCGATGTAAAAACCTTGGAAGCCATTAATACCACCAAAGCTAAATTTATTGCCCCGGCGGCCGTAGCCGAAATGCTGCCGGCTGCGCTCAAATCAAAAGTTACTATCCTTAAAAACGGGGACCAATCCATTCAATCAGGAATTGGTATTACCGCGCTCCCGATGTATAACCTACCGGAAACCGCTGACTCGCGGCACCCCAAAGGGCGGGGCAATGGCTATATTTTAAACATCGGCGGTAAAAATATTTACTTATCCGGCGATACCGAAGATATTCCGGAAATGCGGGCTCTCCAAAACATAGATGTAGCTTTTGTGTGCATGAACTTACCTTTTACCATGGACGTGGACCAGGCCGCCCAGGGAGTTCTGGCTTTTAAACCCAAGGTAGTTTACCCGTACCATTACCGCGGCCAAAGTGGTTTAAGCGACGTGGAAAATTTTAAAAAGTTGGTAAACGCCGGTAATAACCAAATAGAAGTACGCCTCCGGAACTGGTACCCGACCACTAATTGATTAGATTAAGCTGAGATTATAGATTTGAAATTGGTTCGCTCCGCCTTATATGGCTCTGCAAAAAGCTAATCAACCAATTTTTTAATTTTTAACTGATGGACTGGTTCTTAAATGACTAGTTTGGAAGCGCAAAAAAGTAATTATCCGGTATAAGGCACGCAACAGTATGTTAAAGTATAACAACTAAGTAGGACTTAATTTTTAATGGCTGTTCTACAAAAGTCTGGTTATGCAGGAAAAAAGAGTTGCAGGCTATATTCGCAACCTAACGTGGAGTTAAATTGTTTGCTAACAACAGGCTCGCTTAATTTAAAATATCATGAACAACACCGATAAAACTACCAATTACAATAAGCTCACTCCCGAAGAAGAACGGGTGCTGGTACATAAAGGTACCGAAATGCCTTTTGCCGGAAAGTTTTACCAGCATAAACAGCCCGATACGTACATTTGCCGCCGTTGCAACGCACCGCTTTACCGCTCCGCCGATAAGTTTGATTCGCATTGTGGCTGGCCCAGCTTCGACGACGAAATTCCGGGTGCCGTAGAACGGGTGTTAGATGCCGATGGCTACCGCGAAGAAATAGTGTGCGCCAACTGCAAAGCCCATTTAGGGCACGTGTTTGAAGGAGAACGATTTACGCCTAAAAATACCCGACACTGCGTTAATTCTATTTCCATGGATTTTATTCCGGAACCGCAGTAGTAAAACACTTATAATACAAGGAGGATGACCAGGTGGTTATCCTTTTTTGTTTTGGTTCGTTCGGGGTAATCAAGATTTAAAAGTTTTTAGATACTGTACCTATTTTTTCAATTTTGGAATATATCCCGGATATTCCGGAAAAGAAAAAGACGAGTCAAGGTATTTACCTCGCTAACTACCCGGACAAAATTCGTTTAGACTTTAATCAAACGCATTATACTGAACAGGAAACGCTTGCTAAGCTAACAACGAACAAGTAATAACCAACAACTACTTATTTAGAAGTACCAAGCTCTAAAAAATTAAATATCCGATACGGTTATTTAATCGTACTGATTTTAAAAACGCCAGCGCCTATGACCGTTCCTAATCCTAATTTTGGTATTACCCGAAGTACAACTGTTACTCCCGCCCCCGAAGAATTTAAAAATTTGTTACCCAGAGTGGTATTGCGCCCAAATACTTACTTGCTGCTCGATGGCGAATGGAAGTTTTGCTACGATCCGGATGATCAAGGTTTAAGCGAAGGCTGGCATTTAGGGCAGCATTGTACTACCACGGCCCAATGGCCAGGTAGTGTAGAAATGCACTTGGCGGCCGCTAAAGGCCAAAAAGACCCGGTTGCCTGGCAAGATAAAGTGGTAGTGTGGTACGAACGGGAATTCCCCGGGCCGGAGCTCAACGGCGAAACACGTCCTGCTATGTTTCAGTTAACCTTTGGGGCTTGTGGTTACGAAACTCGGGTATGGTTAAATGGCCGTTTGCTGCGTACCATCGAAGGTGAAGACGTCCATTACGGGGAATACACTTCTTTTTCCTACGAAATTGAAGAAGCGGATCTACAGCCCATCAACCGGCTTAACGTCCGTATTGCCGATACGATGGACGCCGAGATTCCCCGGGGCAAGCAAGAGTCGCACGTGTACAAGCGGGGCGGCATCTGGTACCAAACCAACACGGGTGCGGTTCGCAGCGTCTGGATAGAAACCGTGGAGCGTAACCGTCTGCGGTCGCGCATTGGCGTAATAAGCGTAGTAGAAGATTACCTGGTCCGGTTTAACTTAACCACGCGCATTCACGATCCGGGAGTATACACCATTCGTTTACAAGTGTTTCCGCCAGACAAAAAATCAGAACCATTGGCTACTTCTGATTTTGTATTATCCCTGGCAGCCGGCCAGAAAGAACAACGCTTGGTGGTGGAAGTGCCAGACGCTAAATTATGGTCACCGGAAACGCCCAACTTGTACTGCGTGGTAGCGCAGCTTATTGATTCCAATGGCTACGTGGCCGAAATAGAAGCTCAATTTGGTTTAAGAAAAATTGAAGCCCGGGGCCGCTACGTTTATTTAAATAATAAGCAAATTTACCTCGATGGCATTTTGTACCAGCCCGGTACGGCTACCTATGAAGAAATGCAGCGGCACTTTCATGCGATGAAGAGATTAGGTTGTAACCTGGTGCGGGTGCACATTGCCGGGGTTGATCCGCGCATTTATAACCTGGCCGACGAGATTGGCTTATTATTGTGGGTAGAAGTACCAAGCCCGCACAGTTCTACCGCCTTAAGCCGCGAAAACCACCGGGCCGAACTACTGCGCATGTTGGCTTTGTTAGAAACCAACCCCTCGGTAATTATCTGGAGTTTATACAACGAAGATTGGGGCGCCCAGGATATTGCTACTAACCCCGAAACCCGGCAGTACATTGTGGATATGTACCATTATTTACTCATCAACTATCCTCAGTACCTGGTAGTAGATAATGACGGCTGGCATCATATTTCCTGGGAAGGGAAACTCAAGTCAGATTTGCTCACGGCCCATTTATATACCCCGGATTTAGAGCACTGGAAAGCCTTGCTCGATCGTTTAACGAACGGCGAAACCGAAGGAGTGGCCGCTTTTCCGCTGGTAGTCGGCGATCCGTTTTTTTACCGGCGCCAGGTACCTTTAGTGGTAAGCGAATGGGGTGGGTTTGGTTTCCCGGATTACGGCGGGCCCAAAGACGCTGAAGAACGGACCGAGCGCATCCGGCAGTTTAAAGAAGAATTGCGCCGTCGACCGATTGCCGGTGATGTATACACGCAAGCCACTAATATTGAAGACGAACGTAACGGCTTAATTGATGCGCATACCGGGGAGTTAAGTGTACCAGCGGGCTTATTATTGTCTGCGGTAGCTATACCAGCAAACAAAGCAACCCAATAAGAGCAAGAGCGGCTTTAAAAGAGAAAATATTCTAAAAGCTTAGGGCAAAAGAATTTGTAAACAGCCTGCTTCTTCGAAATTTTTTAATTAAAAGACAAACTTTGATTGTAGTTGGAATAGCTAAAAACAGATTAAGAACTATCAATGTTAATGAAAGAAAGCTCTGTATAATGCAAGTTTGTTAGTTTGATTAAAAAGGTGCTTGCTTGATGCTTATTACCCCGTATTAGGTAATTAGTGTAATTTTAAATTTATGAGGTGCCGTAAATTCTGGTGGGTAAGCTGTTGTTGCTCGAGGTTAAACTTGCTTAAAAAATTACATTTGTGGTAGCCATAAGTTAGTGCTTACTATGAAAAACAAAACCCTTTTGGCTTTACCAAAAGGGTTTCAAAACAAAACCAATAAGATAATCAGGAAGAATATTAAGCGGCGTTGCGGACATTTTTAAAACTTTCCACCGGGCCAAAATTAGCCTGCTGAATAGTTTTTCCTCTTTTAGTTAGATGAATCTCAACGGGAGCCATCAGCTTAGTAATGTCTGAGTTAACTACTTTGCTGTAGAATTCAGTTGCTTCTTGCGAAGCACCTTTGCCAAAAGAATGACGGGATTGATTTTTGTTTACGGGCATTCCTGGAATGATTTGGTAATTAGTGCAAACCACTTCGTAAGAAGGTAAAAATGGATTGATAACTTTGCGGAGTAATTTCTTCATGGAATGATTATATTTTGTTTAAATGTATTTTATGTCTGTTGTTGTAATTGCTTGTTTGATCGCCTTGTAAAATTACAAATTTTGTTATTGCTCGCAATAAGCAAGTTTTACTAATAGCTTAATTGCCGAAGTTGCTAACTTAGGTGCTTTGATAATATGGGATAAGTACAATATTGCTGTTCGAAAGGGTTGTAAATAGTAGCGCAGAAACAAGGAACATTGTTTTTTAATTTTTAAAACTTTAATGTCTTACTTACGCTACTAGTATCAGCAATTAACTAAATAAAAACACGTAATAACTTCAGCGTATATGAGCCAGACGGATGCAAACCCAGAGAATACAGATAAGATACCAAGTCCCGACTTTCAGAAAGAAGGGGAGAATGTAACCGGTGGTTCAGAAGATAACCAGCAGGAATTAACGGAGAATACTACTGATAACCAGGAAGCTGAAAAAGGAGAATATACCCCCTCTACCGAAACCACCAAAGAAGAAATGACGGGCTATAATGAATTGCCCGATCAGGAGAAAGTGGGTGGAGCGTAAGTAGGCTATTTCGGGTTTAAGTATTGTTATAAAATAGATTGTACTTTTGCGTGGATACATCCGGTTAGTTATACGGGGGTTATGCTTTGCTGAAGTATAATCTATTTTTTGTGCCTGACATGGTCTAAAGGAATGGTATCGGTTACCTAAAGTAAGCCTTTTGGATCTGGTCGAAAGTCTAGTACTTCGTCAAATTAGAAATTGAAAATTAGAAATGAGGCCTAAATACGTTCGCTCTTTACTTCCTTTATACAACCTGTTTTAATAACTAAGTTGACCGTGTACTAGTTTTTACAGTTTAAGCTAAAACTAAAGCTATTATACAAAACACATCTATTACCAACAAGGCAAAACTAATATCGGAGCGGCGGCCGGTCGCAAGCTTTAAAACGGTCCAGGAAAGAAAGCCCCAGATAATGCCTTGGGTAATGGAGTAAGTAAACGGAATTAAAACCATTGCCAGAAAAGCCGGAATGGCCTCGTGGAGTTGCTGCCACTTAATTTTTGTTACCGGCCGGATCATAAAAACACCTACCAACACCAAAGCCGGAGCAGTAGCTATGGCGGGAATTATTGAAAGTAACGGGGCCAGAAACAAAAAAGGTAAGAATAAAATGCCGCCAATTACCGCGGTTAAACCCGTACGGCCACCGGCTTCAATTCCTACCGCCGATTCGATATAAGCGGTTCCCGGGCTAGAGCCAACCAAGCCCGCTAGCGTAGTGGCTAGCGCATCGGTCAGTAGGGCGCGTTTTACGTGCCGGGGTTCCCCATTTTCGTCGAGCAAATCAGCTGCCTCGGCTAAGCCTACCAGCGTAGATAAGCTATCGAACAAATCGGTAAATACAAACGAAAATATTACCGGCACTACGGCCCATTGCAAGGAATCAATAAAATCTAAACGCAGCAGTAAGCTAAAATCCGGGGCGGCAAAAATACCTTTAAAGTTTACCAGGGTGGCTTCGGTTTCGCCCCACCAACGACCCAGCGGGTAAGCGGCCAGGGTGGTAAATACTATCCCGAGTAAAATTGCTCCGGGTATTTTACGAGTAACCAAGTACGCTGTTAAAAACAAACCCGCTAAGAACGTGAGT
>Ga0181466_1000304_pt2 | contig 16167 bp, 16 predicted proteins | sample InSIn4gowninarea_FD_119078 | JGI IMG/M metagenome (GOLD analysis project Ga0181466, IMG submission 119078) | Clean room microbial communities from NASA Spacecraft Assembly Facility at Jet Propulsion Laboratory, Pasadena, California, USA -... ... | reverse complement strand
TCTTTTTCAACGATATGACCGTTTTCATTTTTGACCAAGGCGATTTGAGCAACCTTGGTCGTCTGAGTTTGGCGGAAAGCCTTCAAATCCGCAAAGGACTGATAAGCTTCGCTTTCAGTGTTAAAGATTGAAACTACTAGGTTTTCCATAGTTAGTACCTCTTTTCTAAAAATTACACATACATTATAACACAGTTTTCTTTTTTTTGAAACTACTTTTATGCGACAATTTACATGATATGTCGCAATTTGTCAGCGTCGAAGGACTGGTGCAGGCAGCGGTATATCCTTGCCATATCTCGGGCCAGACACTCTGGCGACTCTGAGTGATTATCAAGAAAGGCGTCCAGCAACATCTTAAAGCCACCCGTGCAAAAAGTCAATAAATGGTGTCTTTCCTACAAATCCCCACCACTGATAGGGGGTACGAACATACACGAAAGTATGGCTAAACCCATGATACGTATAATGACGGTTGAACTGATTAATCCCTATATCCGTCATGTGGAACATAGCACGTAGTACCTGGGGCGGAGTAAAAGTAGTCGCTAGCGATCTTAAAGTTGTCGGTGACTAAGCATGGAAAAACAACATGAAGATTGACTACTTCGCTGTAACATCAAAGATGTCCCATCATAAAAGGTACTAGAAGAGATACTGCTTATTACTCAAGATGGGTTTGCCCTAAAGTCTCTTAAACAATAAGGTGAATTTTGAGATGAACTTTTCAAAAAAACAACTTTCCGAAAAATTGGTCTTTTTCGGAAAGAAGTATCTCAATAGCAAAACAACCCCTATCCCTTGTGGCTCTAGGTTTTTTTTGTGGTCTATCGTCCACAAATCAAACTGAAATGACCTCAGAATGTCCGTCTCAGCATCAAATATGCACGATTTTTGAATAAAATCAGCCCTTTTTCATCAGCGATCAAAAAAGTCCCTCCTGGAGAATTTTAGGGAAGAAAAAACCCTGCAATCAATTTTAAGCTCTGAAATGCTTATCATTTACAATAAAAAACGAAGAGAAAAGTCTTCCGAGGTAAATATACCACCTCGACGATTAAGGCTCTTAAAACACGTTATATTGCCTTAAAAACGACACAAAAAAGCAAGATCATTTTGACCTTGCTTTTTTACTCTTATTTCAAATCAAATAAAGAGAGAGCATATACTCTCTCTTTACATTATCTGCCTCCGATTTTACTTCTCAAGAAATTTGTCATTTTAAATTGTTCTTTTAAATTTATTAAAATGAAATCCTCACTTCTAGAATTTCTACTAGTTATAGATCATTATTTATTCTTCTTACTAGAAAACAATCGTTTCCACCAGCTTTGTTTTGTTTCTAAAAGTAGAGTTTCATTTTTTATCGTAAGTGCTCCAATCAACTGGAGTTGATTATTATTAGTCTCTAACATATCAGCAATTTGTTTATCTTTTTGCTCAATTTGAGAAACATAAAAGCTACGTTCAGTCTCAAAATCAGCACGAATTTGCTCAATTTGCTCGTGTAGAACTTCTGCTACACGATTGCTAGCATAATCTACATTGCTAGTATCTGTGTAGCTTTCTTCTACAATACAGCGATCGACTATGTATTGTGTAATTGTTTTATTCTCATTTTTAGCTAGTTCTACAAGTTTCTCCTTTTGTTCTTTTGAAACTCTCACACTGATTTGAACGCTCATTTTTTCTCCTAGGTGTATTTATTTGCTACACAAACATAGCACTATGTATAGATATATTGTAGCATATTCTATACAATTCTACACACACAATTCCATGAAAACACTTAAACAATCAATTTTAAAAAGCATTTTAAAATTGATTGTTGTCTTCCTTCTTCTGTTAATCTGGTTATAGATGTCATAGTATATTTTTATTTTTTTGAGAAAGTATTTATCGAGAATCGATTTTAAGCTCTGAAACGCTTATCAGTTGCAATAAAAAACGATATGGACTATCTTCCGAGGGTAAATATACCACCCCCACAATTAAGGCTCTTAAAACACGTTATATTGCCTTAAAAAAACGATACAAAAAAAGACGGCTTAAACGTCGTCTTTTTTCATATTCTCTATTTTTGTTTTCAACTCGTCCGCGTATTTCTGTTGTTCAGGGGTCAAAGGTTTCTTTTTATAGCCAGGATTGTAGTAGTCCGGCACGTTTGTTTTCTTGCTTGATTTTGATTTATTAGCCTTTTTCGGTTCTGATTTTGGTTTGTTAAACTTGTCTGGATCATACGTGCCAGCGACTTCTTTTTTCCAAGTGAATTCATACGCTAAAACTGGATTTCCACGCTTTTTTGACTTGATTTTTTTAACCTTTAAATCCTCAAAATACGGGGATAATTGTTTTAAAATCGGAGTGATAACCGCCCTATCGATTTCGCTTGATTTATAGCTACTTGGCATATCTAACAAAAGTTTAAATTCATCAATCTTGAACTCTTTTCGTCCAACCGTTCGCCATTGCTTGAGAAGTCTGTAAGCAGTTTTTGCGTAAGTCGAGCGAATGGAAGTAAACTCTTGTAGCTCGTATTGAGTGAAATTTGCTGATAACTTATTCAAAATATACTCAAAAAGAGGGGATACAGAAACTTGGGCTTGCATGTCTGACAAATCCTCTTCCCATTCAACTTTAAACCGTGTAAAAAGTGGCATGTACTCGATAGAATTCTTTGTTTTCTCGATGTATCTTAATTGAGAAATGTTATTTGCTAGACTGTCCATTGTGTCGTAAAATCGCTTATTGTGTTCGATAGAATAGTTTGCCAGTTCTGCTAACTGATATTTATCGAAAACAAGGTCAGAAGTGTCTTTATCCCTTGCTTTTGCAATAATCGCAAAAAAGAAATTCATCTCTTCCGCTGTCCATTTTCTCATGATAACTGTGTTTAAATCATTGTGATGCTTAACTACTTCATTAGCCATTAAGAACTCCTTTTCATTTCTTCTTAATTATACCACTAAAAACTTTATAAAGCAAATATTTATATTTGTTCTTAATAAACCGACATTTCTACACCCATAAACCGACATTTCTACACCCATAAACCGACATTTCTACACCCATAAACCGACATTTCTACACCCATAAAACTCTAAAACCCTTGGCGCTCTAAGTCTCGCGGAGGTGTTAAATATATTATTAAACATTAAATTAAATATATATATAAAAAGACTCGCTACGCTCGTTTTTCCTCTATCCATTTTCTTTTTTAAAAATCTTCTTGACTGGTTTATCCAAGTGAACCATGTTCGCTACGCTCACGCACCAAGAGAGCTTCGCTCTTTAGGGCTTACGCCCTCGCTTATTAGCAATCAATACAACTAAACTGGTTAGATACAGTTAATACAGAAGCTCTAACCCTTTGTAGCCCTTGGATTGATACAGTTAATACACTATCTCTGCACTTGAAATGTGTATCTTCCCCCTTTACCGACATTTTGTACTTGATAAAACTCGCAAACCCTTGATATGATTGGGTTTTTGAGGTGTTGAGACGAGCGTTCTGACGCATTTTCGTTTACTTTACCCCGCATTTTGGTGTACTTTAACAAATAGAATCCCTTTGTTATAGGGTTTTTAGGCCCTTAAATCCCTTCCTACTATTACTATTACTATTACATACTGAGGAGGAGAAAAGAATAAAGGTTCCCCCTAATTTATCTAACGATCTAAATCAAAATCTTGCCACAAGCCTCCTTCAATTTCAGCTTCTTGACGTTCATAGATTTTATCTGAGATCTCATTTTTTTCCTCTTCAGATAAATATCTTTCAAACTCTGATTTAAAACGTTTATAATTATCAGCTTCTTTCTTAGCTTCAAAATACTTAGACCAAGCATTTCGATTTTCTTCTTCCAAGTGAGCTTTCTCTTTTTGGAATTCTGCTTTCAGTTCTCTGATTACGTTCTTTAAAGATGAAATTGTAGAATGTAACTTTTTAATGAACCCTATTTGAAGAATAGACTCTTTAAAATCGTTCAACAAATTCGACAATGGGCTATAATTCGCCTTCATGGCTATTCTATCAAACTCATCTTCAGGAACAATCACAACACGTTCACGATTATTAAATAGCCCTCGCTCTTTGATTTCAAATTGACTTTTATCTACTTCTGTTTCACTGATCATTTTAAGACGTAACATAGCATTGATAGTTTCATCTTCTAATTTTGCTTTATCCAACTCTCCTGACATGTTTGCGACTTCATTCTTCAAATGCTGCAGTTCCTTCTCTTCTTGCTGCTTCTGTAATTCAATTTGTCGCATAGTTTCTTTATATTCTCGCATATCCTTAATATCGTTCGTCTGACCTAACTTGCGTTCGATATTAAGGTTTTTCATAAAGTATTGAATCCTATCAATTTCATGATCACGAAATTGTTTCAGTTGGCCACGTCCTTTTTCTTTAAATCCTTCCTGAAGAAGAGCTTTTGAAAAAGATGGTTGTTTCGAAAGACCATTTTTATATCCATCAGCAATAGGAACAACGTTAAAATGAGCGTGAGGAGCTCCATCTTCGTCTAAATGGACAACTGCATTATAGATGACTAAATGATCGTGCCGTTCATTAAAATCTCTTACGTAGCTTGCTAGAGCCTCTCCTACCTTTCTTTTTTTATTGAAATCCATCTTTTCCCAGTCAGATTTATTACCTACTGAGACTACAAATTCACGTTGCAGATCTAATGTCTTTGATTTTTTAACGTGTTTGTAGTAGTCTTCAATTTTTCTATCCTTCCTCCGTTGCTTTGAATTATAAGTATTTAAAGCATCGTCAAATTCATCGTGATAGACTTCTTTTATGTCACGTTTAATAATCGTGATATTTTCGTGGGACAATGCACGATTAATATGCTTGTGTTCATTACTCTTAAATTCTTCTTCGCTCAGATCTCTGTTATTATGACGTATATTTGTCATGCCAGTTTTTGTTTTGAAAGAAATGGTCATTTGATTCATTAGTCTGTTTCCTCTCTTACTATTGTGATAGTAGTATGCCACAAAAAGCAAAAGATAATAAAAATTTTTTAAAATTTCCGTTAAAAACGTAATTAACAAATTTATTTGAGTATTTGTTTTTTAAAAAAATGGACTTATATAGTGACCATCTTTTCAGAATTCATGGAACACTATATAAGACCATCTTTTCAGAATTCATGGAACACTATATAAGTCCATCTTTTTAAAATTTATGGAACACTATATAAGTCCATGATTTTTAAATCTATGGATTTCTATAGAGTTTTAGTAGCTTAAAGAGAAACATTTAGCCCAAAATGTTGGGCTACGGCGTGGGGCTATCGCTATTCCACGCCAACTATTGTCGATATGTAATCAGTTGTAAATAAAAGTATCTATCTCGGATCAAGCAGAGTTTCTGTTACTCTTTGTCAAAGAGTAACGTTTTTGTAGTTTTGACATTGCTGCGCAACGTACAAAACTAAAACGCTCTGCCGAGGGCTATGGGTTGCACCCCTTTTTTGACCCTCACGGTTCAAAAAATTCACTGCTTTTTCGGCCCACAAAAGTGGACTCGAAAAAAATCGGCGCGAATAACGCACCGAAAAAAATTGCCTAGAAACTCATCAATCATCAAGCACTTACTCATATCGTCCAACACCTCAGCCGTACTCTCAATCAAACTCGTATTCAACTCATGAAGTAATTTGACAAGAAATCCATTGACTATCGTGCCTTAAAATACTGCTGGCGATTGGTTCTCAAAGACATCAAACGCAATGCCTTTGGTTTTCGGAACTTTGAAAACTTTAAAAAACGGATTTACCTCGCTTTGAACTTCACAAAAAAGAGAACCAAGATGGTTCTCTCCAGGGCTTAGTTATATGTCCACCCACTACAGTTGACAATGAGCATTTTTAAGAGCAATAATCTAGCTCATCTAAATTATTTGACCGTGAGAATACGACGCACATAGGTTTTGAATGGAGTCTCGGTCACATTTTGCACCTCAGTAATGATATGGAAGGTATCGCCTGACTTTGCATCGTCAGGGATATGAACCGTGAGACTTGCGCCCTCTTCTGTTATATCGAAGACATAATGCGGGTCCACCTCTTCGGAATGTAGGGAGGCCATTCTGCCGTCCCCTCGTAGCGCTCCTGAATAGACTTGAGGGCTCTGGCAGTTGTATTGGTCCCGCCCCAGGTCTGGATATAGAGGGTTCGGGGGTCATCGTCCAAAATGAGTTCCTCTAAAAAACGTGATCCTTCCGTCACTTCCTTTTTCTAAAATCTAGTTTTTTAAAAAAATAGGCTATCTTCCAGAAGTAGAAAGCCTATTTTTTATGAGATGCTTGAGTGATTACGCTTTCAATTTGTCAAATTTTGCTTTGACATTTGCCTTGAATTCTTCAAGTTTAGCATTGCGTTCGGCTTTACGTTCAGCCTTCATTTGTGCACGTGCCTGGTTGTAGAGGTCTTCTTGGACTTGCAGAGCTGCTTCGATTTCGGCTACGACGGTTGCTACATCCCAACGCACGATTTGGGTGTCGTACTTGGTGAAGTAAGCATCGATGACTGCTTCGTTGTCTTCTTGCACCAAGGCAACAACGGCTGTTTCACCGTTAGTCAATTTCTGAGAAACAACGTCAATCAGGCCAGTTTCTGACGTATCAATGGTATCACCAGCAGCCAAACCATAGAGGCTACCCATACCATAACCAAACAAGACGCCGATAGGACCACCCAAAAGCCCGATAACTGCACCGAACAAGCCACCTTCTAGGGCTGCATCCGTCGTTGAATCTTCAAAGTCATAGCTTTCTTTTTCAACGATATGACCGTTTTCATTTTTGACCAAGGCGATTTGAGCAACCTTGGTCGTCTGAGTTTGGCGGAAAGCCTTCAAATCCGCAAAGGACTGATAAGCTTCGCTTTCAGTGTTAAAGACTGAAACTACTAGGTTTTCCATAGTTAGTACCTCTTTTCTAAAAATTACATGTACATTGTAACACAGTTTCAATCACTTTTCAATCATTTTAGTGCGACATTTTAATTGCTATGTCGCGTTTATCAGCGTCAAAGAACAGTTTCAGCAGCGGTATATCTTTGCCATATCCCAGCCCAGACACTCTGGAGACTCTGAGTGACTATCAAGAAAGATGTCCATCAGATTCTTAAAGCCTCCCGTGCAAAAAGTAAATAAATAGTGTTTTTCCTGTATGCCTGTCACACGGCTAAAAGACCGCTTGACCAAATCTTCCAGAAAATTATAGCAGATATTATGTACCAGCTCTGTGTAGCGAGTCTGATGAGCGTGCCGAATCACAACGACACTTTTATAGAATCTGCCAACTGTTTCCTTATGGTCGATTCCTTGAAAGAAGTCGCTTTATTCGTCGGTCAAGACAATTAATTTGGTTGGTGCAACTGATTCGCCAAGCTATGAACAAGCAATTATTACCTTTTGAAAGCGAAAATGGCAATTATGAAGGTGAAGCTACTCAGGTCTTAGTTCTTCTATCCAATTACTATGCAGACAAATAACTATTTGATGAAAATACAGATGAATATGGAAATATTTTGATTTTAAAGGATTCATCCATCATTTCTAAATTATCGGCTATCCCAGATTTATTAAAAAGGGGATCTAGTAGGTAACAATAATATCGAATATATCAAAGTACGCAATATTAGGATTTCTTCAGAGGTTGAGTTAGAGTCAGATGTTGATGGGGATAAGTCGGATAATCTGCCAGTAGATATAAAAATACTAGAAAACAGGCTTGAAAAAGGCTCGTAAAGCTAGCCAGTTCTCTAAACGTTAATTCGTTGCTGGACAGCAGAATACAAACGAAAACACTTTGCATCTTGCAAGGTGTTTTTTTCTATGAGAACTGGCGGTGCGCAATTAGGATAGCTCTAGCGACTTTAGTCGCATAGAGATATGCTATGCACAGTTGCCCCAAGAAAACAATGCTTCTTGGTCCACCCTGTTAGACAAGCTTCAAAACCAAGGAATCCAACAGATTTCTCTTGTAGTTACAGATGGCTTTAAGGGGCTTGAGCAGATTATCAGTCAGGCTCACCCATTAGCTAAACAACAATGTTGCTTAATTCATATTAGTCGAAATCTAGCTAGTAAAGTGAAACGAGCAGATAGAGCGGTTATTCTGGGGCAATTTATAATGATTTATCGTGCTGAAAATTTAGAAATGGCAGGACAAGCTTTAGAGGACTTTCTCGCCGAATGGAAACCAAAGTATAGGAAAGTCATGGAAAGTCTGGAGAAGACGGATAATCTTTTAACTTTTTATCAGTTTCCCTACCAGATTTGGCACAGCATGTATTCGACAAACCTCATTGAGTCTCTTAACAAAGAAATCAAACATCAAACGAAAAAGAAGGTTCTTTTTCCTAATGAGGAGGCTCTGGAACGTTACTTAGTTACGTTGTTTGAAGATTATAATTTCAAGCAAAGTCAACGAATCCATAAAGGGTTTGGTCAATGTTCTGATACACTTGAAAGCTTATTTAATTAACACTCCGTAACTCTACTTAAGTGTTTACACATAATTATTTACAGTATCAAAAAATAAAGTATATTGTTTTCATCATAATATAATTAAATATCAGTATAGAGAATTTTATCTATATATCAGATATCAGCAATTGCTTTTGCTGTCATTTTTCGCTACAATAGTTACAAGGAGGAAATAAACATGTTAAAAGAAGTATTAAACGTCGCAAAAGTTGCGAAAAAATCATCTCTCTTCTTAGGAGGGGTAGCATTTGGGACGCTTGGCTTGAAAGTCTTAGCAAGTAAAGAAGCTAAGAAAGGCTATTCTAAGGCCTTGGCTAAAGCTTACAAATTGAAAGATGGACTGGATGCATCTGTTTCTGTTGTAAAACAACACGGTGATGATGTTTTACAAGACGCTAAATATTTATACGAACAGGAAAAGAAAGAAGAACAATTAGATAGCCTGACAGGTGAATAATATGTCTTTTAAAGTGCTACACAGAGGATATCAACATATCCGATTATCGTCCTCGTTTTCACTGACCTTGGATATTCAAGATTATCTTCGTTCCTTGGCTAAAGATGAAAAAGGGATCGACTCTATTCAGTTTTATATGGATCAGCAGCACTTTACTCTACGTATGAAAGAAGGCTTCTCTGTATTAGAAAATGCAGAGGCCTTTTTAAAAAAAATTGACAAGGGGAAAGTTTCGGACTTGATGACTCTTCCCATTCGTAGAGAAGAGAGTGCTTATTCAATTGTATCGGGTGCAGCGATTAAGCGTTTGCTGTTTCGAAGTTTTGTACCCTACCCTATTCGTTATATTTGGACTTGTTATCAGGCTTTGGGTTATGTCAAAGAAGCCTATCAAACTTTAGCGCGCAAGGAACTAACCATGGAGGTCTTGGACTGTTCGGCCATTTTGTTGTCCTTGTTTATGAACCAATCCAAGACAGCTAGCAACATCATGTTTATGCTTGATTTGGGTAATCATCTGGATCAGTGGTCTTTAAAAAAAACAGCAACAGATTTGGAACAAAGCCTTCTTGCTAAAGAAAGTGATGTTTTCTTAGTGCGGGGAGACATGGTCATCAGCATCAAGAGTTCTGATGTTCAAGTAGGTGATGTATTAGTTGTCTCCCAAGGTAATGAAATCTTGTTTGACGGCCAAGTGGTTTCAGGATTAGGCATGGTCAATGAGAGTTCCTTGACTGGAGAGAGCTTCCCTGTTGAAAAGAAAGAGGGAGATTCTGTATGTGCGAATACTGTTTTGGAAACAGGAGAGTTAAGAATTCGTGTGACTGATAATCAGATAAACAGTCGTATTTTGCAACTCATCAATCTGATGAAAAAATCTGAAGAGAGTAAGAAGACAAAACAACGTCATTTTATTAGGATGGCAGACAAGGTTGTAAAATATAACTTCTTAGGTGCTGGTTTGACTTATCTGTTAACAGGTTCGTTTTCAAAAGCCATTTCCTTTTTATTGGTGGATTTTTCATGTGCTCTAAAAATATCCACACCTGTAGCCTACCTTACGGCCATAAAGGAAGGTCTAAATCGAGAAATGGTTATTAAAGATGGTGATGTATTAGAAAAATATCTGGAAGTGGATACTTTCTTGTTTGATAAAACGGGTACCATCACGACGAGTTATCCTTTGGTTGAAAAGGTTCTTCCTTTCGGAGATTATACTGAGAAAGATATTTTAAGAATAAGTGCATGTTTGGAGGAACATATCTATCATCCTATTGCCAATGCAATTGTTAAACAAGCTGAAATTGAAGGCATTGAACACGAAGAAATGCATGGCAAGCTTCAGTATGTTGCAAGCAAAGGGATTAAATCGCAAATTGATGGTCAATCGGTTGTCATTGGAAATTATGTACTAATGCAAGACGAACAGGTAAGAATTAGTTCTGAGCAGCTGGCCTTGATTGAGCAATATAAGACTCATTACAATTTATTGTTTTTGGCTTATAAGAAAGAATTAATTGGGATGTTTTGTATCCACACTCCCTTGAGAAGCGAGGCGAAAGTTGCATTGAAAAAGCTAAAGCGCCAAGGGAAAAAACTGATTCTGGCAACTGGTGATACGTTGGCTAGAACAGAAGAGTTGGTTAAAGATCTGCCATTTGACAACGTTTATACTGATTTAAAACCAGATGGTAAGTTTCAGTTGGTTCAGGAATTACAGAAAGCTGGCCGAACTATTTTGATGGTTGGAGACGGGTTAAACGACTCTGCTGCCTTGACGCTTGCAGATATTGGGGTTGTGATGAATGAAAGTGCTGATATTTCTAAGCAGATGAGTGATATTTTATTATTAGATAATCGTTTAGATTTCTTCGAGGAATTGAATTCTTTATCTGAATCGTTGCAGAAATTAATTCAAAGAAATATTCAAGAAACAGTTGTAATAAATGGAAGTTTAATTGGATTTGGGTTGTTAAATTGGTTAAGCCCATCTAATCTTTCGATATTGCACAATCTGACTACTTTAAGAATCGTCCTTCGTAGTCTTTCTATTAAAAGTAGGTAAGAGACCGAGAAGCTGAGGTTATAAAAACTAAAAGGAGTTGTCTCATTTGAGAATAACGGCTCTTTGTCAACTGTAGTGGGTTGGTGGAAAATTATACCCTGGAGAGGACCAAATTGGTTCTCTCCTTTTAAATATTGAAAAAACCATTGGCAGTGGACATACTTTAAGACTATATATTTCTGAAACTAGTTTCACAATACAAATATTGACATGCAATTATTAATTGGTGGATTTTAAGTTGACATCTACAAAGTTTAATGTTAAAATACATTCAAAAATATATTTGAATGAGGTGCTTTATGGTTCAAAATGTTGTTACTTCAATAATCCTGTATTCTGGGACAGCCGTAGACTTACTTATTATCCTAATGTTATTTTTTGCCAAAAGAAAAAGCAGAAAGGACATCATTAACATCTATTTAGGACAATTTCTAGGCTCTGTTAGTCTAATATTCCTAAGTTTGCTTTTTGCATTTGTCTTGAATTATATTCCTAGTAAAGAGATTTTAGGTTTACTCGGTTTGATTCCAATTTTCCTAGGCCTCAAAGTTTTGCTTTTAGGAGATTCTGATGGAGAAGCTATTGCAAAAGATGGTTTGCGAAAAGACAATAAAAACCTGATTTTTCTAGTCGCTATGATTACTTTTGCAAGTTGTGGCGCTGACAATATTGGTGTCTTTGTCCCATATTTTACCACCTTAAATTTAGCGAATTTGATAGTGACTTTACTTACTTTTCTAGTCATGATTTATCTCTTGGTTTTTTCTGCCCAAAAATTAGCACAAGTCCCTTCTGTTGGAGAAACTTTGGAAAAATATAGCAGATGGTTTATTGCCGTTGTCTATTTAGGATTGGGGATGTATATCCTGATTGAAAACAACAGCTTTGACATGCTATGGGCTGTGTTAGGCTAGGAGAAAAAATTATGAAAAAAGATAGTATCTGTCAAGTGGATGTTATAAATCAACAAAATGTTACAACCGCAACGAACTACCTTGAAAAGGAAAAAGTCCAAAAATCACTTCGCATTTTATCAAAATTTACCGATAATAAACAGATAAATATCATCTTTTATCTCCTTGCCGTCGAAGAACTCTGTGTCTGCGATATAGCCTGTTTATTAAATCTCAGTATGGCATCTGCCTCCCACCATCTTCGTAAACTAGCCAATCAAAATATCTTGGACACTAGAAGAGAGGGGAAAATTATATATTATTTTATAAAAGATGAGGAAATCAGAGATTTTTTTAATCAACTAGGATAACAACTATTTTTACTACTTTTCCATGATTATATATAGGACTTATCTATGAAATTTTTTGATGAAAATTACTCACAAGAAAGACCTGCTCGTAGCAAATGTTTAAGAAAAAAGTATAATTTAAAGCAAAGCGACCTAGGTAATGCAGGTCAAGTTAGCCAAGTTGAAAAGGGAGGAATTTGAAAGAATTTGTATCTTTTATTTTTTGTTTCATTTATGCCCTATGCTACTGGAATAGTTAGTAGTCATTTCATGAATCATATGGCACAGCTCTTTTATGGACTGATCGTTATTGTTTCAACGGTAGCAAACTGGTTTTTACATAAAGTAATTGATAAACCCAATATAGATCAGAAAGAATTACTTGAAGCTACCGCACAATATAGGAAGTTATTGATACCTGACCTAATAATTAAAGGAGTGGGATTGATTCTATCCTTAATTCTCTATCCTCCGATTATGATGTATAGTGTTTTAATTGCGGCATTTTACATCATAACTTTAAAAACACTATCCGAAAAAAGAGTGAATAACTAAAAAACGGTGACCAAAGTTAGGTGTATTATTTTAATGCTTAGAGACCTAAACTATTCCCCTATTTTAAAAATATTGATTCAGATTTTATGAAATTAAAAAGTAGATATTGTTCAGAAAATCCTTGATATTACGCTGTTTTTAGTCCAACTGAAATCCATACTTTCCAAACCAGGTCTTAAGAAAGCTCGTAAAGCTAGCCAGTTCTCTAAACGTTAAGAACAGCTTTATATCAATATTTCAAAGCACCCAAGGGCTTGCCCTATGGGTGCTTTTTTGTATGGATTTCTGAAAAAAGTTCTAAATCTCACTTGAAATTTGTCTTCATCTTGAAAATTTCACAACAATGTGATATATTTATAACATACAAGGTGTGATATATTTATAACATTTTAAAAAGAGGTGGCAAAGATGAAAATGTCGAAGAACTTAAAGATAATTCTTTATATCGCTAGCGTGCTTATTGTTGTATGTTTAGTATTATTGCTGGGGAATCACCTACCGATTCTAGCGAAAGGTGCTATTATGACGACGGCTTGGCTTCCTTCGTATTTGGTGTGTACGATGGTATCGGTCCTCTCAAAATCAACCTATCAAAAGAAAGAAAAAAACATGTTTGGGATTACTGCAAAATTATATACAGTGCTTGTATTTCTCTCGTCATCAATCTATACTATTGGAGTTTGGCTTCTAACTCCTGGTTCTTTGATTAAGAATATAATGTTAGGAATTGGATTAAGTGTTCAATTGTTATTAATGTTTTACTTCTTATTCAAGAGAATTAATGAAGAACCCGATGAACGATTTTATAGAAATATTGCAAAGTCCTCTTCCATTTTGTTTACAATAGCAATCTTTATATTATTGGGAATTGCAACATTGATAGCTGTTTGTAAAGTTTTCGTTTTGAATGCTGGATTTCTTTATATTTTGGTGGCTTTTTTACTCTTATTATTTGCCATTACTTACTTTATCACTGAAAAAAGGGGATGAAATATGGCGAAAGAAAGTAAAATAAAGACTAACTTGAAAGAAGTGAGGGAAGCTTATGGTATGACTCAACAAGATTTAGCAGATCAAGTAGGAATACGGAGAGAAACGATTGTTCACTTGGAAAATAACCGCTACAACCCTTCGTTGGAAATGGCTTTAAAAATAGCGCAAGTCTTTAATAAACAAGTGGAAGAACTATTTCGTCTGAAATAAGAGAAGTAAAACAATTCAATTGATTCGTATACAAGCTCTAGAGACTTGTTATTCAGGTGGCGCAGGGCTAGTAATAACGTAATGATTTTCAAGGGACTTTTCTTAAAAAAATTAGTTATAAAGCTCTCGAAAATAAGATAAGAGTTTATTTTTCAAGAATTTTAACCGATGAAAACGGATTCTTTGCTTGATTTCATTTAGGTTATCTAATTTTAGTTTAATATATATCGTATTTTGGAATTTGTATATTATGTAGTTATCATACAAAAATTTAAAAAGTGATTGAATATATTTATTTGAAAGATGATATTGTTCTACACTTCAAACTTGTTGAAATCAAGCGGATCTTTATGTCTGATAAAAATCATTTGAATGTTTGAAACAAAAGTTTTCATAATTAAGGGTGTATATTTTACAAATTATGCTTTTATATATGATTTAAATTTGTATTTAAACTTAGCAGAGGACATAATAAATTACCTAAAATAACATTAAAATTAAAAATGATTAATTATTACTATTTGGTAACAGACTTCAAAAACCCTTTGTTTGTGGGAATTGTAGGATATATTAAAAATTTAAAAAAGTTTTTAAAAATTGTTGACATATCTCTAGATAGTGTTATAATCTATAGATGTCAGGGAGGTCCTGATACTAAATATATAATAATCCATTAGAGGAGAAACAATTATGAAAAAAGTATTGCTTACATCAGCTGCAGTTCTTGCAGTATTCGCCGCAGCAGCTCCTGCATTCGCTAACAACGAAGGTAACGTTCACACAGGAAACCTTGATAACAAAACAGAAGTAACTGGTAAAGACTTCTTCTCAAACGAGACTGATGGTCTTACTCAAGCTGCTAAAGATGGTCTTAACAACGTTGATGCAGATTCAACTAAACAAAAATTTGAAGATGCTGGTGAACACATCGAACCAAAACGTGATGCTAACGGAAACATCATCAAAGACGAATTTGTAGTTACTGATAAAGCTAACGCTAACAAAGACGCTAAAGAAGAAGCTAAAGCTGTTAAAGCTGCAGAAAAGAAAGCTCCAGCAGCAGCAAAAGCTGACGCTAAAGCTCTTCCAAACACAGCAGCTGTTAAATAATTAACTGCTATTGCTAAAAAGAATATCACTGGGGCTAGGGCTTCGGTGATATTTTTCTATGGATAAAGAAAAGGATTTGACATTTCATGAGTAATCACAATCGTAAATCTAATGGATCTCGCAATAAACTGATTGCTGGAATTTCTGCCGTAGTAATTGCTGCTTTGGCTATCTTCCTTGGCTTCCAGTTTATGTCTCCAACAGCATCATCCTCTAATGGTGTTAAGAGTGTTTTAACGACTAAAAAAGCAAACACTTATAAAGTTTCAGATGAGGAGAAAGCCTACCTCAAAAATAAATTTGATGGTCTTGAGGCAACAAACCCTGATACTATCGCTTATGTCTATGCACCAGGGACTAAATTGGATGAGCCGGTTGTTCAAACAACGGACAATTCAACCTATTTAGATAAAACATTCGATGGAGGAAACGTTCCGTATTTGGGAACTGTCTTCATGGATACAGACAATAAGAAAGATTTCAGCGATCGTTTGACTTGGCTCTTCGGCCATGCTCGAGGCAGTAAGGTTGCTGATAGTCGTATGTTCAACGATGTTAACTACTATAGTGATCAGTCGTTCTTTGATAAACACAAATATGTTGTTATTGAGACGCCTCAACGTAAGTATTATTATGAAGCACTTGCTATGGTAATTGTGCCTGAAGACACAGCTTTCTATCGTACATCATTTGAAAGTGATAAAGACTTTAAACAACAGTTGGATATCATCTATGATCAAGCAAGTGTTAAAAACAAGGATTTGAAGGTTAATGCTTCGGATAAATACCTCGTTCTTTCGACTTGTCGTGAGGAAGATGAAACGATTCGTGCTAATCTCTACTTGCGTCAAATTCCAGACTCTGAAATGTCTGATTTTGTAGCTAAACATGGTAAAGATTTGGAATACACACCAACACGTTAATTATTAACAGAACTCTACTTCGTATGAAGTAGGGTTTTTATCTTGTCTAAGAAAACTGATGTTTTCAATCGTCATGGAATTGAGATGTAACCGTTTATTAA
>Ga0181466_1000381_pt1 | contig 16203 bp, 13 predicted proteins | sample InSIn4gowninarea_FD_119078 | JGI IMG/M metagenome (GOLD analysis project Ga0181466, IMG submission 119078) | Clean room microbial communities from NASA Spacecraft Assembly Facility at Jet Propulsion Laboratory, Pasadena, California, USA -... ... | reverse complement strand
CACGTAATAAAGCAATTCCATGACCAAACCCTTTTTGTTCTGTTTTCGTAAAGTTTCCATATACGGGACTTAAATCAATTCCCCAAGCATGAAAGTATAACTGCTCCCCCATAATCCCAAAGCGACTTTTTAAGTGGTCTAAACTATAATTGGCAAGTTGACCGAGAGTAACAATGCCCATTCGATTGAGATTGCGTTTCATTCTGCTACCAATTCCCCAAATTTCTTCAACAGGAAAGGGCCAAAGTTTTTCTTCTACATCTTCATATTTGCATTCGGCAATCCCGGATTTTTTCCCATGAATATCCATCACTACTTTAGCAAGAAACTTATTATCACCAATTCCAATAGAAGAAGTGATTCCAAAATGATCGAAAATATCTTGTTTGATTTTTTTTGCTACTTCCCAACGATCACCGAAAAGCTTTTTCAATCCATTTACAGTAACCCAAACTTCATCCACAGAGTATTGATGGATGGCTTCTTTCGGAACATATTGGTTAATTAATTTTGTAATTTCAATAGAAACATGGAGATAATCTGCCATATGTGCAGGGACAATATGAATATCTGGATCTTTCGGCAATTCAAAGTAGCGGCTGACATTGCTAATACTATACTTTTTTTTCAAAGTTGGAGAAGCAGCCAGTACAATACTGCCCGAACGATTAGGATCCCCAACTACTGCGAGTAAGGTAGTCATTGGATCCAGTCCTAATTTAATTGCTTCTACACTAGCATAAAATGAACGCATATCAATACATAATACATCATTTCGAGGATAAGGAGAGTAATCCATCATCTTCACCGCCTAAAGTTATGAAACGTATGTTCTTATTTTAGGTAACTTTTTTTAAAATAGCAATGGGAATTTATTCCGGAAGACTTTTATCCCTAGAAGCTTAAGGTGGGAGTTTTACTGCCCGTAAAGGTCCGATAAGTCCATCAGTGGGGGATGAAGGAAAACCTCTACTGATGGAAGTCTTCTTTATCACGTATGAATGAAAAGGAGGTATAACTAGGAAAAATTAAACCACTCTAAGGATGAAGGAGGTAATACTTACATGACACAATTAAGAAATATGATGACGCAACATGTAATGACCGTAAATGAATCACAATCGGTACAAGAGGCAGCTGCTATTATGAGCCAGTACAATATTGGAGCGGTACCTGTTGTTAACAGTGGAGGTCAAATGGTAGGGATTGTAACGGATCGTGATATCACTTTACGTACAACAGCACAAGGACAAAATGCACAAACGCCGGTTTCCGAGGTAATGACAGCGCAACAAATGGTAAAAGGTACTCCAGATATGGATGCAGACCAGGCTGCAGAGTTAATGTCACAGCAACAAATTCGTCGATTGCCAATTGAGGAAAATGGTCAGTTAGTTGGAATGGTAGCATTAGGAGATTTAGCAGTTCAGAATCAACATGCTGATGAAGCTGGACAAGCGCTAGCAAGTATTTCTACCCCGTCTTCCCCACAACAATAAAAAAATACGGGGATGCTGAAGTCGCATCCCCGTATTTATTACATACTAGTAACCACCAACATAGGAAGTTCCAACGATAATTAAAAGGATAAATAGAACTACAATTAACGCGAAGCTACTACTTCCGCCATAACCGCCGCTGTAACTCATAATCTCACCTCCATTTACAATAATAGTATATGGATAAGGCAAAAGAGAGTAAGGGCAAGAAAACTAGTCTCATAAAAAGGGGTTTTTCCACTATCCCAGGCCGCGTCCCCGAAGCGCCCGGCAATCGGACCACCTGTTATTGCGGAGTGCAGTTTGTATGTTGCTACGAAGCACAGGAGTTGCGTCAGGACGTCGCGTTTTTAGCCTGTAAGGGCACTTACGCCTTTGTTATGAGAAGGTGACCTCTAATTTTCCGATGGAGGAGTAAGACACTTCATATTTACCAACTTGTACAGGTAAAGGTGAAATAAAGGTTCCAGAAGAAATCATCATTCCTTTTTTAAGTATTTTATTATGACTAGCAAGCTTTTTAACTAACCATGCTACAGCAGATACCGGATTATCTAACACTGCTGAAGAAACACCCTCACTAATTTTTTCACCATTGTGGAAAAGTTCCATTTTAATATTAGCTAATTCATCCAATGAAGGTGGAGTAACTCCTTCAGAAACAACCACAAGTCCTGTTGCTGTATCATCGGAAAGTAGGTCAGCTAAAGAGAAGTTAGGGAACCAATCTATATAGCGTGAATCAGGAATCTCAAGTCCAGCTGCTATCTTACTCTTATTAAGAATTTCTTCTTCTGTTGCAGTAGGGGATAAATCCTCTGTTAATATAAACACTAATTCTGGCTCAACTAATGGTGCAAATAAATTAGATAAGGAAATATTGTTACCGGATTCGACAATATTGGAAGTGAGTAATGTTCCGTATGCCGGTTCATGAGTATTTGCTATAGCCTGTGTTTCTTTACTTGTCATACTAATTTTATATCCAACAATTTCTTCGTTATGTACTTCTTGAATTCTTTTCATTAACTCATCTTGAACAGCATATGCAGTACTTTCATCTAACGTATACTCATTTCGAATGAACTCGATTGGAGTTTTGGTTTCACGAGCTTGGTAAATTTTTGTAACGATTTCTTCTATTATATTGTTGTTCATTTTGAAACACCCCTTTGTTGTTATAAAATAATGATAGTATAATCAACGAATTCTGTAAATTCATTCAGACGTTAATGGAAATACATATCTATGGAGCTGAAATCTACGAGGCTGGGACAAAACTCCAGTAAATAAAAATTAAGGCGTTGGAGCTTACACTAAAAAAGTGTAGACCCCACGCCTTTTTTTGTCGTTATTTTAATAACCAAAAAGGACACCTTTTGATAAAATTAAAGTGACTAAACAATAATTTTGGAGGTGTCCTTATGTTTAAACATTATACCATGAACCAAGTAGTTTTGCCGCTAGATTTAGAAATTAAATTGAAAGAAAACGATATTGCCTTTGCGATCCATGATCTTGTCGAGAGTATTCCGGAAGAGGCTTTCGAGGACTTCGTACGACAAACCGGCCGTCCTGCGTACCATCCTCGTATGATGTTGAAAATCATTTTGTGTGGGTATACGCAATCCGCGTTTTCTGGTCGTAAAATAGAAGCTTTATTACAGGATAGTATCCGCATGATATGGTTGGCTCAAGGACATGAACCCAGCTATCGCACCATCAATCGTTTCCGTTCTAATCCACTCATTGAAAACATACTACGTGAATGCTTTGTCCAGTTCCGAAATCAGCTCGTGGAAAAGGAATTAATTGAAGAGGAAGCGATTTTTATTGATGGTACAAAAATCGAAGCGAACGCAAATAAGTTCACCTTTGTGTGGCGGAAATCCGTTGAAAAATATAGTGATAAGCTAATGGAAAAGTCCCATCAACTGTATGATGAGCTGTTAGAGAAGGAGATTATCCCAGCAATAGAGCGAGAAAAAGAAGAGGAACTTTCCGTCAAAGAAATGGAAGAAGTAGTCGAAAAGTTAGACGAGAAAATCGAGGAATATAATAAAGCAATTGAAGCATCTGAGGTTGGGAGTGAACGGAAAAAGCTCCGTTCTGAACGCAAATTACCAAAACAATCTCGGAAGCAATTGATGGATTTCATCACTCGCAAAAAAAAGTATCAAAACGATATGGAGATTTTCGGTGATCGCAATAGTTATTCAAAGACGGATCCGGATGCGACGTTTATGCGCATGAAGGACGACTACATGAAGAACGGTCAATTGAAAGCCGGTTACAATGTCCAGATTGCAACGGAAGGTCAATACGTGCTCGCTTACGATGTTTTCCCAAACCCAACAGATACACGCACCTTAATTCCTTTTCTCGACTTGATTGAAGAAAACTTTTTCGAACTGCCGGAACACATTGTCGCGGATGCAGGATATGGCAGTGAACAGAATTATGAAGATGTCATCGAGAACCGAAATCGGACACCACTTATTACATACAATCAATATCGAAAGGAGAAGAAAAAGAAGCATAAGAACAACGCTTTTCATGTAGATAATTGGGAATATAAGGAGGACGAAGATACCTTTCTGTGCCCAAATGGACGGAAGGTACGGTTTAGCCATCATTCCAAACGAACAGACAGGTACGGATTCACCCGTGAATTTAAAGTGTACGAATGTGAGGACTGTTCGGGTTGTCCACTTCGCAATTTATGCACGAAAGCAAAAGAAGGGAACAACCGAACGGTCTACATGAATGAAAAGTGGGAGGCCCAAAAAGAATATGTACGTACGAAGCTTTCAGACGAGAAAACTGGTGAAATTTACGGTAAACGTAAAATCGACGTAGAACCAGTGTTCGGTTTTCTGAAGGCTAATTTGGGTTTCACTCGTTTTTCTGTCAGGGGAAAACAGAAGGTGAAAAATGAATTAGCATTTGCGTTGATGGCGGTGAACTTGAGAAAAAACGCCGCCATGGACGGTAAAATAGTGGCGGAAGATGGAAAAAGCCACAAAAAAGGTTCCAAGCAAATTTTTTATTGCCTAGAACCTTTTTATTTTACTATTTTTGGCTAGTTATGTCCCAGCCACTTTCTCCTCGTGAAGAGTACTACTAAAATATTATCTTACCTAAAAATATGATAGAATGATAAGTAAATTTATTGAATTTCTTCGTGGAATCTTCCAACTTCCTCTCTTTTTAAACCCATAAATAGTAGAATAAGGTGATACTATGAAATTAATACTCGCAGAAAAACCATCCGTTGCTAAAAATATAGCGGATGCTTTAAAAATAAAGACGAAAAAAGATGGCTATTTTGAAGGGAATGGCTATTTAGTGACTTGGGCTTTTGGTCACTTAGTAGAACTTTATGATGCAAAGGATTATGATAGCAAAATGGCTCGCTGGAAAATGGAAAACTTTCCATTTATCCCTAATGAATTTAAATATAAGGTGAAAAGTAATCCAAGAGATAGAGAAAAACCAGATAGTGGAGCAAATAAACAATTAAAACTAATCCATCAATTAATACATAGAACAGATGTAGAAGCAATTATTTCAGCGTGTGACTATGACCGAGAAGGACAGTTAATAGGCGATAGTATTATATACCGTGGGGGAAGACAGTCCAAACCGGTATATCGTTTACTATTAAATGAATGGACACCGAATGAAGTAATAGAAGGATTGGCAAAAGTAAAACCAAATCAAGCGATGAAAGCCCTAAGAGATGCTGGGATAAGTAGACAATGGGCGGACTGGGTTATTGGAATAAACTTAACTTCTGTAGCAACATTGAAATATCAAAAAGGCAGAGGAAAAGCACTAAATATTGGTCGAGTATTGTTACCCACGTTAAAGATTATTTATGATCGTGATAAAGAAATTGAAAAATTCGTCCCAGAAAACTACTTTAAATTAGAAGCCACTTTTCAGACAAATAATAGTGAAGAATATAAAGGAATTTATAGGGAGAAAAAAGAAGATAAGTTTAAAGACAGGGAGTATTTAGAAGAAATACAAAGAAATCTTCTAGGTAGACAAGCTACTATTGTAGATAAACAAGTACAGAGGAAGAAAGAGTTTCCGCCATTTCTATTTAATCTTTCCAATTTACAAGGACATATAACGAATAAATATAAAGGTTGGACCTCTGATAAAGTTTTGAAAGTAGCACAATCACTCTATGAAAAGAAGTTAATCACATATCCGCGGACAGCAAGCATCGCACTAGAAGAAAGTTTAGTAGGAAAGACCGCTCAAGTTTTAAAAGTACATACAGAAAATTTGCCATATAAAGATGAAATAAAATTTGTCAAATCAAAGAGAATTTTTAACAATGCTAAGGTGGAAAGTCATAGCGCCATTATTCCTACTTATCTAAAGCCTAAACGTATGACACAAGATGAATCTATCGTTTATTCTGCTATATTAAATCGTTTTATCATGCAGTTTATGCCCGTCGCGGAATATGAAGAAACGACTTTAACCATGAAAGTTGATTCCAGTCCATTGAATGGAGATTTTCACTCAAAAGGAAGGGTACAACTTATAGATGGATGGAAAAAGGTAGAAAAAATGGAATCAAAAGATACCTTATTACCACATGTACAATTAAATGAACAGGTGCATATAAAACATTCAGAGGTTACCAATCATGTCACAAAACCACCAAAACCCCATACAGAGAAAACACTTCTTCGTGTAATGGAGACATGTGGAAAAAACTTGAAAGAGGAAAGTGACGAACTTCTTGGCAGTATTTTGAAAGGATTTAGCATTGGAACCCCGGCAACAAGAGCTGAAACGATTAAAAAATTAAAAGATGTAGGGTATATTTCTAATTCTGGGAAAAATTTAAGCTGTACGGAACTCGGTGTGAAATTGGTAGAAACTTTTCCTGTGCAAGAATTATTTGATTTGGACTTTACTGGTAGATTGGAAAAAGTTCTTTCAGACATTCAAAAAGGAAAGGCGAGTAAACAGGAATTTTTAAGCACCGTTTTCCAATTTACCATAAATTCCGTAGAAACAGTTAAAAGTGCTGAAGACATAATCATTCATGAAGTGAAAAGTAAAAAGGTGACTAATGAAGTACTTGGTAAATGCCCAGAATGTGGAAATGAAATTATTGATGGATATAAAGGATTTGGATGTAGTAATTGGAAGAATGGATGTAAATTTATCATATGGAAGAATGATAAATTTTTACAAACGATGAAAAAGAAGCCAACAAAAACGATGGTAAAGCAAATTCTGAAAAATAATAAAGTATATGTAAAAGGATTAACGAGTAAAAATGGAAAAAAATTTCATGCGTATTTAAGCTATGAGAAAAATGCAGACAATAATTACTATAGTTGGAAAATGGAATTTAAGAAAAAATAAGGGAGCTGACCTTGGTTATTTTCAACCTTTAGAAAATAGTCATAATGCTTGTTCATTTCTCTTATAATAATGTAGTAATGTATTCTTTTTCAATCTAATTTTAATCCTTCTAGTATATTTAGACTTATTTCGACAACTAGTCCTTATTACTGTGGTTGCAACATTTTTAGTAGTTAGGTAATATTGGACAAGAACATAGTTTGCAGGCTTATTAGACTTTGGGATTTTATCCCACCTAAACGAACAGTAAGATTTTTCACCTTAAGCTTCTAGGGAAACCAAGAAGGTAGGTGGGGGACTGACTGCCCGTAAAGGTTCGATAAGTGCGACTAATCATCAGTGGGATGAAGGACCCCCCACTGACGGAAGTCTTCTTTATTGGAGGGAGAAAATGTTTAATAAAAAAATGGTATCCATCTGTATCATCTGTTTATTATTCTTAGGTGCATGTAACAATGGAGAAAAAGTTAATACCGTAATCAAAAATCCAAATAACGAAACTAATAATAATCAAACCGAGGTAAAAGAAGAAAAAGGCAATGAACAAGTAAATGAAGAGAAGCATGAGAATGACCCGGGTATAGAGACTTCCTCAGAAAGTGAGTCAGTTTCTAAAATAAATTCTTTAGAACAGATGAAAGAACAAAAATCAGGATCATTAGTACAAGATGCTACGCCCCAATTTGAAGTAGAAAATTCGGCTATTGAACCACTAAATTCTAATCAAATAAAAGCAATGATTGAGGAACTAGAAAAATTAACTAATGAAACAGCGGATGCAACGGAGATTTATAATAAAATCGTTCAATTACTCCGTTCCCCTAATTATAAAGAAATAATTAATAGAGCAGAGAATTTTGAGCCAAGATTTGATAAACCATTTATGCCAAGCGTTAGTGAGGAAGATAATAATGATGTGCAGTCTAATCGTGGAAAGGCTATCATTCTATTAGATGCAAAATCTAGCATGCTTTTATCGCAAGATGGTCAGTTAACATTAGAAACCATTAAAAATTCTATTACTCGATTTGCAAAAATAATTGGCCAAAATAATGAGGTTTCCTTAATTGTCTACGGTCATAAAAATAATAATTCGGAAACCGATCATGTACAAGCCTGTAATGCGGTTGAAGAAATGTATCCGATGGGGGCCTTTGATGAAGAGCAATTCAAACAATCATTAAGAACGATAGAAGGTAATGGTGAATCTCCGTTGTCACAAGCTTTGAAAAAGGCGGAAGAAATTAGCGGAGAGGAAGATGAAGAAGTTTCTATTTATGTGATAAGTAACGGTGCGGAAACATGTAATGGAGATCCAGTTAAGGAAATTAAAACGTTTATGAGTAAAAATGTAGATAGATCCGTTCATATTATCGGCCTTGAAGTTGATGAAGATGCAGGGGATATGCTGAAGGAACTTTCCATTTTAGGAAAAGGATCCTACTATTCCGTAAAAAATGAAGAAGAGTTAAAGAATATCATTGGTGAGAAATGGCTAAAAAACTACATTGATTTAGCTCTTGCTCATACCAAAGCACCAGGGCCATGGGAAATATTAGATGAATATAATCGATTTGATGAGGACTTAAACCAAATTAGAGAAGTTATTAAAACGGAAAAATCAAGATATGACCAAGCCGTTCAAATTCTAAGTTTGGAAAAATTCGTTGATCAATCAATTGTTGATCAAGTGTCTGAGCTCATTATTGAAGAATATCGTAATAAGTTAGATATTATCAGTGAATTTCGTACAAATAAACTTGAGGAAATCGATCAAGAAGCGAAAGACATTAGAGATCAAGTAGAAGAATGGAAAGAACAAATGCAACAATTAGAAAACTTGGCGTTCGCTCAACCTAATAGCGAACACCAAGTTTTTTAATCTTTTTTTGGAAATTCACTGAGAAAACACTCGTTTATCACGTGTAACCCCCCCACTGATGGAAGTCTTCTTTATTAGCCTATTGGTGAAAAATTTGGTATTATATTAGATGTGAATTAATCATATCTTAACTAGCTGGCTTATTAAAATGCAACTCTTGGGACCCTAACTACTAAGTTCCATCATCAAAAAATGTAGTCTCGGCAGATTTATCACGTTCTATGTTGTAAGTCCCTAGTTAGAAATTCGATTCAATTAAGAATTGTGAGTTGTGATGGGGTGGCTAGTGGGGTTCTGATAAGTTTCACTTGATTATACTTTACTTTTTATTGTATAAGAGGTTTAATGTTACGTAGAGATAAATGTGTGAAACCTTATACATTTAACTTTACTAAAAGTACATATTAAAGATTAAGAAAGGTGATGTTTTAAATGAGTAAACCTAAAGTGGTCGTACTAGGTGCTGGTTATGCAGGACTAGTTACAGTAAGACACCTAACCAAAAAATTATCACAAGAAGAAGCAGAAATTGTTCTTATTAATAAACACAATTATCACTACGAAAGTACTTGGTTACATGAAGTAGCAGCCGGAACTCTTACTCCTAACCAAGCTCGTTTTATGATTAGCGATGTAGTAAATCCAAACCGTGTTCGTTTAGTTTACGATACAGTTGTTGAAATTAATAAAGATGAAAAACGCGTTGTCCTAGAAAATAGCGAAGTTACTTATGATTATCTAGTTATCGCATTAGGATTTGTAACAAATACATTTGGAATTAAAGGAATGGAAGAAAATGCATTCTTCATTCAAGATATAGATTCTAGTCGCTTAATTGCAGAGCATATTGAATATCAGTTCGCAAAATATAGTGCGGGAGAAATCACTGATGACGAGGCTTTGAACATAGTAGTCGGTGGAGGCGGTTTCACTGGAATCGAGTTTGTTGGTGAACTAGTAGAAGAAGTACCAAGACTATGTAAGAAACATGATATTCCACGTAACAAAGTACGTATTATTAATGTGGAAGCAGCTCCTTCTATATTACCTATGTTCGATAAAGATTTAGTATCTTACGCTATTCAATCACTTGAATCTCGCGGTGTAGAATTCCGTATGGGTGCTGCAATTTCTGAATGTACACCTGAAGGATTCATTGTTGGTGAAGATAAAGAATTAATCAAAGGTGGAACGGTTGTTTGGACTGGTGGCGTAACGGGTAGTCCAGTACTAGGTAAATCTGGCTTTGAATTAGTGAAAGGTAAAGTGAACGTTGATGCAGATCTTCGTATCCAAGGGGAAGAAGATATCTTTGCTTTAGGAGATTGTTCATGGGTAATGAACAAAGAAACGGGAAGACCTTATCCTCCAACTGGCCAATTAGCAACTCAAGAAGGTGTTGTAGCAGCTGAAAACATTGCGGCATTAATTCATAATGCACCGTTAAAAGACTTTGTCTTCAGTGATAAAGGTACCGTTGCTTCACTTGGTTTGACTGATGGAATCGGAAATATCTTCCAAGGAACTAAAATAAAAGGTAAATCTGCTGCAGCTATGAAGAAAGTCGTTGATGACCGTACATTGTTCCTAGTCGGTGGAGCAAAAACAGTAGTGAAAAAAGGTAAATTCCGTCCTTTTTAATAAGAAGGTAGACAATTGTTTGATGGTATAAAGTTTAAAAAAGTATTGCTCTAAAAGGGGAGGTAATTTTTAAATGAAAAACTTCTTATACGGTATATTACTTGTGCTTGTTGCATTGGTAGGGTATAGAGTAGCAAGTGATTGTTTAGAAGACAAAAGAGACTTCTATTAGGAATAAAGCCATTTAGCTAATTTAGCTAAGTGGCTTTTTTTACGAAGACTCACTCCATACGGTGCTAAATGGGCGATTGCGTTTTTCTTTTTACATGTTTCTGTTATTTTGCCTCATAATAAATGTGAGGTGAAAAAGATGTTGTTTTTAGCTTTTATTTTTGCTTTAGTTGGTCATCCTGTCGCATCGGATTCAGAAGACTTTGAGTTAAAAAAGAATAATGAAATATGGTTAGAAAAAGCGGAAATTCATCAGTATGAATTGACTAACTTTGATTCTATTTTTTTGGATATGAATAAACTGGAATTATTAATGGAGAACTTAGAGTCTAAAGTTTATAAAGAACCAACGAATGCAAAATTTGGGAAAAGCAATGAAATAATCGAGGGGAAGTATGGGCTAACGTTGGATAGAAATAAGTTTCTGGAGAATTTTCTTACTCATTATTATAGTTCTACCGATAAAAAGTTTAAAGTTCCTTTAAGAGAAATATATCCTAAAGTGGATAGTGGGTTACTAAAGGAAATTAGTGCAAAAAAGTTAGGAAGCTACGTTACTTCATTTAGTAGTAGTAATAAAGAAAGGTCTCATAATATTTCATTGGCTACAGAGGCAATTGATAATATTGTTGTTTTTCCAGGAGAGACTTTTTCCTTTAATGACATTGTTGGTGAGCGAACAAAAGAGAAAGGGTATAAACGTGCACCTGTCATTGTGAGAGGAGAATTATCGGAGGATATTGGAGGGGGAATTTGCCAAGTATCTTCCACACTTTTTAATGCTGTTGATTTAAAAGGTATACAAATAGTTGAACGTTATGCTCATAGTAAGAGAGTACCATATGTTCCGCCTGGAAGAGATGCTACCGTAAGTTGGTGGGGACCAGATTTTGTATTTAAAAATTTATATAATGATCCTATTCTAATCCGTGCGAAGGCTAGCAACGGTCAAATGATTGTAACGATATATTCTACAGAGTCTGCAGAAAACTTTACAGGCAATTAAATGGAGAAAGAACATCTAGTTGTTTACACTGGTTGTTCTTTTTTTGTTAAACATGATTTCCTTCCTTATTGGACTGTAGCGTTTTGATTTATTTACGCATAGGCTATAGCACATTAAGGAAAGGAAGGGGATTAAATGGATTTAACTTTAGCTCACTGGCTATACGGTATATTTACGATAGTTATTATCGTTACCATGATATTTAGAAAAGGCGTTGTTTTACCAACGATTTTAGGAACCTTTATTATTGCATGGGTTTTTACGGGGGACATCATTGGTGGATTTAAAGCCATTTTCCAAGCCAATTTAGTTGCAGCTCAAGAGTTATTTAACATTTTCTTAATTATTATGTTCATGCTTGCACTCCTTAATTCACTACGGGATTTAGGTGCGGATAAACGAATGATTCAGCCCATTCAAAAATTAATGGTCAATGGTCATGTTTCTTTCTTTGTGTTGGCGGTTGTCACTTATGTCATATCCTTATTCTTTTGGCCAACTCCGGCTGTCCCGTTAATCTGTGCATTATTAGTACCGGCAGCAGTTCGTGCGGGATTACCAGCAATTATTGCTGCAGTATCTATTGCCATAGCAGGACAGGGAATGGCCTTATCTTCTGACTATATTGTTCAAGTTGCCCCAAGTCTCTCGGCTGCATCTGGCGGATTAGATACATCCATAGTTGCGGATAAAGCTCTTATTTTATCGCTAATTTCTGGAGTTTTAGCATTAGGATTAGCTTATCTTTTCTATAGAAAACAAATCCGATCGAAGGACAATGAAAATATTCAAAATGAATTAAGAAATTTGCAAACATCGGACGAAACAAAAAATGTGGCTAAGACTGTGAATCTTAAATTATGGAGTAAGGTTTTTGCAATATTTGTACCAATTGCTCTTCTCTTAGTGCTTATTGTTATGTTAGTGAATAAGCTTTCTTCCGGTAATGGAGGATTAGTAGGAGGAGATGGAGCTGCTTTTGTTGGTGGTGTAGCTGCTATTTTATTGCTAATGTCAACTCTTGCTTTCGGTATATCTGCAGCAATAATATTTGGAGTTATTGGTGCATTACTATTTCGTCCAAAAGGCTAGATTTATTATTTTTTAAGGGGAGTATTCATTTATGACAGTAGGTTCAGAAGTAAAAGGATGTTATGCATCTGTTAAAAATATAGAAGCAACACTTCAAATTCTTGCAAATAAAGCACAGGATGTAGATTCCCAACAAGCATTTAATGAAGCACAGCAAATCATTTCTGAAGTTAAAGAAAGTTTGAACCAGCAAGTAATTCACCTCACACGTGAAGAACCACAATACAATAAGTAATTATAAAAGGAAAGGATAGAAACGTCATATGCCGGATTTTCCTGAATGGTTAGAGGTTATATTAAGGTCGCTTATTCTTATGGTTGTTTTATTCACGATTACGAAAATACTTGGATCAAAACAATCATCCCAAATGAATGTTTTTGAATATGTAACAGGTGTCGTGTTAGGTGGAATTGTTGCTATTCATACATTTGATCCTAATTCTCATATTATTTATGCCATTATCGCAATGCTTATTTGGTTTTTTGTTCCATTTGCAGCTCAAAAAATTGCATTAAAAAGTAAATCCTTCCGAAATTTTGTGGAAGGAAAAAGCACGGTTTTTATTCAGGATGGCAAGATAATGGAGGATAACTTAAAAAAACAAGGCTATTCTACAGATGATTTGCTTGAAAAACTTCGACAAAGAGATGTATTTCTCGCTGATGACGTGGAATTTGCCGTATTGGAGCCCGATGGAACTCTAAATGTCTTGCCAAAAAGAGAAAATCGTCCATTAACAGCCAAGGATCTAGGTATAAAATTAGCACCTCAAAAGGAACCCCAAACGGTTATTATGGATGGGAAAGTATTATATGAATCTTTAGCTAATTTAAACTTAAATTTGGCATGGCTTGAAACGGAATTAGAAAAACTCAACGTAAGCATTGAAAATGTATTTCTCGGCCAAGCAGATACAGATGGACAATTGTATGTTGATTTATTTGATGACACAATAGCAGTGCCTAGTCCAAATGAAAAACCATTATTATTAGCCACCATGAAGAAGTGTCAAGCAGATTTGGAATTGTTTGCTTTGGCCACTGAAAATCCGCAATCTAAAACATTGTATCAAACGAATAGTAAAAAATTACAAGCTGCTATAGATAAAATCGAAAAATATTTGAATTAAACGGGCAGTTGATCTCCCACCTACCTTCTTTGTTTCCCCAGAAGCTTGAACCGCCCTTAGATGGGATGAATACAATGTGGAGAGCAACCATCGTGTCTCTCCACTTTCTATATTAATCATAGAAATGAATTGCTACTTTCCCAATTGCCTGGCATTTTGTAAATATTCCATACCATCGTCTCCCTTACATGTTTATATATATATGTATCTATTCAAACTATCAGCCTTTAATACCACTTCTAGTACCTAACCAATAGGGCCTTTCATTTCCGTAACTTAGCATTGGCAAATATCATCAATTCAGAATCTTTTATAAAAACAGCCCCATAATGGAACTGTTTTGGAATGCTTAATATAACTTTCCTTGTTTGTAAAGTACAATGGATAATTTCATTACGGCTTGAATATAACAATTTTCTCTTAAGGAAAAATGATCACTAAAATATTTGGGATAAACAATCTCGAAGGTCTTTTTCATTTTCTCAAATAATTGGTTATTTACTTCATCTTCCGTGTAAAATTTTCTTCCTTGCATCCATTCAAAGTAAGAAACAATAACACCACCAGCGTTTGCTAAAATATCAGGGATAATAATTTTTTTCTTCTTATTTAGAAAAAGATCCGCTTTACCCGTTATAGGTGAATTTGCTCCTTCAACGATTACCTTTGTCTTGATATTATTCATATTGTTAATATGAATTTGATCTTCAAGTGCAGCTAAAAAGAGGACATCTACATCTAATGTCAACAAGTCATCCCGAGGCATTATTTTAGCTGATATATTTGCTTTTTCTAATTCCTTCTCATTCTTTGGAAGATCCCCATAATTTCCTTGCGTATAGTTTATTAATTTAGTTATATCCAATCCATCAGAATGAAACAACGTAACATTTCGATCGCTTATAGCAATAATTTTATTTTCTAAATACTGACATCTAAAAGCTTCAGAAGCGATAATGGATCCTACATTTCCGAAACCTTGAATGGCTATGTTTAATGGCTTATTTTTTAAAGCTATAAGTTTGTTAGCATATTGATTATTTTGACTCCCAAGCCAATCTTTATTTTGATTTAAAAAGTCATACAACATGTAGCGAAAAGAGTAATACACGCCTTTACCAGTTGCTGTCTTTCTTCCAAGTGAGCCGCCATTTACAATACTTTTCCCTGTAAAGCTTCCAAGATAACTTTCACCCGGATGAATACTTTTATATTCTGCCATCATCCAATCCATTTCTCTTTCACTAGTACCCATATCCGGAGCCGGAATATCTTTGTCAGGTCCAATAATATCACTAAAATAACGAACATACTTTTTGCAAATTAAATTAAGTTCTTCGTTTTCAAAATTTCTGGGATTAATTATTACTCCACCTTTTGCTCCCCCAAAAGGAACATCATGGACAGCATTTTTCAACGTCATTAAGGTTGCTAAATTTATTACTTCATCTTCATTTACTGTCTCATGAAATCGAATACCGCCCTTGTAAGCTCCTAAAATATTATTATGTTGAACACGGAAAGCAGGTATTCGAACTATTTCTCCATTGTTTAATGGCAATCTTAAAAACGATTTATACACATGATTTGGCGTTGAAAGAATAGAACGAATGGACCGTAATGCTTTTTCCCTCTCTTCATTCTGTAATTCCGGCAAAAAAGTACTATCCTCAAATAAAGCATCAAGTGATTCATGAACAATGGATCCCGTATTTTTTGTCATTTTCCACTCTCCTATTAGTCTTGTTAACATTTATATGTTTCAAAGGATTAGATTATCCTAATAGGAATACAGCTATAGCTGTTGAAACAATCAAGCCAATAATTACTGGTAAAAAGTTTTTCCGTACTAAATCCATTACGGAAACTCCGCATAGTCCCGCTATAGCAATTAAAGATGACCATGCTATGATGGTTCCTCCTCCAGTCCAGATTGCACCCATTTGACCAATTGCTGCTAATGTTGTTGCATCGATAGAACCATTCTCCAAACTTGCTGCAAGCGCACCAGTTAATGGTAAACCAGAAAAACCAGATCCATCTAGCCCAGTAATAATACCTATAATTAAGATACTAAACCCAGCAAAAAATGCACTCTGTGGTAGGAATTCTTGCGTGGCTTCAACTAATCCAAATAATAAAGAAGGCCCATTTTCCACTCCCAATATAGCTCCGGAAAAGTCCCCACTACCTAGAAAGAAGAAACCTGCAATCGGGATGACAGGCCCCATCGCTTTGAATGCAAATACGAAACCGTCCGTAATATGATTACTAATATAATTTAATGCTTCTGATTTACCGAAAGCAAGAGTTGACATTAGCAATAAAATAGCAGCTACACCACCAACAAAAGCAGCTCCATCTCCTCCTACTAATCCTCCA